>OKSF01000780.1_pt1 | contig 29325 bp, 29 predicted proteins | sample 1606061 | NCBI WGS metagenome assembly OKSF01 (sample SAMEA3541567, study PRJEB24748) | human gut metagenome | biome: human gut; feature: human-associated habitat; material: faeces | place: China | collected 2012
GCCGGCTTTACCAAGTTAGGACCATCGCTTGCCTGTATCTTGTTTTACTCGATTTTCCGTTTGGCCAGCTCTTCGTCGCTGACCCGTACGTTCAGGGTCCGGTTGGGGATGTCGATGTCGATGATGTCCCCTTCTTCGATCAGGGCGATATTGCCACCTTCCCGGGCTTCCGGAGAGATATGGCCGATGCAGGCTCCCTGGGTGGCACCGGAGAAACGGCCGTCGGTCAGGAGGGCCACCGATTTGCCCAGGCCCATGCCGGTGATCACGGCAGTGGGATTCAGCATTTCCCGCATGCCAGGACCGCCCTTGGGTCCTTCATAGCGGATCACCACCACGTCACCCGGTTTGATTTTCTTGCCCACGATGGCTTCGATGGCTTCGTCTTCTGAATTGAAGACCCGGGCCGGCCCGGAGTGCTTCAGCATTTCCGGAGCCACGGCGCTTTCCTTCACCACGGAGCAGTCCCGGGCGATGTTCCCTTTCAGCACGGCGATGCCGCCGGTCTTCCGGATGGGGTCTTTCACCGTATGGATCACTTCCGGACGGAGAATCTTGGCTCCTTTGATGTTCTGGCCTACGGTCTTGCCGGTGACGGTCAGGCAGTCCTTTTCAATCAGGCCGTGTTTGGCCAGTTCGTTCATGACGGCACGGATCCCGCCGGCTTCTTCCACGTCGATCATATGGAAGGTCCCGCCAGGGCTCAGCTTGGTCAGGTAGGGGGTATGCTTGCTGATTTCATCGAACAGTTCCAGCGGCAGGTCCACCCCTGCCTCATGGGCGATGGCCGGCAGATGGAGGCAGGTATTGGTGGAGCCCCCCATGGCCATATCCACGGTAATGGCGTTCCGGAAGGCCTTGGCGGTCATGATGTCCTTGGGGCAGATATTCTTGGCCAGCATTTCCATCACCTGTTTCCCGGCTTCCTTGGCCAGGGCGATCCGGGCTCCCTGGTAGGCCGCAGGGATGGTCCCGTTGCCCGGCAGTCCCATGCCCAGCACTTCCGTCAGGGAATTCATGGTGTTGGCAGTGAAGAGGCCGGCACAGGAACCGCAGCCAGGGCAGGCACAGTGTTCGATCTCCGACAGTTCCTTTTTGCTGATGCTTCCGGCTTCGAAACGGCCGGCAGCTTCGAATACCGTGCTGACGCTGATGTCTTTTCCCTGGTAGCGGCCGGGGAGCATGGGCCCGCCGCTCACAACTACCGTAGGGATGTTCAGCCGGGCCGCCGCCATCAGCATCCCGGGGACGATCTTGTCGCAGTTGGGGATCAGCACCAGGGCGTCGAAAGCATGGCCGTTGGCCACAGCTTCGATGCTGTCCGCCACCAGTTCCCGGCTGGCCAGGGGATACTTCATCCCGTCATGGCCCATAGCGATGCCGTCGCAAATGCCGATAGCAGGGAATTCAATAGGGGTGCCGCCGTTTTCCAGCACACCATATTTTACAGCTTTGGCGATCCGGTCCAGATCCATATGGCCGGGAATGATCTCATTCTGGGCATTGCAGATCCCGATCAGGGGCTTCTTCAATTCATCTTCTGTATATCCCATCGCATAGAACAGAGAGCGGTGAGCCGCCCGGGTAGAACCTTTTTTCACTGTTGTACTTCTCATAATACTCCTCTTTTCCCTTAAAACTGGCATTGTGCCGCGATATAAGGAATAATCTAGCACGGAGTGTAACAGCTGTCAATGAAAAAACCAAATCAGTCTTTTGATACGTGGACAGTTGTACAAGGTTTAACATATAAGGTGGTCTGGCCGGTGTAGATCACGAACCCGGGTTTGGCCCCGCTGGGTTTTTTCACCAAGCGTTTTTCCGTGTAATCCACCGGCACCCGGTCGGCGCTGCGGCCCTTGCTGTAGCCGGCAGCCAGCTGGGCGGCGGCCAAGATATCTTCCTGCCGGGGCTGGGGCAGGGTGGTCTTCAAGATGACATGGGATCCGGGGATGTTCTTGGCGTGGAACCACAGGTCGCTGCCCCTGCCCAGTTTGAAGGTCACTTCATCGTTCTGCCGGTTGTTCTTTCCAATATAAAGGAAGGTTTCCGGGGTCAGCACCACTTTGAGAGGAGTGGAACGGCTCTGGGAAGGCTGCTTCTTCCGGGGACGGGGCAGGAGCCCCAGACCGATGATCTCCTGCTTGATTTCAGCGATTTCTCCTTTGGTGGAGGCAGTCTCCAGGGATACTTCCAGGCTCTGGAGATACGTCAAGAGCTCCTGGGCTTCTGTCTGCTGCTGCTGGATCTCTCCCACCGCTCGCTTGAATTTGTTGTACCGCTTGTAATAAGCCTGGGCGTTTTCCATGGCCGTCAGTTCCGGGGCCAGGGCAATCTTCAGCTTCTTTCCGTCATAGAGGCTTTCCAGTTCACAGGAAGTCCGGCCTTTTTCCAGGGACCAGCCGTAGGCCATCAGGGTATCCGCTATGATTTTCTGGGTCTCGGCGTTCTCCGCCCGAGCCAGGTCCTGGGCCAGGAACTTCAGCTTCTTTTCCGTCTTGGCTTCCTGGACGGCCACCAGTTTGGTCAGCTGGTCCTTTTCCGGGATCTGGACCGGGATCAGGGAAGCACTGTAGGCCTGGGCCGCCAAGAGAGACGGAAAAGTCATCCGGGTCCATTCTGGATGGGTCTGGGGAACGTAGGGTACCAGGTTCTTCATCCGGTTCCGGCTGTCGATCTGGGCTACCACGGTAGGGTCCGTCCCGTCCAAGCGCTGGCGGATCTCTTCCTGGAGCCCAGTGATGGCGCCTTCCAGCTTCCGGGCTCCTTCCAGGTCCAGCAGGTTCACCGGGCCTTCACAGCCGCTGCGCAGGACCGTTTCCTGGGCAGTGTATTTCCCGATGCCCTGGGTAGCAGCGATGAGGCCCTGTACCAGAGAAACATCCCCCTGGGCCACGGCGGCTTCCCGGATGGCATGGGGGTCCGCCTGGAGAAAATCCAGTCCTTCCTGGGCGGGAGGCAGGGCATAGGGCAGGTTGGGCAGGATCTGCCGGAACCGGCTCTGGGCCTTGCTGATGTGCCGGAGGGCATCCAGGATGATGCCTTTTTCGTCCACGAAGATGATGTTGCTGTTCTTGCCAGTGAGCTCTAGGATCAGCTTCTTGGTGATGATCTTCCGTTCGGCTCCGATCAGGTCCACATCCAGGGTCAGGATCCGGTCCAGCCCCCGCTGGGAGACTTTGGCAATCCGCCCTTCTTCCAGATGCTTCCGGAGCAGCATGCAGAAACTGGGCGGCAGGTCCGGCCGTTCCGGCAAAGTTTCCGGCAGGGTGATGAGAGGAGAATCTCCGTTCATATCCACCAGCAGGTTCACCGTCCGGTTCTGCTGGTTCACCTGCAGCAGCAGGGAAGCCCGGCTGGGCATGAAAATCTTGAAAATCTTTCCGCCGCTGAGGGCAGCTGTCAGTTCCCGGGTCAGGAGCTGCAGGGCAATTCCTTCTAAATTCATGATTTCCTCCAATATTTGCACGGTTTCGTTAAATTCGTTATAATATATTGATTAGTATAACCGTATAAGACTTTTCGGTCAAACTGTAAAGGAGAGGATATCATGAAAAAACTGGGCTTCTGCACAGCAGTCTTCCTGCTGTTTTCCCAACCTGTCTTTGCTATGCTTCCCCTGACTCCCAATACCATCCAGTCGGCACAGACCTACGGAGCCGAAAGGAAAGGGGCCTCCCTGGGAGAAGTGCTGGCCCCCTGGACAGTTTACGACCGGAAGCAGATGAATCCCTACGGGCTGCGGGAACGGGTGGTGGTCTATACCCCCTATTTGACAGCAGCGGTGGATGCCCGGCAGCGGGCCAGTGAAGGGAACCCTCCTACGGTGGCCCAGGGGATGAAGGTGGCCAAGCAGTACGATGGGGTGTTGGCCTTGGGCCTCAACTTGAGCACCAGCGTGAAACTGGAACCCAAGAACCTGAAGGTGAAGCTGTACCAGGGACAGAAGGTGCTGGAACCTTATTACTGCAACCTGAACAGTGCTTCCCAGCGGGATATGGAGATCCCCAACAAACAGAGCGGGGAACTGGAAGACAACAATGTGTGGGACCTGCAGTATTTCGTCTATTTTGATTTGACCAAGGTGGATCCCAGCCGGACCATGGTCCTGGCAGCCACCGATGAATATGGGGGGACTCGGGAATTTGTCCTGAAGCTCACTGCCATGAACTGAAAAGAGGAGAGGAAAGATGGTCCAGAGCATGACCGGCTACGGCCGGGGCCAATGGGAAGAGGAAGATTTCACCTTCCAGATCGAAATCAAGACCGTGAACCATCGGTACGGAGAGGCGGCCCTGCGTCTGCCTCGGTTCCTGAATCCCCTGGAAAACCGCCTGCGCCGGAAGATCTTGGCACAGATCAGCCGGGGACACATCGATGTATTCATTACTTCTAGATATACGGGAGCGGAAGGCAGACAAGTTAAGATTGACAAAGGGCTGGCAAAAGCTTATCATGATAGTTTGAAAGAACTTGCCCACCTGCTGGGTTCTCCTGGGGAATCATTCTCTCAGGAACTGCTTTTCATCGCGGGCTGTCCTGATGTACTGCTCCCGGAAGAAGGAGCCGTAGATCTGGAAAGACTGTGGCCGGGGATCGCCCAGGCAACGGATGAAGCGTTGGCCCATCTGCTGGAAATGCGCCGGACAGAAGGCCGCCAGCTGGCAGCTGACCTGGAAAAACGCATTGCTGTCATCGAAGGGCAGCTGGAGACCATCGAAGGACGGGCACCGGAAACGGTGCTGGAATACCGGCAGAAGCTGGAACGGCAGCTCCGCCAGCTGCTCCAGGAAGCAGGGAGCGGGCCTTTGGACGAGAGCCGGGTCATCCAGGAAACAGCCATCTATGCAGACCGGGTGAATGTGACGGAGGAAATCGTCCGTCTCCACAGCCATCTCCGGCAGTTCCGCCAGCTGCTCCGGGAAGAGGCCCCTGTGGGGCGGCGGATGGATTTCCTGGTCCAGGAGATGAATCGGGAAGCCAACACCATTGCTTCCAAAGCAGGGGATGCTCCGATCATCCAGACCATCGTGGATATGAAAAGCGAAATCGAGAAGGTAAGGGAACAAATCCAGAATATACAATAAGACTAGGAGAGAAGTTATTTATGGACATCAAACTGATCAACATCGGCTTCGGCAACATTGTCTCCGCACAGCGGGTCATCACCATCATCGGCCCGGAAAGCGCTCCCATTAAGCGGATCATCCAGGATGGTCGGGACAAGGGCGTGGTCATCGATGCCACCTACGGACGGCGCACCCGGGCCGTATTGATTATGGACAGCGGCCATATCGTGCTGTCTGCCCTGCAGCCTGAAACCATTGCCAACCGGTTTGTGACCCAGGAAGCCCAGGAAGAACCGGCTGCAGAAGAGAGGGAGGAAGATGATGAATAAGCCTCAGGGGATTTTGCTGGTACTCAGCGGGCCCAGCGGTGCCGGGAAGGGGACCATCTGTGCCCGGCTCCGGGAAAAACGGGAACACATGGCCTACTCGGTTTCCTGCACCACCCGCCAGCCCCGGAACGGGGAAGTGGATGGAGTGAATTATTTCTTCAAGACCCGGGATGAGTTCGAAGAGATGATCAAAAATGGAGGCCTTTTGGAACATGCTTCCGTCTACGGCAACTACTACGGGACTCCCCGGCAGTATGTGCTGGACAAACTGGCAGAAGGCCTGGACGTGATCTTGGAAATCGATCCCCAGGGCGCCCTCCAGGTGAAGAAAAGCTATCCGGACGGGGTCTTCGTGTTCATCGTTCCCCCCTCCCTGGATGAACTGTCCAAGCGGATCTACAAACGGGGCACCGATGCCGTGGACGTGATCAAACGCCGGCTCAGTGCTGCTACCAGTGAACTGGCCTATGCTTCCAAGTATGACTACATCGTGGTCAACGACGAAGTGGAGAAGGCCACGGATAAAGTAAGCAAGATCATCGATGTGGAACACCTGCGGGTGGGACGCACCTATTACATTGTTGATGAAATCTGCCATAACGGCAACTGTGACTGCGCACCGGCGCAGGAGAAGTAAAGGAGAGTACACTATGTCCATGATTGATCCTTCTATTGATTATCTGGCTGATAAAGTCGGCAGCAAGTATGCCCTGGTGATTATGGCTTCCAAGCGGGCCCGGCAGCTGGTGGACCATGCTCCTGCCCTGGTGAAGTGCGATTCCAACAAACCGGTTTCCATCGCCCTGAAGGAAATCGGCGAAGGTCTGGTGACCATTGCCACCAAAGAAGACCTGAAGGAAATGAAAAAATAACAGGAGGCAGCCGTGCTGGAAGGCAAAAAGATTGCGTTGGGCGTGACGGGGGGCATTGCCGCCTACAAGGCCGTGACCCTGGTGAGCCGATTGGTCCAGGCCGGAGCCCAGGTGCGGGTGATCATGACGGAAGCGGCCACCCATCTGGTTTCCCCGCTGCTGTTCAAAGAAATCAGCGGGAACCCGGTGGCCACGGACCTGTGGGCCGGCAATGCGGAGTTTAATGTGGAACATGTGGCCATCGGCCGCTGGTGCGACCTGATGGTGGTGGCACCGGCGACGGCGGACATCATCGGGAAAATGGCCAATGGCATTGCCGATGACCTTTTATCCACCACCCTGATGGCCTGTGACAGACCCAAGATCATCTGTCCGGCCATGAATACCAATATGCTGGAAAATCCGGCAGTGGTCCGGAACCTGGCTACCCTGCGCCAGGACGGGATCACCATCATGCCCAGTGCGGCTGGGCATCTGGCCTGCGGGGTGAACGGCTCCGGGCGGCTGCCGGAACCGGAAGACATCAAGGCCTTCCTCGACGCCTTTTTGGCCAGCCGGGAAGGGGACCTGCGGGGCCTCCGGATTTTGGTGACCGCCGGGGGTACCCGGGAAGCCATCGATCCGGTCCGTTTCATCGGCAACCGCTCCAGCGGGAAAATGGGGTATGCCATTGCCCGGGACGCTGCCCGGCGGGGTGCAGAAGTCACCTTGATTTCCGGTCCGACAGCCCTTCCCGTACCTCGGAATGTGGTGTTCCAGGATGTGGAGACCACCCGGGAAATGATGGATGCCGTGCTGGCCGCTTATCCAGCCGTGGATGTGGTGATCATGGCGGCTGCGGTGGCAGATTACCGGCCCCACCATGCAGAAGCCCAGAAAATCAAGAAAAACGACGAGACCCTGACCATTGCCCTGGACAAGAACCCGGATATCCTGAAACAGCTGGGCCAGGAAAAGAAAAGACAGTTCCTGGTGGGCTTTGCGGCAGAGACCCAGCACCTGCTGGAAAATGCCGCGGCCAAGGTAAAGAAAAAGAACCTGGATATGATCGTGGCCAACGACGTGACCATGAAGGGCGCTGGCTTCAGCACCGATACCAATGTGGTGAAGCTGCTGTTCCCCAGCGGCGAGATCCGCAGCCTGGAGCTCATGAGCAAGGAAGAAGTGGGGAACCATATCCTGGATATCGTGAGAGATGCAGTGAAGGGGACCCGGTAAGATGTCAGACACGGCCCAAGGGGCCTTGAGACGTCAGATATCAGCTTTTGTTCGGTTAAGCAGCAGGTCTGATCTGCTTTATTACGAACAATCTGACGTCTGACATCTGAAAGGCCCGCAAGGGCCGGGTCTGATGTCTTTTAAAGGAGGTACGGCCGTGAAACTCTTATTCCGCCAGCGGATCTTTTCCTGGTTCGACAGTTATGATATCTACGACGAAAACGGCAGTACGGTCTTTGTGGTGAAAGGGCAGTTGGCCTGGGGGCACTGCCTGAAGATCTGCGATCCCCAGGGCCATGAGCTGGGCCTGGTGAAGGAAAAAATCATCACCTTCCTGCCCAAGTTCGAATTGTATGAAGGGGGACGGTACATCGGACGGATCAGCAAGAAGCTGTCCCTGTTCTCTCCCAAATTCGCCATTGACTTCAACGGCTGGAAGGTGGATGGGAATTTCCTGGAATGGGATTACACCATCCGGGATGCCCAGGACAATTGGATCGCCACCATCGGCAAGGAATTGTTCCATCTGTCCGATACCTATGTACTGGATATCGGCAATCCGGCCGACGCCCTCCATGTGCTCATGTTTGCCTTGGCCATGGATGCGGAGAAATGCAGCCGGGAGAAAAAATAAGGAACCTTGACAATCCCACCCCCCTACGCTATACTTAATCTGTTCTATACATGGAAGGGTGGCCGAGCGGTTTAAGGCACCAGTCTTGAAAACTGGCGATCCTGCAAGGGACCGTGGGTTCGAATCCCACCCCTTCCGCCATTTATTTTCCTGGACAACGGCAACAGTTCGACATTGTTCAAAGCCTACTGAAAACAAGGTGTAGCGGGCTTTCACAGTGATTTGAACCGTTTTCCGTTGTTCTTTTTTTATACCCCCTTTTGCGCACTTTTGCGCACTTTTCCAGATTGCGAACTTTTTTAAATGCTCATTTTTTCCAGGCTGTCCTGTAGCTGTTTTTCCATGGATTCGGTTACATGGGTGTATATAGCCAGTGTCGTTTTGGGGTCATTGTGACCGACTCTCTGCATTATGGCTTTCAACGGCACACCCATAGCCGCAAGCATGCTTATATGAGTGTGGCGGAAAACATGGGTGGTAATATGCTTTCCTGGAATATCTATCGCACGCAACTGTTTGTTAATGTATTGCAGATTGTAGGGCATACCCGTGTCAGTGGTGAATATATAGCCCCTGTCCTTGTACTTGCTACAAAGGCTGTTGCCCCGGCGGCCCCATTGTTCCTGTCGTTTGTTGTCCAATGATTGACTTTCTTGTCTGGCTGGCCTATAATGGAATCAGCCAGAAGGACAAAAGGTGCATACTTGCACGAATACCCCCGGGGGTCTAGCCCGGGGGTATTTTTTGGCTAGTTGCCGTCTTTATCGTGCCCGTCTAACCATTTGCGAATGTAGTAGCCAACTACACTAGCCGCAACGGACACCAGGAAGGACAAAAGGTGATTCATACTTACACCCCCCTTCTGTTGCCAGAATGGGGACGACAACGAAACCATTATATCATAGTAATCCGTGATAACAAACACGGGCCAATATATCAGACAAGACAAAAAAGCCCCTGGAAGCAGATTCCCAGAATGGGAATGTGGTTGCCTATATATCAGACAAAATAAAAAGCCCCTGGAAGGAATCCAGGAGCCTTGTTATAATTACAGGGGTGCAATGAAGATTAAAATTCAGTGGTTGCGCACTTTTTGCGCACTTTCTGTTATTCAGCCTTTAAAACGGCTATGGTAAAGGCTTTTCCCACCTTTCCGCCATAACCGAAGGGCTGTCTTAGCGGACAGCCTTTTTTCTTTTTCTGAAAGGAAGGGGCCAGGATGGAAAAAGAGGCGATTTACCGGCTGCTGGAAGAAGAGGGGATCCCTTTTGCCGTGACAGAACACCCTCCGGTCTTTACTATGGAAGGGACCCATTCCCTTGTGCTGCCGTATCCGGAAGATCTGGCTTGCAATCTATTTGTGCGGGACGATAAAAAAAGGTTTTACGGACTGATCACGGTGAAAGGGGAGGGCCGGCTGGATCTGAAGGCTTTCCAGAAGGAACAGGGGACCCGGCGGCTTTCCTTGGCTTCTCCAGCAGATTTGGCCTCCTTCCTGCAGCTGGCTCCTGGATCGGTGACGCCTTTCGGGCTGCTCAACGATGCTGGGCACAGGGTAGAATTCTTCCTGGACCGGCGGTTCTTGGAAGGGGCGGGCCGGATCGGGATCCATCCCAACGAGAACACGGCTACAGTCTATCTGGCGGCAAGGGATTTGCTGCGGCTTTTGGAAAAGAAAGGGACCACCGTCCATGTGGCGGCCATGGCTTTGGTGGACAATGAGGCCCAGCAGGCATTATAATAAAGCGATAGGAAAAATCGAAAGAAAGAGCAGGTGGCAATCGTGGATCTGGTGGATAAGCTGAAGGAATATTCCGTTCTGACGGAGGAGGAATATAAGGAACTTCTGCTGACAGAAGATCCTCTGCTCCGGGCCAAGCTGTTCCGAGGGGCCCAGGAGGCCATGAATTTCGTCTTTCATCGAAAAGTGTATTTCCAGGGGGTCCTGGAATTCACAAACCACTGTCCCCAGAACTGCCTGTTCTGCCAGCGCCGGGCAGAAAACAACGACCTGGCCCGGTTCCGTCTGAACTGGGAACAGATCCGGGGAGCCTGCGGCCTGGGGTACGAACTGGGCATCCGGTCCTTCCTCCTCCAGGGCGGAGAAGATCATTACTACACGGATATGATCATGTGCAACCTGCTGCAGAACCTGAAAAAGCAGTTCCCGGACTGCGCCCTGGGGCTTTCTATCGGGGAACGGAGCCGGCAGTCCTACCATCGGCTCCACCAGGCTGGTGCCCAGCGGTACTTCCTCAGCTTCCAGACGGCGGATCCCTTGCATTTTTCTCGCCTCCATCCGCCCACCCATGCCCTGTCCACCAAGATCGCCTGTGTGAACGACCTGAAGGAACTGGGATACGAAACGGATACCGGCTTCTTGGTGGGGGCTCCCTATGAACAGACGGAATATCTGGTCCGGGATCTTACCCTGCTCCAGGAATTGGCTCCTCATTCCATCACGCTGACTCCCTTCCTGCCGGAAGACGGGACGCCTTTCCGCCAACAGGACCGGATGGCCCTGGAAGAATACCTGCGGCTGACAGCGGTGCTGCGGATCCTGTTTCCTCGGGCCAATATCGTGGCGCCCTGGTCCCTCCGGCGGATCCACGCCCACGGGCAGATCCTCAGCGTCCAGAGCGGAGCCAATGTACTGCGGATGCCCATGGCGCCTCCGGCCGATCCCGAGGATTTGGACCACAGTTCCAAAAAGAAAATGCTCCACACCGTGGAGGTCATGTACCGATACTTGAAGAATTATGGGTATTCCCTGACCCCGGGCCGGGGTGACTCCCTCCTCTACGAGAACCGAGTGGAAGATCCCCAGCCGGCAGAACAGGATCCGGCTGTTTCGGAAGATGCGGAACCCACTGAAAACAATTGAAAAAGAAAAGTAAGATATGTTGTTTAAACAACATATCTTTTTTCTTTCCTCCGGTATACTTACAGCTGTAAGGAAACAACGAACAAAATCGGTCAAAGGTCAATGGCTGATGGAAAGGACCTGTCCCAAGGTCAGGTTCTGTTGATTGGGAAAAATAAAAAATCATCATACAATGGAGGAAACAATTATGGAAACTGCAAAAAAAATCACGGGCGAAATGTTGGTCGGCAAGATCTGTGCGGAATATCCGGAAGCCATCCCGGCTCTCCAGGCTGTGGGGATGCATTGTCTGGGCTGCCCCTCTTCCCAGATGGAATCTCTGAATGACGCTGCCTTTGTCCATGGGCTGGACCCGCAAAAGGTGGTTGATGCTGTGAACGCCGCTTTGGCGGAAGACTGAGGGGAGGGGAGACCATGAGCGCATTTTTGGGACCCATCCATCATTGGCTGTACGGCAAGATCCAGCTCCAGGAGGCCATCATCGCCCGGATCGCGGCAGAAGCGGAAGCCCAGGGCTGGGGCACCGGAGATAAGCCGGCTGCCGACTATGTAAAGGGAGAAACCCGTCCCCTGGACGAACTGATCGATACCATGAATATCCATGGCTGGCTCCAGAGCCGGATCCACGATGCGGAAGGCCGCTATGCCCAGCTGGTTTCAGCCCTGCTCCACCACAACGATGACCTGCTGCCAGAACTGGAAAAACTGGCCAGGGAAGTGGGCCGGGACCGGGCTCTGGGAGCAGATGCCGATGCTTCTGCCATCTACCGGGCTTTCGAAGACGCGTTCCTCAATGGCATGCCCTGCGACCGGGTGAACCAGGTCACCGATCAGGACCCCGATGCTTTTGCCTGGGACCAGACCGATGATCTCCATGGGGCTTACTGGCAGGAGGCGGATGTGGACCCTCGGGTGTACTATATCCTGCGGGATGCCATGATGGAAGGGATGCTGGAACAGACCGGCTATACTCTGGAACAGGAAGACCATACCCATTACGTGCTCCGTCCCAAAGCCGCCTGAAGGAGGAAAATATGACTTACAGTATTGAGTTGATGAAAGAAGAACATCACAACATCAGCCGGATGCTGGAAGTGATCCGTCAGGTCTGCATCGGGATCTTGGAAGGAGCGCCGGTGGATCTGGGGGATTTCCGGGAGATGGTGGATTTCATCCGGAACTATGCGGACAAACACCATCATGGGAAGGAAGAAAAGTTTCTGTTCCCGGTGATGGTGGCCAAATTGGGCCGGGTGGCGGATAACTTGGTAACCCATGGGATGCTGGTGGAGCACGACCTGGGACGGGACCATGTGATGAGCCTGGCTACGGCACTGGACCAGTACGAAAAGGAACCTAAGACCGAATATAAGCTGGATATCTTGACGGAAACCATGGGGTATGCCCGGCTGCTGAAACGCCATGTTGAAAAGGAAAACAATGTGGTGTACACCTTTGCTGAGAATCAACTGCCGCCGGAAGACATGACCGCCATCGATGACCGGAGCCAGAAATTCGAAGAAGAAGAAAGTGCCAAAGGAGTCCAGGATCATTACCTGGCCATTTTGGAAAAATTGGAGAAGAAGTATCTGTGACAGATAGGAGAGGCTGTTGCATGCGTGAAAATCATACGCATACAACAGCCTTTTTTTCTTGACTCTACAACCGTTATAGGGTTTACTGTATAAGTAAATCTTGTTAAGTAAATCTTGTTATGGAGGAGTTTTTCCATGGAAATCGATGCAACCCGGGGCAGTGTTTGGAAAACCATGAGGCGGTTCGCCCTGCCCTATCTTTGTTCTTATTTTCTGCAGACCCTGTATGGGATGGCCGATCTGTTCATCATCGGTCAGTTCGAAGGAGCTGCCAGTATCACGGCTGTTTCCATTGGCAGCCAGGTGATGCATATGATGACGGTGATGCTGGTGGGCCTGGCCATGGGGACCACCGTGACCATTGCCCAGGCCGTGGGCGGCGGCAAACGGGAACAGGCAGCCTGGGCCACTGGGAACACCGTTACCCTTTTCCTAGGGTGCAGTCTGGTCCTGGCGGCTCTCCTTACGTTCCTGGCTCAGCCCGTAGCAGCCCTGATGCACACCCCGGCGGAGGCCATCCCCGGCACGGTGGATTATTTGGTCATCTGTTTCCTGGGGATCCCCTTTATCACCGCTTACAACATCATCAGTGCCATCTTCCGGGGCTTGGGGAATTCTCGGAGTCCCATGATCTTCATCGCCATCGCCTGCGCCGCCAATATCCTCCTGGATGTTCTGTTCATGGGGACCTTCCAGATGGGGCCGGCAGGAGCCGCCCTGGGCACCACCCTTTCCCAGGCCATCAGTGTGGTCATTTCCCTGGTGATGATCCGCCGGTACCATCTGGGCATCACCTTCCGGAAAGAGTATCTGAAGCCCAGGGGAGACATGATCCGGAAGCTGCTGCGGATCGGGGTGCCCATCGCTCTCCAAGATGGCTTCATCCAAGTGGCCTTCCTGACCATCACTGTGATTGCCAATGAACGGGGGATCACCGACGCCGCAGCGGTTGGCATCGTGGAAAAAATCATCAGTTTCGTATTCCTGGTCCCTTCTTCTCTCCTGAGCACCGTTTCAGCCCTGGGAGCCCAGAATATCGGAGCCCATCAGGGAGACAGGGCCCGGGCTATCCTGAAGGATTCCCTGAAGGCGGCTGCGGCCTTCGGGATCTTCATGATCCTGGTGATGCAGCTGGCGGCTCCTTATTTCGTAGGGGCTTTCACCGCGGATCCAGAGGTGATCAGCGCCGGAGCCCCCTATCTCAGGGGCTATATCGTGGATACCCTTTTCGCAGGGATCCATTTCAGCTTCAGTGGATTTTTCTGTGCCTGCGGCCGTTCGGAATTTTCCTTTTTCCATAATGTGATTTCCATTGTCCTGGCCCGGATCCCTCTGGTCTACGCTGCCAGCAAGGCCTTTCCCGCTACCTTGCTGCCCATGGGCCTGGCCACGGCCGGCGGATCCCTGGTCTCCGTAGGGATCTGCCTGGTGCTCTACAAGAAACTGAGGAGGCAGGCCCATGGATAAAAAAGGCAGTCTCTTTTCCATCGGCCGGACAGCCCGTCTCTTCCGGCTCAGTGTCAGCAGCCTCCGCCATTATGAAGCCATCGGCCTGGTACGCCCGGCTTGGACGGATCCGGCCAGCGGCTACCGCTACTACAGCCTGGCCCAGTTCGAGGTGCTCAATACCATCCGCTACCTGCGGACCCTGGATATGCCCCTGGAACAGATCCGTTCTTTCCTGGAGAACCGGGACCCGGCCTGGATGGAGGGCCGTCTGCGCCAGCAGCAGAAGGAAGTCCGCCGGCGGATCCGGGAACTGGAACTGGCCGAAGGGAAAATCACCAGTCGGCTGGAACAGCTGCAGGAAGCCAGGAAGGGGACCAAAGGGGTGATCACTCTAACGGAAAGCCCAGCGCTGCGGCTGGTCTGGGTCCGGGAATCCCTGGCCATGCCCCAGGGGAACGAACTGGAAGGGCCCATCCGCCGGCTGGAACAAGAACAGCCGGAAGCCCTGGTGTTCCTGGGGAAAGTGGGGCTGGGAATCACCGCGGACCATCTGCTGGCGGGGAAATTCACCCAGTATGACGGCCTTTTCCTGCAGTTGGACCCAGCGGACCGGTATGCAGGGAAGATCCTGGAACTGCCGTCCCAGCCCTGCGTCCGGCTGCTGTTCCAGGGCAGCCACCAGGAGGCTCCGGAACAGTACCGGAAGCTGTTGGCTTTCCTGACCGAAAAGAAACTGCAGCCTGTGGGGTTTTCCCGGGAAGTCGCCCTGATCGATGCTGGTCTCAGCGGGAATCCGGAGGAATATGTCACCGAGATCCGGATCCCGGTAGAATGAAAGCTTAGTGTAAAATAGTTCTCGGTGAAATGAATAATCCCTTATAAACTTGCAAAAAGGAAGACCTATAGTATTAGTTACCACACCACTACAGATAGGAGAGAAGGTCTTCCATGGATTTCATTTGCTCCTGTACTCAGTAACCAAAGTGGCAGCCAGCAGCGTCTATCGGGCTGCAGCTGAGGCAGTGAATACCCTGACTCCGCTGGATATCAGCCATCAGACAGTAGGCAGGATGGTCAGGACGGTGGGAGACAAGTACGCCCAGTACGAGGAATCCCAAGCCAACCCGGCCTTCTGCGGTGATGAACCATTGGAAAAACCAAAATACCTGTTCATCGAGGGAGACGGTGTCCTGATGAAAGGGCAGCCAAAGGGCAGCGTGGTTGACCGTTTCCATCACAAGGTCTGGCAACACGACCTGGAGGGTGTCCACTGCTGCCTGGACATGCTGGAAGGAGAATCCAGCACTGCCGAAGAGGAAGAGAACGTCAGGAAACTGCGGGCTTATTTGGAACGTAACTGGGAATGCCTGACTCCTTTGCCGCTGAGGGAGGGACTGGAAGATTGTCGGAAAGGGCTGGGGACTTGTGAAAGCAACCATCGGACGTATACCTATCGGATGAAGAAACAGGGACGACGCTGGAGGTATAGAGGCGGCCTGGCAATGGTCAAGGTGATCAGTGGCCTGAAGAACGCTGACCTGGAGCAGGCCCTGGCAGGAGATTTGTGTGTTATGCCGTTGAAAACCCGGAAAGAGTAGCGGAATGCGGTGAGAGAAGCGGTGAAAAAGCCGATATTCGTCCCTCACGTAGGTACCCATCAGTGCAGAATTGCCAATTACGGTCCCAGCAGCAGTCCCATGGGACAGTTGGCCGGTAATAAGGACGGTCCCAAAGTCCGCCCTGTGAGGGGCGGGGGACCGTGCGGAGCACGGTGGTGGGGGCATCGGTGACAGCCGATATTTTGCAGGACCGGCCGAAAACAATTGAGTGTTCGGCAGAAGTAGGAATATGATGATTGCAGTATCCATTGCTGTATCTCAGGTGGATAGTTCCCGTACCTTTGTCAAGATATTTGGTCCTTTTAGGAACTCATACCTCCACCACCGGTCAAGCTCGGTCCTCAGCTACGGTATAAGCGACCTCGCTATCCGCTTGAAGTGGATGCTCTCTGCTTACGCCCCTGCAGGGCGGAATTGGCCTCCGGCTATGCTGGTACTCTTTGCGGGTATACGTCGATACCCCGGGAGCCGGGAGGGCAGGCCCAGGAGGAGTCGGCGGGATAACATCGGCAGTGGTCGCTCCTTGGGTGGAGCACGCGGGCGAGACCATCCGGCTTCCTGGTCCGTAGCCGCAGCCTTTGACCGTAAGGGCAAGGCGATAGGCTGTGAGCCTCCCGCCAGGGACGAACGGGCCTGCCCTCCCGGCGGAGGGGCGGGGTTCAGGTCAGTACGGGTATAGGGGGACTTTTCCCATCTGGGAGGCCGGGACGGGTTTGCCTGCGGGAACCCCCACGCCGTCGACCTCGAAGCAGCGATGAAAAATTTTTGACCCCATTTCTGAATAACTATACCGTGATGAAGGTTTCACCGAGAACTTGTTGACACATTCGAAAGGAAGTGGAGTGCCCTCGATTCTCAGCCCCATACCCGGATTGAACTGGCCAATGTGATCTCCAATGCCGGTCAGCTCTGGAAAAAACACACAGCAATTTTTCCTTTGGGCCAAAACTGTCCTGGCTCCGGCAAAGAAGAAAACGGCAGGGATGAGGAAAAAGCGAAAATCCGGCATCTGTCAGCATATGACCGATGACAGCATATTGACGTATGAAAGGGGACATTGCCTATGCAATTCCCCTTTTTTCTTCATCTTCCTCTATTTATATGGTAAAATAAAAAATATATATAAAATACGCAATTTGCTGTGTAAAAGGAGCGCATTTATGTCTCATACTGCCTTTTCGGAAAACCATCCCGATTCCTTTATCCATCATCATCTGAACTATTTCCTGCCCACCATCTATACCATTACGGACTGGCTGATGATCCTGCTTGCGGAATTCTTTGCGTACCATCTGCGGGGAGCTCTAACCGGGAACGCCCATTTCCACATGCCCTGGCTCAACCTGTGGGTGGCATTCCCTCTGCTTTTCCTGTTGTTTTTCCGGCAGGGAGGTATCTATACGAAACACATGGGCTATTGGAAGCTCATGGAATGCATCTGCCGGGGCTGTACCTATGCCATCGGCGCCATAGTGGTCTTTGTCTATCTGTCCCACATTTCCGCCAGCACTTCCCGGCTCTTTGTGGGCCTGTTATGGATCTTTGCCCTTGTCTTGGTGACCCTTTCCCGGTACATCATCGCCCATATCCTGAACTGGGCCGGGGTGGGGAGTGTACCCGTCCTTCTGGTGGGAGCCGGAAAAACAGCTAATCTTGTGCTCCAGGGTATCCGGGACGATGTGGGCTTGAACTTCAATATCATCGGCTATGTGGATGATGCCGGGCCTCAAGAAGAAAACGTGGGGAATCTGCCCTATCTGGGGACCTTTGCCCAGGCAGTGGACGTAATCGAAAAGACCCAGGTCCAAGATGTCTGCATCGCAGCCCCCGGTCTTTCCCCGGAAAAATTGAACCGGCTGATCCATACCATCCAGCCCCATGTGCGGAACCTGGCCTTTGTACCCGATCTGATCGGTCTGCCGGTGAATGGCATCGAAGTGGAATCCCTGTTCAACGAACGGCTGATGTTCATGAGCCTGAAGAACAACCTGGCTCGGCCTTACAACCGGTTCATCAAGCGGGTGTTCGACCTGGTGCTGACCACCATCGGTGTCATCGTCTTGAGCCCTATCTTTCTGCTGCTGGCACTCCTAATTAAACTAGATTCCCGGGGGTCCATCATTTTTGCCCATCAGCGGATCGGCAAGGATGGAAAACTATTTCCCTGTCTGAAGTTCCGGACCATGTGCGTGGATGCGGACCAGAAGCTGAAAGAATATCTGGCGGAAAATCCGGAAGCTCGGAAAGAGTGGGAAGCAGAATTCAAGCTGAAAGACGATCCCCGGGTGACCCGAGTGGGGCGGGTGCTGCGGAAGACCAGCCTGGACGAACTGCCCCAGCTGTTCAATGTGCTCATCGGCCAGATGAGCCTAGTGGGACCCCGGCCCATTGTCACCGCTGAAATCCCCAAATACGGCCCGTATATCAAAGATTTCTACATGGTCCATCCTGGCATCACCGGCATGTGGCAGGTGAATGGCCGCAGCGACACCACCTACGACGAACGGGTCCAGATGGATTCCTGGTACGTCCGCAACTGGGGCGTCTGGCTGGATATCATGCTGCTATGGAGGACCATCGGAGTGGTCCTGCAGCATAAAGGGGCGTACTGAAGGGCGGCGGTTAGGAAGAAGTCAGACAAGGCCATTTAACGGGGTCTTGAGACGTCAGATGCCAGTTTTGTACGGGTTTAGATGAAGGACCGATTTGCTTATAGCTAACAAGCTGACGTCTGATATCTGAAAGGCTCGAAGGGCCGTTCTGACATCTTGCTTTCTATTCATGCTCCTATTTGACAAAAAATAAGCATACATGTAAAGTTAGGATAGCAAGAGATATTCTCTTGCTATATCATGATTAAATCCCTGCTTTTTGGGTCGTGCCTTGATGAATTCAGTGGTACGTGGGTTGAAATAAACTGATTGTAGAGTAGGAGAAATACATTAGGCAGGGGGATGTATTTCTTCAATCATATATTTACTTCAAACTTATAGTATAGTAAAATATAAATAGGATGATGAGCTATGCTAATTCTAAAAACGTCGGAATCATAAACCTCTTTAAAATGACAAGGAGGAAAATTATGGAACAGAATCAAATTGTTGAAATCTTAAAACATCACAATGTTAGTCAAATCTATCACGCCGATACAGTCATTACGAGTTTGTCCTTCTTGAAGGCAGGTGGACTTTGTTCCCGGCAATATCTTGATAGGAACAGTCTTCCAAAAACAAGTCAGTACACTGATTGTGATGATCAAAAATTTAATGTATACAATGACCTGTTTTTCGATTCCGTAGACATCCATGGCAGAATCCGAAAACCTAATTATTACGGTCCTGTATTATTTGTGTTTGATCTGCAGATGCTGTTACAGGAAAACCTTGCCAATAGAATTTTTATTACAAAATCAAATCCGTGCTATTGGAAGCCGTATCTGAAATGCAATGATCGGTATTTTACAAATCTTGATGAGCTGGGCAAGGAATTTCAAAAGGGAGATTTTAAGCAAATGATTACTTGTCATCAAGTTGGTTTTGCTAATTTCAAATATTTACAGAAAATCATCCTAGACAGACCACCGGAAAAACATATTGAACTGTTCAGACAGGCTTACCAGGCTTTATTTCAGGGGTTACAGGAAGCCGACCTGTCTGTTCCTTTAAACATCCGGAAGTGTGAATACTGTAAATGTTTCAATGAATACCAAAATATGGGAGAAAACAATCTGATGAGATTATTTGCAACGAAAGGGGTGTTTTAGTATGGAAAAATGGGCTGCTCAAAATGATTCAGTGTTTTTTTCAAAACGGATTCATCCAGAAAACGAGCCAACAGTGGGTGTGGTCAGGCGGGATCCATTTCAGCGTGATCGTGACCGGGTTATACACTCTCGGTCTTTTCGGAGAATGATGCATAAGACACAGGTTTTCAATGCCAATAAAGGGGATCATTTCAGAAATCGGTTAACCCATACTTTGGAAGTTTCTCAGATTGCCAGGTCCATAGGCAAGGCTTTGGAATTAAATGACGAATTGGTAGAAGCAATTGCTTTGGGACATGATTTGGGACACACTCCCTTTGGCCACGTTGGTGAAAGAACCCTGAATCAAATCTTATTGAATGGTATTGATCAAGACGTTCGTCCCATTGGGCAGAATTTCAAGCATAATTTTCAGTCTCTCCGGGTAGTCGATAAGATAGAAACCCGTTGTACGGATTATCTGGGTATTAATTTGACACTGGCTGTAAGGGAAGGAATCTTAAAACATACCAGAGTAAAGGATAAAAGTGGACAATATTATAAATATCCCGAATTGGATTTACTTGATATCAATTTAGATGCACCATCCTTTACGTTGGAAGGGCAGGTAGTTGGGATTGCAGACGAGATTGCTCAATGCACGCATGACTTGGAAGATGGGGTGAGAAGTAAGGCCATCAATTTCATTGAGTTGATACAGCAGCCGTTGGTAAGAAAATGTATGGATGCTTATCATGTTCATCTTGATGGTAACAGTAAAATGGCAGCCTATGATACGAGATCTCTTATTATTAAACATCTGGTTGGCTTTTTAATCAATGATGTGTACATTGTTTCTCGTACCGAAATTGAAAAATGTGTTGAGAATATGGAGAGGGTAGCTGGCAATGATTACATTTTTAATCAACAATGCATAAAATTTTCTCAAGAGATTGAGTTGCAGGTGCAACAATTGAAACGTTGGATGAATGATAAAATTCTTTATTCAGAAGAAGTGAGTGTTTCTGATGCCAAGTCTGGGTATCTCATTAAGCAGCTGTTCAAAGCCTATTATAAACATCCTTTGCAGCTACCTGATTATATGTTAGAAAAGTATTACAGAATCAAAGCAAGAGAATTTTCCAGAGAAAGAGTAAGCAGGGAAGTTGCCATTCTCCAACAGGACGATGTTTTTGTAAGAATGGTGGCAGATTATATCGGAGGTATGACAGATCAGTTCGCTTCCCGAACCTACATACAACTCTATTATCCGGATTATATCTGAGATGTTGTAAATGACTCAATGCCATTATGGATATCTATGATGGCATTGAGAAATTCATTTGCCTTTTTTCACGCCGAAACGTATAATGAAAAGAATACAGTATAAGAATCACAGGCATTGGGGGATCCTGCTTTGGAAACTATGCAATTTGACATTTCTTTTGTCATACTTACTTGGAATTCGGAGAAATATATTGAAAAATGCCTGCAATCAATTGATGCCATTCGAATCTTCAATACTAAGATTTATGTCATCGATAATGGGTCAAAAGATGGTACTATCTCTGTATTAGATTGGATAAAAAGTCAATTGACACATACCCAGTTCGAAGTTATTCCTTTATCCAGTAACAAAGGGACTACGGTCAGCAGAAATTTAGGATTGAACAAAGCTTGTGAAAATTCCCGATATATTTGCGTATTGGATTCGGATACGATTATCAACGAAGCTGCAATGAAGCAGCTTGTGGAAATTCTTGCTGAAGATTCGTCAATAGGAATAGTTGGTCCTGTTTTGCAGGGATTGGATGGAAGTCTTCAGAATTCAGGGAGAGCTATTCCAACATTATCTTTGAAGCTGTTAAAGGTATTGCCATACAAAGCCTTGAGGGAAAAGGGTGCCAGAAAAGAACAGATTCCCAAAATACGGAATGTAACGGATGTGGGATATTTGATGTCAGCCTGTTGGATGATGCCATCCAGCCTTATAAAAAAGATTGGGCTTTTGGACGAAAATATATTTTATGCCCCTGAAGATGTAGAATATTGTATGAGAGCGTGGAAATATGGATACAGGGTATGTTATGTAAAAGATGCTTCGATTATCCACGTGTGGCAGAGATTATCCAGAAAAAAATTGCTTAGTAAGCACAACTGGGAACACATAAAAGGGTTGTTTTATCTTTTCCATCGGTATCATTGTTATTTTAGTAAACCGGATTATGTTCATTATATAAGTCAAGGAGAATAGGAATGAAAGTTTTTTTTGTAAACCCACCATTTAAAGCAGAATATGGCAAGTTTTCCCGGGAAAACCGAAGTCCGGCATTGACCCGCAGCGGAACCCTCTATTATCCTCTTTGGCTGATTTATACAGCTGCGGTCTGCCAGAAGAATGGGTTTGATGTTGAATTCCTGGATGCGCCTGCTGCTCCTTTGAATCGTGTCCAATCCATGGATTTCGTTAAAAAGCATGGGGAAGGTACAAAATTATTTGTGTTTGAAACCAGTACGCCATCCTTATATAGTGATGTGAAATTTATTGAAGAGGTAAAGAAAGTTTACCCTGATGCCGTTACTTTGTTGGTAGGAACCCATCCTTCTGCATTGCCTGAAGAAACCTTGGGACTTAGCAGCAGCATAGATGCCATTTGCCGTCATGAATTTGATTATATCGTAAGAGATGTGGCCTGCAAAATCCGTGACGGGAAGAAATATAAAGATGTATTAGGGTTGACATACCGGGATGATGCAGGGAATGTTAAATCCAACCCTGATATGCCTTATATTGAAAATCTTGATGATATTCCTTTTGCCTCAAAATTTATTAAGGAATATCTGAATTATAAAGACTACTTCTTCGGTGCTTCTTATTACCCTGAAATTCAGGTTTTTACAGGCCGGGGATGTATGGCACATTGTAATTTTTGCGTATATCCTCAAACTCTTCATGGACATAAGTATCGGTTGCGTTCTCCGCAAAATGTTGTGGATGAATTTCAATATATTGCTGATAATTTTCCTGATGTAAGGGAAATTGTCATTGAAGATGATACTTTTACAGGAAACATCCAGCGAGTTCGGGATATCTGTCAGTTGTTGATTGACAGAGGCTTGTCCAAACGGATGACATGGCTTTGCAATGCACGGGTAAATCTGGATTACGATACCATGGTCATCATGAAAAAAGCCGGCTGCCGATTGATTATTCCTGGTATCGAAAGCGGAAGCAACCAAATTTTGAAAAATATCAAAAAAGGTACGAATCTGGACCTGATCCGAAAATACATCAAAAATGCCAAAAAAGCCGGTTTGTTAGTTCATGCCTGCTATATGGTAGGCAATCAGGGCGAAACTAAAGAAACTATGCAGGAAACGTTAAAACTTGCTTTTGAGTTAAATACGGATACCATGCAGTTTTACCCATTGCTTCCATTTCCTGGAACTGAAGCGTATGCTTGGGCGAAAAAGAATGGTTATATCAACGGAAAATACGATGAATATGTTAAAGAGGATGGAACCATTAACTGTGTATTAAATCTTCCCGGTATTAGCGGGGAAGAAATGGTGAAATTTTGTGATGATGCCCGTAAAAAATATTACCTGCGTCCCCAATACATTATGCACCGGTTGTGGATGGGTCTGAAAGACCCCCGGGATTTGAAACGGTCAATGAAAGCATTCTTGAAAATTAAGAAATTCTTGTTTAAATAAAATGGTCAAAATGAATAATTTACCAAAAGTTACGGTTGCAATGGCTGTCTATAAGCCTGATCTAGATTTTTTTCGTCAGCAGCTTGAGTCTATCAATGAGCAGGATTATGGAAACATAAACCTGCTCGTTTGGAATGACAGTCCTTGTGAGTTCAAATGTGAGAAATTCGTTTCTCAACATATCACTAAAATTCCATATCGCATTATGGATAATGGAAAGAATAATGGGGTAACCCAAGCTTTTGCCAATCTAACAAAAGCTGCTGATGGGAAATATATTGCTTATTGTGATCAGGATGATATTTGGATGAACAAAAAGATTTCGCTTACTGTTGACTTTTTAGAAAAACATCCGGAATGTTCCTGTTGTCATTGCGAATGTCAGCTGATTGATGATTATGATCGTATTATCAAAGAGCATTATTATCCTGCATCGCTTGAAATTGTCAATAATATAAAGTATCAAAAAAATACTTTTCTGGTAAAAAACTGGAATATAGGATGTGCAATGATGATGCCTACTTCTGTAGCAAAAGCAGCATTACCATTCCCTGATATGGTTTTTCATGACCAATGGTTAGAAATGTTTGCACTAACAAAAGGTAATTTTTGTTATATGCGGGAATCTTTGTTGCAACATCGTATCCATGGTACGAATAATAGCCAAACTCTGCATGGAGTTGAAAAAAAATCCGATTATTATCGGCTAAAATTGGAGAAAGAGAAGAACTTTTTTGCTTTTTTAAAAGAGCATCTTGTTTACTGGAAAGAGTATCAAAAAGTAGAAATGTGTATTAGTGTGCGGGAAAATTATGCACAGCATCCTGGAATTTGGACTTTTTTCCAGATGTGTCGATTCATTAGGGTTCGGCCGGGTGTTATGTTATTTGAATTATTAATGCCATTGATTCCTGAGTGGATGTTTTCTAAAATATTAAATATAGTCCGTCAAGAAGTTCGGAAGTTTGGTATAAGATAATTAGGAGTTATTATGAAGATTTCATTTGTGTTGCCTGGGGTTTCAAGAGTACCTGTAGGTGGATATAAAATGATATTTGAATATGCGAATAGATTATGCAGACGAGGACATGAAGTTACTTTAATTTACCATTGTCTTTCAGGAATGAAAAGGAATCAAAAGGTCCCTAAAATCGTAAAACTTATTTATTATTATTTAGGAGCATATTATTTTCCTACTTGGTTTACACTCGACTCTCGTATTCATAAAATCTGCAAATATAAGAAATTAACCAATTCTAAACTTCCTGATAGTGATATTATTTGTGCAACGGCAATTGATACTGCATATGCTGTCGCAGAATTGCCGGAATCAAAGGGGAAAAAAATATATTTTATTCAAGATTATGAAATTTGGAATGGATGGACTGATGTAGAAGTAAAGAAATCGTATTGTCTGGGAATGAAAAATATTGTTATTGCAAAGTGGCTGCAGAAAATAGTAAAAGATGCTGGAACCAGTTCGGTTTTAATTCCTAATGGCATTGATTTTGATGTTTTTGATATTGATATACCTATTCCTCAACGAAGACAACCAATCATTTCTATGCTATACCATAAGGATGAACATAAAGGATCAAAATATGGAATTGAGGCATTAAATAGATTAAAAGAGCAATATCCAAAGTTACAGGCAATTTTATTTGGAACTCCTGCAAGACCAAATAATCTTCCTGTATGGATTCGATATATCCAAAATGCGACACAAGAACAATTGCGGAAAATCTATAATCAGTCATTGATTTATTTGTGTCCATCTATAAAAGAAGGATTTGGACTTACTGGGGCAGAAGCTATGGCTTGTGGAGCTGCTTATGTGGCAAGTGATTATGGCGGAGTTCACGAATATACAGAAGAAGGAAGAAATGTATTATTGTCTGAGCCTCGAGATGTGGAAGGACTTGTTAGAAATATTACTGATTTATTAAATCATGAAAATAAACGGATAGTGCTTGCTGAGAATGGGTATAAAGATATAAAGAAAATGAATTGGGATAGAGCTGTTGAACGTTTTGAACATGTGATACAGCAACTCAATGAAAGTCATTGAAGTGAGGATTTAATTTATGGATAATGGCTTGATAACTTTTATCATAGTGACCTGGAATAATGAAAAGCAAATTGAGAAGTGTTTAGATACTTTGGCACAATTTACCACTGCTCCACATAAAATAATTATAGTAGATAATGTTTCAACTGATGAAACTTGTAATATAGTTGTTAAAAAATATCCTTTGGTGCAATTGATTAAAAGTAACGAGAATTTGGGCTTCGCGAAGGGAAATAACATTGCCTTAAAAAAGGTTCAAACTCCTTACGTATGCTTTATTAATCCTGATGTTATTTTAACCGAAGACATTACACTCCCTGCAATAAACATACTAGAACAAGATAAAAATATAGGATTAGTTACTAATAAATTATGTAATGTAGATGGAAGTAATCAGCCTACAACTGGTCGTTTTACTGATTTAGTTTCAATTTTAGTCAATGTTTGTCATCTGTATCATTTTATTCCTAATACATTCAAAAAAACTTTATGCCCAGAATATTATAAGATTGAGCATGGAGTTTTCTTCCCTGATTGGGTTATCGGTGCGGAAATGTTTATGAGAACATCTGATGCTAAAAAAATCGGTGGTTTTTCGATAGATTATTATATGTATATGGAAGATATGGATATATGTTGGAAAGTATGGCATCAATTAAATAAAAAAGTTCTTTATAATGCTGATATTTCTATGATTCATCTTGGCGGAGCAAGTGAAAAGCAAAATCAGAACTATTCTAAACAGGAAAAACTATATATCAATACTTTTTTGTTTTGTAAGAAGTATTATGGGATAAAAAAAACATATAGACTCTACAAGCTTATTATGGACTTGTATAAGATTAGGATGATACTTATTTACCCATTAAAGTTTGTAAATAAAAAAAATCAAATATTTGAACATGAAAAAAATGTTCTTAAGATTTTAAAGAGCTTAGATTGTAATAATAAATTACAGGGAAATTTTTAAACCTTTTAGGTAAAATTATGATAATATGGAATTGGAATCTAAGAAAAATAATGAAATAAAAAATAAAACTCAAGATTCTTCTATAATGGATTAGGATTGCAAAATCTAGTTTAAGAGAAATGAGCCATACATTGTAATTGAATTGTAAATGATGATTCAACTAATTTAAAGCTATTTGACTTAAATTTGTGAGGAAAGTGGAAGTGGAGCAAAATTTTAAAACCATTGCAGTTTTAATAACTAATGTAAATGGTGGAGGTACGCTAAGGCATGCACGTGAGTTAGCGCACGCTTGGGGAGAACAGGGATGTAAAATTCTTTTTATTCAGGTGACGGGTTCTATTACTTATGTAAGTTACTTGGAAAAGGGAATTTTAATTCGTAATCATTTTTTTATTGATGACAAAGAAGGAAAACGACTGCAAAAATTATTGGTTGCTTATCAAGTCCAACTTCTTCATGTAGAACATTTGCTAGAAGCACCAGATTATTTTTTAGCATTACATGAAAGATTAGGAGTCCCTCTTGTTATTGTAATGCATGATTATTATATGATTTGTCCGTTTATTAAAATGACGGATGAGAATGAGTATTATTGCGGAGAAAATAGTATTGCTAATTGTCAAAAATGTCTCTCACGGAGAAAAATAGTATGCCCTACTACAAAACGTAGAGTGATGGATATTATTGAATGGCGTAAGATGTGGGAAAAATATTTAGAGAGTGCTGCACTTGTAATTGTCCCCAGTGTAGATATGGAAGAAAGGGTAAAAAGGTATTATCCAAATCTCAAGTTGGAAATGAAAGAAAATCCTGAGCTGATCTCTAATAAATCTTCTGTTAAACAAATAGGTCTTATAGGTAACTTGAGCATTGCTAAGGGAAGTAAAAAAATAAAGGAATGTCTAACTTATTGTTCTACCCATCATTTAGATTTTCACTTCATTTTATTTGGAACACTTCCAGATATCACGTTAAGCCCTGAAGAAAAAAAATATATTACGGTACTCGGCCCATATGAAGAAGAACGTATATATTCCCAGATTCTTGAGAAGCAAATTGACTTTTTTTGGTTTCCAGGGGTTTGTCCTGAAACCTATAGCTATACATTAACAATTCCTATTCGCTTAGGTATTCCATGTGTTAGTACTGATTTGGGAGCAATCGCTTCACGAATTACTCAAAATAATTGGGGAAAAATCTACCCTTGGCAGTATAATGCAAAGCAAATTCTCTATGAACTAGGGAATTTCTCATATGAAAAATATAAAAACCCTGATTTTGTAATCCATAATACTACTTTTGGAAATATATCAGAGTATTACCATGACCTTAAGGCTTTGCCAACAGGTGTAGTTCAACCTAATTTATTTCCTAGAAATGATAGTGTTATGAAATTAACTAGAACTTATAAGCAAGAAGAATTTCATGCTTTATGGCAAATTGCCCATGGCAAAGAAAAACTATATTTAATTTTGCATATTGATTGGAAATGGGTAAATAAAGTTTTACAAGAAAAAGGAATTGGTTATTTGCGAAGTCGTATTTTTAGTAAATATATTTAAAGATATTTAAGAGACGCAAGTTAAGGTATATTTAGATGGATACAATTGCTACGTATAACTCAGAAAAAACGACTGGCGAGTACTTTGAGATTTTCTTCAAAATAAATATTTCGATGAACTTGAAATCCTTATTATTAATGATGGTTCTCATAATCGGACAGCTGGTATACTGGCGATGTATGAAAAAGAATACTCTTAAAATATTCGGCTAATTAATAAAGCAAATGGTGGACATGGTTCGACCTTAAATATGTCTCAAAAACTTGCGACTAGGGAGTTTTATAAAGAGATGATTGGGTGAATACGATTGAGCTAGATAAATTATGTGACTGACTTAATGAGATAAATTCGATTTTAATTATTGATGATTATTTAAAGTATATTAAGATTATACTCATTCGATTTCTATACATAATGACTTTCTTAATAAAGAGAAATCGTAAACTTGAATAAGCATTTTATAATAAAAATATAACAGTATTTTTTTACATCTAATTTACTCATTTGTGTTTGGAACACAAACAATATATGTTTCGGAGGATGTTTAGGAGAGAATACAAGTACTACGATATACAAGATACAGTTGCATCTGCAATGAGATTGGCTAATAATAGTTTTGCTAAATAAGATTATATAAAATAGGATGGGTGAAATAAAATGAAAGGCATTATCCTCGCCGGTGGTTCCGGTACACGTTTATATCCATTGACCATGGTAACATCCAAACAGCTGTTGCCTATATACGACAAACCCATGATTTTTTATCCCCTATCCACCCTGATGCTGGCGGGCGTCAGGGATATTTTGATCATTTCCACTCCCAAAGACCTGCCCAATTTTGAGCGGCTGCTGGGGGATGGGGCCCGGTATGGCATCCATCTGAGCTACAAGGTGCAGCCTTCTCCTGATGGACTGGCCCAGGCGTTTATCCTGGGAGAAGAGTTCATTGACGGCGACCGGTGTGCAATGATTCTGGGGGACAACATTTTCTATGGTGCGGGGTTGACCCAGCATCTGAAACAGGCGGCAGCCAATGAAACCGGGGCTACGGTATTTGGGTATTATGTGGATGATCCGGAACGGTTCGGGGTCATTGAGTTCGATGACAAGGGCAAGGCCATCTCCATAGAAGAAAAGCCCCAGCATCCCAAATCCAACTATGCCGTGACGGGGTTGTATTTCTATGATGCCAAGGTCTGCGATTACGCCAAGAAGGTAAAGCCTTCTGCCCGTGGAGAACTGGAAATCACGGATCTGAACAAGATGTATCTGGAGCAGGGGAATTTGAAGGTGGTAACCCTGGGAAGAGGCTACGCCTGGCTGGATACAGGAACCATCAACAGCCTCTCTGAAGCATCTGAATTCGTAAAAGCCGTAGAAACCAGAGCCGGCATCCAGATTGCAGCTCCGGAAGAGGTGGCGTACGCACACAATTGGATTGATAAAGAAACCCTTGCCGCCAGTGCAAAGCAATATGGAAAGAGCCCGTACGGACAGTACTTGCAGAAAGTTGTGGACGGTAAGATTTTACGGGAATCATAATAAGGGGAAAACGATATGAATATTATAGTCACCGGCGGAGCCGGGTTTATTG
>OKSF01000791.1_pt1 | contig 28924 bp, 29 predicted proteins | sample 1606061 | NCBI WGS metagenome assembly OKSF01 (sample SAMEA3541567, study PRJEB24748) | human gut metagenome | biome: human gut; feature: human-associated habitat; material: faeces | place: China | collected 2012
AGAACTTCTAAGATCGCATCCTCTCTCGGATCAGTCTCTACCTTGAACTTTTCTCCGGCGATTCCGAGGAAAAATCCAAGAATAATTCCTACGCAGCCGACAACAACAGCTGCGACAATAATTCCAGTTATCATACGTCTTTTCCCTCCTAAATCATTCCTGAGAATCCCATAAAGGCAATGGACATCAGGCAGGCAGTGATCAGAACAATCGCTGTACCCCTAAATGTCTTCGGGATATCATTGTACTCAATTTTTTCACGGATTCCCGCCATCAATACGATTGCGATAAAGAAACCAAATGCTGTGGAAAATCCGTAAACAACACCCTCTAAGAGATTGTAATCATAAGTAACACAGTTTAAGGCTACACCAAGTACCGCACAGTTTGTGGTAATCAGCGGCAGGTAAACACCCAGTGACTGATACAGTGATGGCATGCTCTTCTTTAAAAACATTTCTACAAACTGTACCAGTGCTGCAATAACCAGAATAAATACAATGGTCTTTAAATAGGTCAGATCAATTCCCTTTTTCACGAGAAACGGATTGGCCAGAATAAATTTATAGATCAGTCCGGTAATGAAAGAAGAGAGCGTAATAACGAAAATTACGGCGCCTCCCATACCAGCAGCTGTCTCTGTTTTCTTGGATACACCAAGGAACGGACAGATACCAAGGAACTGACTCAATACTACGTTGTTTACGATCGCAGAACCTACCGCGATCAAAACCAGTTCAGCTAATGTACTCATCGTCTCTCTCCCTCCTTATGCCTGTTCCTGATCAGAAGCTCCTGCACTCTTTCCTGTACAAAGTGCGGACTGACCACAGTGTGCACAGTCTCCGGATAAACATCCTGCCGGCTCTGCAAGCGGTTTGCCCTTTGCTTCCATCTTTTTACGGATAATATTCATTCCGGCTACAAGGAATGCCAATACAAGGAATGCTCCCGGTGCCATGATGAAAATCGTGATCGGAGTAAATCCTTTGATTGCGGAAAGGAACGGAAGTCCGAAAAAGGTTCCGGCACCAAGGATCTCACGGATCAGTCCGATGATGGTCAGACCCATGGTAAATCCAAGTCCCATACCAATTCCATCAAAAATAGATTCGATTGGTCCATTCTTGGATGCATAGCTTTCTGCACGGCCAAGAATGATACAGTTTACAACGATCAGCGGCAGGAAGATACCCAGTGCGCTGTAAACATCCGGCACATACGCCTGAAGCAGAGCGCTCAGCAGGGTTACAAAGCCTGCGATTACAACAATGTAGCAAGGGATACGGACTTTGTCCGGAATTACTTTCTTTAACAGGGAAATTACAATGTTTGAGCCAAGCAGTACGAAGGTTGCTGCCAGACCCATACCGATTGCATTCTTTGCCATGGTGGTAACAGCCAGGGTCGGACAGGTTCCCAGAACCAGAACCAGAACCGGGTTTTCCTTGATGATACCATTTGTCAGGATTTGCAGATTCGATTTTTCCATCTTCCCTACTCTCCTTTCACTGTTTCATAAACCTGGAATGCACTCTCGATTGCTCTCTTCATTGCATTGGAGGAGATGGTTGCTCCACCGATTGCCTCAAAGTTTTCCATCGAGCTGTCCATACCTTCAAACTGGTTTACAAAGTCATCATTGGATACTTTGGAACCCAAGCCTGGGGTTTCGTTGTTTGCCAGCACCTTGATTCTTTCGATGGTGCCATCTTCTTTCAGACCAACCATTACTTTCAGCGGATCGCTGGAGTAACCTTTGGAGGTAACAGTAACAGTATAGCCAGCGCCATTTGCAGCCTTATATACTTCCTGTACACCTTCTGGGAATTCCCCTTCGATCTGTTCGAAGGAGTCTGCTTCGGTCAAAACTTCTGCACGGGCAATCTCAGCAGTTTTGCGCTCATTTTCGTCAATGATTGGCTGAGTGATCTCGTGGCTTACAGACAACAGCGCGGTGATTACCAGACAGATGATGGCAAGCACCAGCGTTGGTTTTACAAATTCATTCATTGCGTTCATTACTGCTGCACACCTCCAAACGCCTTATTGCGAACCATGCGGTTGATGTGTGGGGTAACGATATTCATCAGAAGGATGGAATAGGATACACCTTCTGGATAGGAACCAAATACACGGATAACCATGGTGATCAGCGCACAGCCCAGACCAAAGATGATTTTGCCTTTTTCGGTGATTGGGGAGGTGGTGTAATCGGTTGCCATGAAGAATGCACCGATCATCAGACCGCCGCCCAGTACCTGATACATCGGGTCAACACCGAACAGCAGGGACAGGACGAACACACCGCCGATAAAGGAAAGTGGAATGGTGATGGTGATTACTTTACGCCAGATCAGATAAATGCCGCCGATAATCAATGCAAGTGCACAGGTTTCACCCATACATCCTCCGCGGGTTCCAAGGAACATTTCCATCAGGGATGGGAGGTTTGCGGTTTCACCAGCTGCGATCTGAGCAAGTGGTGTTGCACCAAAAACGCCTTCTACTGCTTTGCCGTTTTCCACTGCAAGCCAGCTGGTCATTGGCTGAGAGAAGGAAAGCAGCAGGAAGATACGAGCTGCGATAGCAGGGTTTGCAAAGTTATTGCCGATACCGCCAAACAGCTGTTTTACGATAACGATTGCAAAGAAGCAGCCAACAACTGCCATCCAGATTGGCAGCTGTACCGGCAGGTTGAAGGAAAGGATCACACCGGTGACTGCTGCACTCAGGTCAGAAATGGTGTTTTCTCTGCCCAGAACACGCTCGGTCGCATATTCAAACACGATGCAGGCCAGTACACACACTGCTGTCATCAAAATTGCACGAAAACCAAAGATCAGGGTGGCAGCGATCATTGCCGGAGCCAGTGCAATCAGCACATCCCTCATAATCGTGCTGGTCGTCGCACAGTCACGGATATGCGGCGAAGCGGATACGATCAATTTATTACTCAAAGCAACTCACCTCAAACTATTTTTTCGGAGCGATTAAACGCTTGGACAGTTTATTGACGACTACCAGCTGACGTTTTGCCGGACAAGCATAAGCGCAGCATCCGCACTCGATGCAAAGGTTTACCTTGAGCGCTTTGAGCTCATCGATATCTTTCATCTTGAATGCAGTTTCGATCAGCGATGGCATCAATCCCATCGGGCAGGCACGAACACAGCGTCCGCAGCGGATACATGCAGTTTCCTCATAATGCGGAACATCTGCTTTTGCAAAAGCAAGCAGTGCGTTGTTGTTCTTTACCAGCGGATAGTTTACGTCGTACAGCGGAGTACCCATCATTGGACCGCCCATCAGAAGTTTTGCAGGCTCTTCTTTGAAGCCGCCGCAGAACTCGACAATGTCCTTGAAGGTCGCACCGATTGGAGCTACTACGTTTTTCGGCTCTTTGATTGCCGAACCGTCAACGGTCAGTGTCTTGGTAATCAGCGGCATACCAGTGGTCAGGTATTCGCCGATGAATGCCATGGAAGTAACGTTGGAGATGATAACACCTGCCTGGAATGGCAGCTGACCTTCCTTAATTACCTTGCCGCAGGTCTCGTATGCAATGACTTTCTCAGCACCTTTTGGATACATTGCTTTGAGCGGAACTACCTCGATGGTTGGATCGTTTGCAGATTCCTGTCTGAGCTTCTCGATTGCCTGTGGCTTGTTGTCCTCAATGCCGATGTAGACCTTGTTGATCTCCATGTACTTCTGGACTGCCTTGATGCCCTTGAAGAGCATATCCGATTTATCCAGCATGGTGCGCAGGTCGGTAGTGATGTAAGGCTCACATTCTGCCGCGTTGATTACCAGGGTATCAACTGCGTTGAGGTCCTTGAGGTTAAACTTAACATGAGCCGGGAAGCCCGCACCGCCAAGACCAACCAGACCAGAACATTTGAGTGCTTCCAGGAAATCCTGGTAGTTGTTCACAACCGGTGGCTGCACCTCTTCGGAAATCTCCTGTTTGCCGTCCGTTGCAATTACGACTACCTGATCGACTGCACCGATGCTGGTTGTCATCGAAGTAATCGCTTCAACGGTACCGGACACGCTGGAATGAGTTCTTGCGCTCATGAACGCCTGCGAAGAACCAATGAGCTGTCCGACCTTTACGGTATCCCCCTTTTTTACCAGCGGATCGCAAGGCGCACCCATATGCATGTGCAAGGAGATATACACCTTGTCCGGAACCGGCATGACCTGTGGAACACAGTCATTTGTGTTCTTATGGTGTGGAACATGCACGCCCGGCAATGTCTTCTTACCATTGTTAGACACGATTTTAGCCCCCATTTCTATAATTTGCCTGTCATCCTTCCGAAAACAGGCGATATCAGTACCGCCCCATAAGCGATACTGTGTATCTTTATAATAATCCCTACTTCCCATGCTCGCGCAGTTGTGTGCGGTAACGCTTAGGAATATAGGGTATTATCCATACAAACAGCTTTCCTGTGATGATGCCCACCACAAGTCCAGTCACCAGCAGAACCGGAATATAATAATACAAAAATACGCTGGTCAGATATCTTGCCAGAATCAACTGGCCAATATTATGAAAGATCGCTCCAATCACGCTGAGCGTGATGTAGTGAAGTGAGTGTTTGCTCAAAAAATCCACAAGCACAATCGCCGTCACGGAAAAGATGCCGCCGCTTAAACTGAGCATTCCTGCAACAAATCCGCGTGTCAGCACCACAAACACCGCTTTCATAACTGCCATGGTGTATCCTGCACGCTTTCCAAGGAAAAACAGACAATACATCGTCACCAGGTTGGACAATCCAAGCCGCATTCCCGGCAGAAGCCCCGGAATGACCAGCATACTTTCCAAATAGGAAAAAGCCATCGCCAGTGCAAACAGCAGACCCATCAGGCTGACTTTTGACGCTTTCTGATCGATCATAACAGCCGACCGCCCTTTCCTTTAGCTTGCATATTGATAGGTATACGAATGTTTGTTTTCGGTGTTTGGCTCAAAGTTTCCTTTCAGCGAAGGAGAGCAGTAAACCGTTCCTTCCTGGTCCACAATCACCAGCTGATACTCTTCTTCCTGCATCTTTGCAAGAGCGGCTTCTTTTCCTTCGATAAACAGCGCTGTGGACATACAGTCCGCAAGCAAGCCATCTTCCGAAATGACCGATACCGACAACAGATCACTGTCAGCTGGATAACCGGTCCGTGGATCAATCACATGATGATACCGCACGCCGTCCTGTTCAAACCATCGCTCATAGGTTCCGGTGGTAGCCATGGTCTTTCCTTCCAGCGAAATCGTTCCAAGATATTCCGATTCTTCCCCCTGCGTCGTCGCGGTACAGGCCGATGAAGCCGACCTTAGCGGCGGGCAGCAGGGTCAGCATACCATCCAGCATACCCATGCCGGCGCGGAGGATCGGCACCAGAGCCAGCTTGCGGCCTGCCAGCACCTTGGTCTTTGCCATGGTGATGGGAGTCTCGATCTCCACCTCTTCCAGAGGCAGGTCACGGGTAGCCTCATAGCACAGCAGAGTGGCGATCTCGCCCACGAGGTCACGGAACTCCTTGGTGCCGGTCTGCTTGTTGCGCAGAATGCTCAGTTTGTGCTGCAGCAGCGGATGCTCAACGATCATAGGGGTCATAATACACTCTCCTTATATTGTGAATAGATATTGGAATCCTAAGGTTTACCGATTCTCGATCGCCATCAGCTTTGCGATGCGCTTCTCGTGGCGGCCGCCCTCGAACTCGGTGTTGAGGAAGATGTCCACCAGCTGGCAGGCGAGGCCGGGGCCGACGACGCGGCCGCCCATGCACAGGGCGTTGGCGTCGTTGTGGCGGCGGGTATACTCGCAGCTGAAGCTGTCAGAGCAGCAGCAGGCGCGGATGCCCTTGACCTTGTTTGCGGCCATGCTGATGCCCACACCGGTGCCGCAGAACAGCAGCGCCTTGCTGCACTGGCCGCTCACCACGGCGTCGCAGGCAGGCAGAGCCATGTCAGGGTAGTCCACGCTGGCGGTGCTGTGGGTGCCGAAGTCGATATACTCCAGCCCCAGCTCGTCCAGATGGGCCTTGACGGCCTCTTTCAGTTCAAATCCGCCGTGGTCGGCGGCAAGTGCGATGGGTTTCGTCATTGGTGTTGATCCTTTCCCTTTGCAGTATCTTCCGGTATTTCGGTACGGGCAGCTTCTGCGGCCAAACGCTCGGCCCGCTCCCGCTCGGCCTGGCTCAGCCGGTGATAATCCGGCAGCAGAGCCTCGGGCAGGACGGCTTCGCCCCGCTGAGCCATCTGCTTTGCCACATAGGCCACCGCAGCGGCACGGCCATTGCGGAGAGCCGGCGGTACACAGAGCACGCCCGGGACATTGCCATATTTATTATAGCACAGAGCTGCGCCATCACCAACAAAAAACAGAGGCTTTTTGCAATTTTCTACAAACTCGGCCAGGTCGGCCACGGCACGGGCATCGTCGTCCATCAGACGCTCGTGGGTCTCAAGGTCGAAAGCCGCGCTGTACACCTGCGCACGGCGGGCATCCAGCGCGCAGAGCACGGTGCCGCAGCCGGTGTGGGCCGCAGCCAGCGCTTCCAGCGTGGACACCGGGGCGCAGAGCGTCTCCCGGGGGAAGGCCAGACCCTTCACCGCCGCCAGCCCGATGCGCAGGCCGGTAAAGCTGCCGGGGCCGGCATTGACGCCGTAGAGGTCGATGTCCCTGCAGCTCATGCCGCAGAGCTTGAGACAGTTGTCGATGAGGGGCATCAGGGTCTCGCTGTGGGTCATACCCGCGTCGAGATAGCACTCGTAGAGCAGGCGGTCATCCTGCAGAAGGGCCACGCCCACGGTCTTGCCCGCCGTATCCACGGCTAAGATGTTCATACTTCCACCCCCTCGACGGTGATGCGGCGGGTGGTGTCGTCCACCCGCTCGATGTTGATGTGGATAGGGTCTTCCAGCGCCAGCAGGTCGGCGAAGTTCTCGCTCCACTCTGCCGCCACCACAGCGCCCTCATCCAGATAGTCGTAGAACCCTGCCGCGCACAAATCGTTCTCCGTGGAGATGCGGTACAAATCAAAGTGCGCGAAGGGCCGCGGCCCGCGGTAATAGTTCACGATGGCGAAGGTCGGGCTGCTGACCGGGTCGGTGCAGCCGAGGCCCCTGGCAATGCCCTCGCAGAAGGCCGTCTTGCCCGCGCCAAGCCCGCCGGTAAAGGCGATGAGCGCCCCGGGCGCAAGATGCTGCGCCACCTGCGCCCCCAGCGCCACCGTCTCCTCGCGGGAGTGGGTGATAAATTCAGACATGGGTATCCCACCTCATATGCGTTTCTATAAAAAAGGGACGGCAGAGTCCTGCCGTCCTGTTCTGCCGTCCCTTAGTATAAACTATTTCTGTCAAAAGTGCAACGCTCAGGCCGCGCTTTCAAGCACATCGGCCAGCATATCTTCCGCGGCCTCCGCGCGTTCCTCGAGCGAGAAGTTTTCCGGCATATTCAGCCGGGCGTTCTCGTCTCCGTAGAGCACCAGATACGCTGCGGCGGCGTGGGGGCGGCGTCCGCCCTGCTCCGTATACCAGATGATGTCGTTCTCGCCGTAGGTGTCCTTCGCGTGGGCCAGCGCCCTGCCGATGGTCTGTCCCATCGCAAGATGGTTGACGGTATCCCAGAGCATACTGCGGGAGTAGACCGTGTAGACGTTGTTCACATAGCCCAGCACAGTCCGTGCGCCGCCCGCCAGCAGCGCTTCGGCCATCGACTCATCCACGCTGTTCGTGACGCCCAGGAACTCACAGGTCTCGGAGTAGATGATGGTATTGCTGAGTTGGCCCGAGCGGTACGCATTGCGGAAGAAATCCGCCGTGACGCAGTAAAGGCCGTTGAGCTTGATGATGCGGTGAGCCAGCAGGTCAAAGCCGTAGATGATGTCTTTGTACAGCGTGGACGCTTCTGTCAGCAGGATGATGGGCTCGGTCCGGGTGTGCTTCCAGAACGTACCGTAGCTGTAAGTATAGTAGGCACCGTGGGCGCTCAGGATGCACAGATCGTATTTGTTCATCCGGCGCAGGTCCGACAGGGTCACCCGGGTGTTCATCGTCGTGCGCAGGCCCATGCCTTCCCAGAAGCCCTGCATATAGGAATAATACGGAAAGCGGGAGCTGTTCACCGTATTATCGAAGGCATAATAAATAGCGGCACGGCCGATCGTCTCAGGCAGAGCGTTCTCCCGGTACTGCCGGGCCTCCGCAGCCTGCCGGACATCGTCGGTCAGGGGCATCTCGGTGCGGGGAGTGCGTTGAGCAATGTCCCTCGGGGCGCGCAGGCCGTTGTCTCCGGCGTCAAAGGTCATCTCGTCCAGCTCGTCGGGCAGAGTGAGCAGGATGCCGCCCAGCACGCCGCAGCGGTAGGTAAAGCTGACCATCCCGTTCTCCTCGTCGGTGCGGATGGAGTCCCGGCGCACCAGCCCCTTCCGGGTCAGCTCATCCAGCTCCGCAAGGGCCGCGGTGAGCCGTTCTTCCCGGGACATCTGCTCGTATTCGTCGCTGCCGGTCAGGGCCGTCACAGCGGCGTCTGCCTGCTGCATCTCGGCGGCATCGTCCGTGGTGAGGGTAGGCTTTGCCGTATCCTGCACCTCGCCCGCTCCGTCTGCCGCCCATGCGGCGGGAGCCAGCACAGCCGTCAGCACCAGTGCCAGTGCGCAGACCGCGCACAAAATTCGATGGCGTTGTTCCTTCATGTAAAAACTATTCCTCCAAGAACGCCGGGGACCGGCCATTTACCGCCCCGGTACGTTTCATTTTAGAGGGCATATCGGCCTTTGTCAAGCGTTCTGCGCCGATTTTGCAAAGCTGTCACAACCGTCCATCTTGCGCGCCTCTCTCCCCTGCTGTATAATAAGGTATATTGGGGATCATGCCCGGCTGTGAGGCAGGGTTTCGAGGAAGCTGTTTTCGTAAGCGGAGTGCAATGCTCAGAAAACGGCTTTTCAAGGATACAGAAAGGTGGTGCTTTTTTGGAAAGCATTCAGCGATATTGGAAACGGACAGACAAGATGTACCTGCTGCTCTGCCTGTTCAGCAGCGCGATGGCGGTGCTGGCGCTGTCGTCGTGGGCGGCGAAGCAGGGCAGCGGCTTTGCCGTGGATGAGCTCACCGGCCAGATCACCGGCATCGGCGACTACCGCCGGGCCGTGGTGCAGGCGGGCGCAGCGGCCATCGGCATCCTGGTGGCCATCCTTCTGTCCAACATCGACTACCGCAGCCTCGTCAATGTCTGGCCCGTCCATGTGGTGCTCACATGGGGCCTCGTGCTGCCCACGCTGGTCATCCGCAACGTGACCCTCGGCCCGCTGACCATCGGCTACAACGCGGGCGACACCGACAACTATTCCTGGTACAAGCTGGGCGGCTTCACCTTCCAGCCTACCGAGCTGGCAAAGATAAGCTTCATCCTTACCTTCGCCATGCATCTGAACAATGTCCGCAGCCGCCTCAACGAGCCGAAAGAGCTGGGCAAGCTGCTGCTCCATCTCTTCGTGCCGATCGGCATCATCCACATCCAGGGTGACGACGGCACGGCCATCATCTACGGCATCATCGGCTGCTGTATGCTCTTTGCCGCCGGGCTGAGTTGGAAGTATATCATCGGGGCCTTCACTGCCCTCGCAGCGGCGGCAGCAGTGGCCTTCGCCTTCTTCAGCGACAAGATCGGCAAGGGCTACCAGTGGTACCGCATCCTTGCGGTCATCGACCCCAACAACGAGACGGGCTGGGCGCCCAGCGAGACGGTCTGGAAGAACATCATCTACCAGCAGCAGCGGGGCGAGATCGCCATCGGCTCGGGCGGCATCTTCGGCAACGGCTTCTTTGACGGTCGCTACTACAGCGTCCCCAACGCCCACAATGACTTCATCTTCAGCTGGATCGGCAACGCGGCAGGCTTCGTGGGCTGCTGCGTGGTGCTGGGCGTGCTGCTGGCCATCATCATCAAGACCTTCGCCACCGGAGCGTGCAGCGAGGATATGCTGGGCTCCTTCATCTGCGCCGGCATCGGCGGCGCGTTCATGGCCCAGATATTCGTCAACGTCGGCATGAACCTCCGCCTTTTGCCGGTCATCGGCGTCACCCTGCCCTTCTACTCGGCAGGCGGCAGCTCGGTGCTCATGCTGTATATCTGTGTGGGTCTGGTGCTGTCGGTGTATATGCACAATACGAAAAAACTGTTTGGTTAAGTCTCTCTCGGAACAGGCGCTGTCGTTCAGCGCCTGTTTTTATTTTCCGGCCAAATCTCCAAAAGTCTTGTAACACGACAGAAGTCGTGATAGAATATTCAAGTATTTTATCTATATTCTTTTTACTTTTTCAGGAGGTCCCATGAAGCATCATTCTCTCTCCAACGTCCTCAAGCGCCTCGCCTGCGTGCTGGCGGCGCTGGTCATCGCGCTGGCTGTCGCCGTGTTCGCTCTCTGGCACAACGAGCTGGCCACCCTCTCGTCCCTCAAAAAGCTCTCCGACCGCGACGAAGCCCACCGCGACGGCGCAGTCTACCAGCTCAACGTCTCGGGCGGCTACTACTTTGACGATTTCCTGGCCCAGGGCGGCGCATCCACTGACTCTGAGCTCATCTCCTTCATCACCCAGAGCATCACCAAGGGCATCATCCCCATGAACATCAAGACCAGCACCATCGCCTGCTCGGCCTTTACCGCAGACACCCAGAGCGGCGACCGGGTCTTTGGCCGCAACTACGACTTCTCGGCCACCAACACCGCCATCGTCTACACGAACCCCGGTAAGGGTCGTCACGCCTCCTACTCCACCATCGACCTGAGCTTCCTCGGCCTCGACAAGGACAAGGACGTAGAGAGCCTCGGCCAGAAGATCCTGACCCTCGCGGCCCCCTATGTGCCGCTGGACGGCGTCAACGACGCCGGTGTGGCCTGCGGCATCTTCATGTCCTATCAGGGCGAGGGCAAAGGCACCCCCACCGACACCCAGACCGACAAGCCCGACCTCACCTCCACCACCCTGCTCCGGCTCATCCTCGACTACGCCGACTCGGTGGAGGACGCCGTGGCGCTGGCTGAGCAGTACGACCTTCACGACTCGGCAAGCAGCTGCTTCCACTACATGGTGGCCGACTCCACCGGCCGCAGCGCCATCCTCGAGTGGGTGGGGGCTGATGCCGACCACGACACCGACGGCTCTCAGCGTCAGCTGAACGTCCTCTGGAACGACACCGACGCCCTCTCCGATTCCTCCGACTGGCAGGTGGTGACCAACTTTATCAAGGCACCCGGCTACTACGACGGCACTACCGTCGAGATGAAGGGCCTCGACCGCTACGAGCACCTTGCGGCTGCCCTGCGCCAGACCAACGGCGTCGTGGCTGACAAGAGCGCTGCCATGGACCTGCTGGCCTCGGTGGGCCGCCGCACCTGGAACAACGACGACTCCAACACCAACACCATCCACAGCGTGGTCTACGATTTGACCGATCAATCTGTTCTCTGGGTAGGCAATGAGCACTACGGCGAGGATGGCTATACATTTGAGTTTCAGCTTGCTTCGTAAATCTATATAAAGGGCTTGGCGGTGTGAGCCCTCTGTTTCATTCTGTACCCCCTCCCGGAGAACACCGGGAGTTTTTTTGTCCAACCTTTTCCAACCTCCGACGTGTAACCCCGTCAAATTCCCCTAGTTTTATTCACCCAGTTTAGGCAAAACGGTGATTTTCCAAGGAAGCGCTTGACATTATGGGGGGGGGTATAATAACCTAAACCTCCGTTCTTATTCGGAGGGGATGTTTTATTCAACACCGGATAAGGAGGTCTTTTGTATGAAATCCGCCAAAAAAATCCTCGCCCTCATCCTTGCAGGCGTCATGGCTCTGGCTCTGCTCACCGGCTGCGGCAAGGCAGCATCTCTGAATCGTACCATAGCCGAAGGTTTGGCAGAGCACGCAAAGTCGTTATTCGCTCAACAGGGAAACACCCATAATATCTCCGTCAGCTATCAGGTTCCCGAGCTCAGCCGTGATATCGCCCCCCTATTCGATGAAAACTGGATCACCAAAGATAACAGTGATGATGATGTCCTTAACAGGAACCACACGGTCAACGGTAAGACCGTCGAAGCTACCCTGACGGACATCCTGAGCCCCTACAACTCCGCTGTCGGCGTCAACTTCCTTGCGGCGGATGTCACGGATGTCAAAACCCCGTTCATGGAAGCCTTAAATTTGGTAAATTCGCTGATATCTCTCTTCATCGTTAATGGCGAAGTTAAAAACGATTCTTATAGCAATATTGACTACGCCTCTATCACCAGCCTGAAAGTCGCAGTCACTCACAAAACCGTCAATGGCCGTACCTACGCCCTTGCTGTGGTCATTGCGGAGAAGTAATCCTCTCCCTGCCCCGGAGCCCTGCGGCCCGGGGCTTTTTTGCGCCCCGGAGCGAATAAAAAAGCATCCCCCGCAGCCTTTCCGGCCATTGCCGGCCGGGCCCTGCAGGGGATGCTTTGGTGTTGCAGAAAATGCGCCTTACTTCAGCACTGCGCCGAGGTTTGCGCTGGTGACCATGCGGGCGTAGCGGCTCAGCCAGCCGGTCTTGATGTTGGGCTCGGGAGCGGCATACTTCGCCTTGCGCTGGGCCAGCACCTCATCGGGCACTTCCAGCGTGATGCTGGCGTTGGGGATGTCGATGTGGATGGTATCGCCTTCCTCAACAAGGCCGATGGGGCCGCCGGAAGCGGCCTCCGGGCTGACGTGGCCAATGGCAGCGCCGCGGGAAGCGCCGGAGAAGCGGCCATCGGTGATGAGGGCCACGGTCTTGTCCAGCTTCATGCCGGCCAGAGCGGAGGTGGGGTTGAGCATCTCACGCATACCGGGGCCGCCCTTGGGGCCTTCGTAGCGGATGACCACCACGTCGCCCGGGACGATCTTGCCCGCATAGATGGCGGCGATGGCCGTTTCCTCGCTGTTGAAGACGCGGGCCGGGCCGGAGTGCTCCTGCATCTCGGGAGCCACGGCGCTGCGCTTGACGACGCAGCCATCGGGAGCGATGTTGCCCCACAAAATCTGCAGACCGCCGGTCTGAGAATAGGGAGCATCGATGGGACGGATGGCCTTGTCGTTCAGGATGTGAGCGCCCTTGATGTTCTCGCCGAGAGTCTTGCCGGTGACGGTGGGGACATCGAGGTCCAGCAGGCCCTTCTTGGCCAGCTCTGCCTGCACGGCGGGGATGCCGCCGGCGGCGTAGAGGTCGGGCATGTGGGTGGGGCCTGCGGGGGCCAGATGGCAGAGGTTCGGGGTCTTGGCGCTTATCTCATTGAAAAGCTTCAGGTCGATCGGCACACCGGCCTCGTAGGCGATGGCCAGCAGATGCAGAACGGTATTGGTGGAGCAGCCCAGCGCCATATCGCAGGTCAGCGCATTGCGGATGGAGCGCTCGTTGATGATCTGGCGGGCGGTGATGCCCTTCTTCACCATATCCATGACGGCCATACCGGCGTGCTTTGCCAGCAGCAGGCGCTTGGAGTAGACGGCGGGGATGGTGCCGTTGCCGGGCAGCGCGATGCCGATGGCCTCGCACAGGCAGTTCATGCTGTTGGCGGTGTACATGCCGGAGCAGCTGCCGCAGCTGGGGCAGCAGTTGCAGGTGCAGTCTTCCAGCTGCTCGTCAGTGATCATACCGGCCTTATAAGCGCCCACGGCCTCGAACATCTTGGAAAGGCTGACTTCCTCGCCGCCGTAGGTGCCGGCCAGCATGGGGCCGCCGGAGCAGACCACGGCAGGCACATCCATGCGGACAGCGGCCATGACCATGCCGGGAACGATCTTATCGCAGTTCGGCACCAGCACCAGACCGTCCAGCTGATGCGCCATCAGCATGGTCTCCACGCTGTCGCAGATGAGCTCGCGGGAGGCGAGGCTGTACTTCATGCCCACATGGCCCATGGCGATGCCGTCGCAGACGCCGATGGCCGGGATGAGGATGGGGGTGCCGCCTGCCATCTGGACGCCTGCCTTGACGGCGTCGGCGATCTTATCCAGATTCATGTGGCCGGGGACGATCTCGCTGTAGGCGCTCACCACACCGATGAGGGGGCGGTCCAGCTCTTCCGGGGTGTAGCCCAGGGCGTAAAACAGGCTTCGGTTAGGCGCGCGCTCCGAGCCTTTGGTCACGTTGTCACTTCTCATGTTATACCCTCTCAGGCATCGCCTGCTGGCGCTGCCAGCTCCCCCAGAGGGGGAGCCATTGGCAGGCCGGGCGGGCTTTTGCCTCTATCACAAAATGCCGGGCTCCGCTCTCATTCTTCAGCGGCATCAAACTCCATTCGCTCCTGATAAAAGAGCAAGTATCCATGCAGCTGAGTGCGAGAACAGCGCCCGGCGCTTTACATCCAAATAAACTCAAATCGTCCAGCGTGGGCTTTACCGACACGCCAGTGGCTCTCCCCTTGGGAGAGCTGTCGCGTCAGCGACTGAGAGGGCTTACTTCTTCAGCCAGCTCATCATGCCGCGCAGCTCTGCGCCCACCTTCTCGATGGGGTGCTCGGCCTCCATGCGGCGCTGAGCGAGGAAGTGGACCTTGCGGCCGCCGTTGGGGCTCATCTCGGTCAGGAACTCGGAAGCGAAGGTGCCGTCCTGGATCTCGGTCAGGACCTTCTTCATCTCCTTGCGGGTCTCAGCAGTGATGAGGCGCTTGCCGGTGCGGTAGTCGCCGTACTCAGCGGTGTTGGAGATGGAGTAACGCATCTTGGAGAAGCCGCCCTCGTTGATAAGGTCAACGATGAGCTTCATCTCGTGGCAGGTCTCGAAGTAGGCCATCTCGGGCTCGTAGCCAGCCTCGACCAGAGTGTCGAAACCAGCGTGGATGAGCTCGCAGACGCCGCCGCACAGGACAGCCTGCTCGCCGAACAGGTCGGTCTCGGTCTCCTCCTTGAAGGTGGTCTCGAGGATACCGGCACGGCCGGCACCGATGCCGGAAGCGTATGCCAGAGCGATGTCCTTAGCCTTGCCGGTGAAGTCCTGCTCGACACAGATCAGAGAGGGGCAGCCCTCGCCCTCGGTGTACAGGCGGCGGACGATGTGGCCGGGACCCTTGGGAGCGATCATGATAACGTCAACATTCTTGGGGGCGGTGATGGTCTTGAAGTGGATGTTGAAGCCGTGTGCGAAAGCCAGAGCCTTGCCCTCGGTCATGTAGGGAGCGACCTGCTTGTTGTAGATGTCAGCGCACAGCTCATCGGGGACCAGCATCATGACGACGTCGCCGGCCTTGGCAGCCTCTTCGACCTCCATGACCTTGAAGTTGGGATGAGTTGCAGCGAACTCAGAAGCCTTTTCCCAGTGAGCAGAACCCTTGCGCAGGCCGACGACGACATTGACGCCGCTCTCAGCGAGGTTCTCGGAATGTGCGTGGCCCTGGCTGCCGAAGCCGATGACAGCGACGGTCTTGCCGTCCAGCACGCCGAGGTTGCAGTCGGAATCGTAGTATTTCTTGATAGCCATGGTAGTTGTTCTCCTTTTGTTTTTTACTTATTTCAGTATAAGATGAATGATAAGCATCGTATATTTTCGCTCACTGGGGAGCGGAAAAGCTAAGGGCAACCTCTCAGTCTCGCATTCGCTCGACAGCTCCCCTACCGAGGGGAGCCTCTGGCGAAGAGATGAAGTTTTCCGAAATGCCAAGGCCTCTCCTCGATAAGAGAGGTGGCAGCGCGTCAGCGCTGACGGAGAGGTTTAGCGGCATTTCGTGCCGGGCAGCGGGAGCTGTGCCTCTCTTACCTCCTGCGCGGGCTTCTGCATGTGCTGATGCATCCCGCCGCGCTCGAGGGCGGTGACGCCGGTGCGGCACTGCTCCAGGATCTGATAGTCCGCCATGAGCTTCAAGAAGGCGTCGATCTTCTCGGGACGGCCCGTCAGCTCAAAGACCATGCTGTCGGGCGACAGGTCGATGATCTTTGCCTTATAGATGCCGGCGATCTCCCGCAGCTCTGCGCGGTTGGTGACATTTGCCATCACCTTGAGCAGGAGCAGCTCCCGCTCGAGAGCGGTGGACTCGTTGAGTACGAAGACCTGACGGGTGACTTCCAGACGCTCGGTCTGGAGGATGAGCTGCTGGAGCTCCTTTTCGGTACCCGAGACGGAAACGGTGATGCGGCTGACGGTGGGGTCGTTGGTGGCCGAAACGGTCAGGCTGTCGATATTGAAGCCTCTGCGGCAGAACAGGCTGGACACCCGGGCCAGAACGCCGCTCTGGTTGTCCACCAGCAGGCTGATGACCCTGCGCTGATTGGATTCCATGTCGCTGTGTCCTCCTTATTTCATGATGATGTCGTTGATGTCGCCGCCGCCGGGGATCATGGGCAGGACCTTTTCGTCCTTGTCGATCATGCATTCGATCCAGGTGGGGCCTTTCTGCTTCAGAGCGTCGGCGAATGCCTCCTGGAACTGGGCCAGGTTCTCGCAGTGGTAGCCCTTGAGGCCGAAGCCCTCGGCCAGCTTGACGAAGTTGGTCTTGCGGTGGGGGTCGGTCTGGGAGAAGCGCTTGCCATAGAAAGCGGTCTGCCACTGGCGCACCATGCCAAGCACCTGATTGTTGAAGATGACGGTGATGATGGGCAGCTCGCAGCTGACAGCAGTGCAGGCTTCGTTGAGGTTCATGTGGAAGGAGCCGTCGCCGGTGAACATGACCACCCGCTGGTCGCGGCCCAGCGCCATCTGTGCGCCGATGGCTGCGCCGTAGCCGAAGCCCATGGTGCCGAGGCCGCCGCTGGTGATGAAGCCGCGGCTCTTGGTGTGGCGGATGTACTGTGCCGCCCACATCTGGTGCTGGCCCACATCGGTGACGTAGACCGCCTCGGGGCCGCACTGGTTGCAGACCTCGCCGATGACCTGATGGGGCATCAGGCGGGAGGCATCGGATACCGGGTGGTAATCCTGTGCCTGCCACTCGTGGATCATCTTCATCCAGTCGGGATGCTTCTTTTCCTCGATCATCGGGAGCATGGCGTTCAGCACATAGGCGGCGTCACCCACGATGGCAAGGTCAACATCCACGTTCTTGCCCAGCTCGCTGGCGTCGATGTCGATCTGGATGATGGTCGCATTCTTGGCAAAGGTCTTGGGGTTCAGGGCCACGCGGTCGGAGAAGCGGGCACCCACCGCGATAAGGACATCGCAGTCGGCCACCGCCCGGTTCGAGGTGTAGCAGCCGTGCATACCCACCATGCCGATGTTCATCGGGTCGCCGTAAGGCACGACGCCTGCGGCCATCAGGGTATAAGCGGCCGGGATCTCAGCCTTTTTCAGAAGGTCACGCAGGGGCTGGCAGCTGGCCGCCGAGCGGACGCCGCCGCCGAAGTAGACCAGCGGGCGCTGTGCGCCGTTGATGATCTCTGCCGCCCACTTGACCTGCTCTTCGTTGAAGGTGGTCACGGTGCGGATGGGCTCCGGCTTTTTCGGGGTGAACTCACACACCGCAGCGGTGACATCCTTCGGGATGTCCACCAGCACCGGGCCTTTGCGGCCGCTCTGGGCGATGCGGAAAGCCGCACGCATGGTGTCGGCCAGGTCTTCGACCCGGCGCACCGTGAAGTTGTGCTTGGTGATGGGCATCGTGATGCCCTCGATGTAGGCTTCCTGGAAGCCGTCCTTGCCCAGGCCCTCCGTGGTCACGTTGCCGGTGAAGGCCACCATCGGCACAGAGTCCATATAGGCGGTGGCGATGCCGGTGACGAGGTTCGTTGCGCCCGGGCCGCTGGTGGCCAGCACCACGCCGGTGCGGCCCGTTGCACGGGCGTAGCCGTCCGCCGCGTGGGATGCGCCCTGCTCGTGGGCGGTCAGCACATGGGTGATGCGGTCGGCGTTTTTGTACAGCTCGTCGTAGAGGTTCAGCACTGCGCCGCCGGGGTAGCCGAAAAGGGTGTCCACCCCCTGCTCACAGAGCACCTCCACAAAGATTTGAGAACCGTTCAACTGCATGGTGAGTTTCTCCTGTTTCCGTTTCCATTTTCCACTTTACACACTTTTTTCCCAAACACTCTCAGAAGCTGTTTTCGTAAGCGGGGTGCGCCGAATGACGAGGATTTTTGCTCCGCAGACAAGGCGATTTTCCGCAGCAATCCTTGGTGGATTGCAAGGAGAAGCAACGCAGTATGCGAGCAAAAAGACCGCTCAGGCGGTGTGCAATGCTTATGAAAACGGCTTCTTTGGAGACAGTACCCGATACCTGATAAACAAAAGGTCTCTGTCTCCTTATCCAAGAGACAAAGACCTGGAATCAATCCAAAACTCTCTGCGGTACCACTCTCGTTGACGCTTTCCGCGCCCTCTCACGGGCTTCCAACAAAGCCCTGCGCTCTAACGGCCGCCACCGGCTCTGCTTAGCAGACGTCCCATATATCGTCCTTCAGCAGGCTGCTCCGGGAGGATTCCGCGCCGGGCCGCCTGCTGCCTTGCATCGTCCGGCAGCTCTCTGAAAAGCGGGTATCCTGCGTTACTTTTTCCCATCTGTGCATTTATTGGGTCAATTATACTATAAATCGGGCCGTTGTCAATCGACGATTTGTAACGTGAATCATGGCAAACATGAAGATAATTAAACACCATCTTGCGCAGGGCCTTACATCGCTGTATAATTCTGAGTAACCGACTTTACTTAAAGCATAGCCTCTCCCTTTGGGAGAGGTGTCATCGCCTGCGATGACGGAGAGGGCAAGGCCGCTGGCAAAGCCACACAAGCTCAGCGATCGTATCACTCTGACAAAGAGCCTGCCTGTCGCTGTGCGGTTGGCTTTATCGCACAGTGCTTGCCCTCTCAGGCGCTCCCGCGCCAGCTCTCCCAAAGGGAGAGCCAATTATAGAAAGGGATATTATGAGCCTCACAGAATGGAACGCCCGGCTCCACGGGCTGGTCATCTTCCGCGCCCTGCTGGACGATGACGTCATTGCAAAATTTGTTGACCTCACCGACCGGATGGCCGCTGCCCTCCAGAGCACAGGAGCTGTGTGCGACGCGGCCGCTTCCTTCGAAGCAGCCCTCTTCGAGCACACCACCAACTTTGGCGAATACCTTTCCGCCGCCGTCCTCGAAGCCGAGACAGTCTGTGTCCGGCAGGCGGCTGTCAGCGAAGTGCCGCCCGTCTTGCAGACTGCACTGGACAATGAGCTGGACCTCCTGCAGCAGCTGTGCAGCCTGACGCTGGACGAGCTTCTGGACGCCGCCGGTGCCGCCGACAAGCTGCCTTTCCTGCCCCGGTGGGAGACGAAGGCCATCGACCTCCACGCCGCCTACGCCCAGCGGATGAGCGAGGTGGGCAAAAAGGGCTACGGAATGTTCGCCAAGCACCACGTCTTCACGGTCGAGAACGGCCAGCTGGTGCCGGTGCGCTACCCCGACCCCCAGCGCCTCGACGAGCTGCCGGGCTATGAGCAGGAGCGGGAGAAGGTCATTGCCAACACCCGCGCCCTGCTGGCCGGGATGCCCGCCAACAATGTCCTGCTCTACGGCGACGCCGGTACGGGCAAATCCAGCACCGTCAAGGCCATCGCCAACGAGTTCGCCGCCGACGGCCTGCGCCTCGTGGAAGTCAAGAAGAACCAGCTCTATCAGATCCCCGATCTGATGGACAAGCTGGCGGCGAACCCGCTGAAGTTCATCCTCTTCATCGACGATTTGAGCTTCACGGCCAACGACGACAACTTTGCGGCCCTGAAAGCCATCCTCGAGGGCAGCGTGGGCGGCAGAGCCCGGAACATCGCCGTTTACGCTACCTCCAACCGCCGCCACCTCATCAAGGAGACCCTCTCCGACCGCACCGGCGATGACATCCACGAGGCCGACACCCGTCAGGAGCTGATGAGCCTTTCAGCCCGGTTCGGCCTCACCGTCACCTTCCAGCGGCCCGAGAAAGCCCGGTTCGAGGTCATCCTCACCGAGCTGGCCAAACAGCACGGCATCGAGATGCCCCACGACGAGCTTCTGACCAAGGCCGAAGCCTTCGCCATCCGTGCCGGAGGCCGCAGCCCCCGCGTCGCCAAGCAGTTCATCGAGCAGTGCGCCGCAGGAGTGCAGAAGTAAATAAAAGGAACGATTCAGATCTTCGAGAGTTCCCTCATGGAATCCCTCCGGAGGCATTCTCTTCGGATGCCCCGGACCACAGCGCCTGGATCCTGCAAAAAATGCGAGATCTCATACCGCGCAAAAGCGCGGCCCTTATCCGAGACGAAGATTTTCCCCTCCGCAAAGCTTACGGTGAAGCCCCGGAATCCAAATGCAAGACCGTTGTCCGGTTCGTTGATGGTGTCGCCCCAGACGGCCCGCTTCAGGGCCGAACAAAGGCGGTATTCTTCCTCCGTGCGGAGCCAGAGTTCCGGCGTCTGGACACTGTGCTCCAGCAGGAACAGGTTGGTAAAATCCCTTACAAAGCCCGTTTCTTTGGCCTCGATGGGCCGGTTCAGCTGCTTCCATTCCCGGATGTCGAAGCGGTAATAAAAGTTTCCTTCCGTCCCTCTCCGGGGGCTGACCTCTGTGATCGCGCTCCGGCGGACGGCGCTGCATTTCGTGACTTCGCCGTAGTACCGGACACCTGCCTGTGCGCCGAACACATACTGAGACTGGTAAAGGGCCACATAGCGGACAGGAAAATCACTGTCCTGCAGGCGCTCTGCGGGGATGTAATAAAAGCAGTCCTTCCGGCAAATATCCAGCTGCTGCGGGCTGCGCATGGTGCCGACGAGTACATCCCGCACGGCCCAGTCCACCGCGTTCAGCTTCGCTTCCAGTCGCTCCGAATGCAGGTCCATCCACTGCCGCCTCCTCTCGTGAGCGCTCTCGCCAAACAGCGTCCACATCCGACATCCCATAGATCTGTTCCATTATAGCATATCCTCCCTCTCCTTTTGGAGGATTCCATTCCCGCAGTTCAATTTTATCACCCTGCACAAAATTCAGCGATAAATTTTTACGTCTTCACTCTTTCGGGGCAGCAGCGTCTGACCTCAAACAAGAAAAACGCAGCGGCATTCCATGTCGCTGCGTTTTACATTTGAGAAATTCTGACAAATAAAGCTCCGCTTTCTGCAGCCCCCAGCGTCCAGAAAACTGGGCACATATCACAATCTGGGACGCTGGTCCTTCTGTTTATTCTCTGGGCTGTCACAGGGGAAGGTCCGGCCCGGAGGCCAGATGGATAAAAGCACGCATCTCCCGGGTACAGCACTTGTCGCAGTGGTAGAACATCTGGCGGTACATGGTGAGCCGGAAGTCCGACACCTCCAGGATCCGCAGCCCCCCTCTTGCAGCGGACTCCGTCACCGCAAAACGGGGCAGCAACGAAATGCCGGAGGAACGTTCCAACATTTTAATAATAAAGGCAGTGTCACTGATCTCCAGCGCCGGGGTCAGCTCGATCTGCCGGGAGGCCAGAAAGTTATCAAAGGTGTGGCGGTAGTTGGCATTGCGCTCTGTGAGGAAAAAGGGCTTGTCCAGCAGTTCCTCCACCCGGTAGGGGCCCGGGTGGCCCAGGTCCAAGCCCGGAGAGGCCACGAACACCACCTCCTCCGGCACCTCGTTGCACTTGTGCCAGCTGTTGGAGTAGCGAGGCTCATCCAGAATGCAGATCAGATCCACATCTCCTCGCTCCATTTTTTCGATCAGTTCCTCCGGGGAGCCGGTGGTGACACGCAGGCTCACCCCGGGGTTTTCCCGTCGGAACTGCCGCATCAGCCCGGGCAGACGGAAAAAACAGAGAGACTCCAGAGTGCCGATATGCAGGCATCCGTTCAGGTCCGTATCGTCGCTCATGGCCTGACGGGCACTGTGGATGGTATCCAGAACGGAATGGGCATATTCCAAGAAACGACGTCCCTGTGCAGTCAATATTACCCGCTTGCCCATGCGATCAAACAGCCGCACGTCCAATTCTTCTTCCAGTGCCTTGATCTGCACTGTCACGGCAGACTGGGAATAGCCCAGACTTTCCGCAGCCTTGGAAAAGCTCTGGAACTGGGCCGCACGGATCAAAGTGTTCAGCTGACGCACTTCCATGGCAAAGCTCCTTTACCATTAAGATTTTTAAACTATAAATTTATTTTTATGAATTTGAATCATGTGTATGTATATGTTAAACTAAATGTGTCAACACGTCAAGGTTTATTTTGACGTTTCAGAAAATCGGTCGAATGCTTTGATGGGAAAGAGAGCACCGCAGGGCACCTGACCGAGTGGAAAAAAGGAGGAAAATTCTCTATGGAAAAGAAAAAAGCGAAGCTCGGATTGCTGCCGAAGCTGGTCATCGCCATTGTGCTGGGCATCATCATCGGCCAGTTCTTCCCGGTGTGGTTCTGCCGCGTGGTCGTTACCGCATCTGGAATCTTCAGCTCGTTCCTGAAGTTCATCATCCCTCTGATGATCGTGGCCTATGTTACCATGGGTATCGCTGATTTGAAGAGCGGCGCAGGTAAGCTGCTCATCATCACTGTGGCACTGGCCTACGGTTCCACCCTGATCGCCGGCTCTGCATCCTATCTGGTGTCTGCCAGCCTGTTCCCTAGCTTTATGAGCGAAGGTGCTCTGGAGCAGATTGCTGCAACTGCTGACAACTCTCTGTCCAGCTACCTCTCCATCTCCATCCCACCGATCCTTGACACTCTCTCTGCTGTTGTTCTGGCCTTTGTGATGGGCCTGTGCCTGTCCACCCTGCGGGGCAAGACCATCGGCGATACCCTTTATAATGGCATGAAGGATTTCTCCGGCATCATCGATCAGGTCCTGCACTCTATTATCATCCCTCTGCTGCCCCTGTACGTCTGCGGCACCTTTATCGACATGACCAAGTCCGGCAAGACCTTTGCCATTCTGGGCATCCTGTGGAAGGTGTTCCTTGTGGTCATCATCATGCATCTGGTCTGCATCTTCCTGCAGTTCTGCGTTGCAGGTGCTGTGAGCCGCAAGAGCCCCCTCAAGATGCTCCGCAACCAGATCCCCGGCTACACCACCGCTCTGGGCACCCAGTCCTCTGCTGCTACCATCCCTGTCAACCTGCAGTGTGCAGCTGCTGACGGCGTCAGTGAGCAGATCCGCAACTTCGTGGTTCCTCTGTGCGCCAACATCCACATGGCAGGCTCCATGATCACCATCACCGCCTGCGCTACCGCTGTCTGCCTGATGAACCAGCTGCCCATCAGCCTGAGCATCGTGGTACCTTTCATCATGACTCTGGGCGTTGCCATGGTGGCTTCTCCCGGCGCTCCCGGCGGCTCCATCATGACCGCTCTGCCCTTCCTGTACATGATCTTTGGTGCTGAGGCCGGCGACCCCAATGGCCCCATCTGCGCTATCATGGTGGCCCTGTATATCACTCAGGACTCCTTCGGCACTGCCTGCAACGTTTCCGGCGACAACGCCATCGGCGTCATTGTGGAGACCATCTACCAGAAGTTTATCAACAAGAGCGGAGCCAAGGTCTGAAACGGTTTTCCGCCCAGACCTTCTGACTGACAGGAGTGATATCCCATGGCATTTATCAGTGTATTCGATGTTCTTGGTCCCAATATGATCGGGCCCTCCAGCTCTCATACTGCCGGTGCGGAGATCATTGCCTATTTGGCCCAGAAGATGATTGCCCCGCCCTTAAAGCGGGTAGACTTCACCCTCTACGGTTCCTTTGCCAAGACCTATCACGGCCACGGCACCGACCGTGCGCTGCTGGGCGGTATCATGGGCTTCTCTGCCGATGATACCCGCATCCGGGACTCTTTCGCCATTGCCACCGAGCGGGGGCTGGCTTACAGCTTTACCCCTAACGAGACCGAGACCGACATCTACCCCAACACGGTGGATATCCGTATGGAGAACGAGGCCGGGCAGGTCATGACCGTGCGAGGCGAGTCTCTGGGCGGCGGCAAGGTCCGCATCGTGGGCATCAACGGCGTGGCAGTAGACTTCTCCGGTGAGTACAATGCCCTCATCGTGGTGCAGCGTGATAAGCCCGGCGTGGTGGCACATATCACCAAGATCCTCAGTGAGCGGGGCGTGAATATTGCCTTCATGCGTCTGTTCCGTGAAGGAAAGGGACACAAAGCCTATACCATCGTGGAATCGGACCAGCATCTGCCGGAGGGCGTAGCCCAGCTGCTGCTGGAGAACCCCAATATCAACGACGTGATGATCGTGCAGCCGTAAGGAGGAGCAGACTGGATGAACATGGATTTTAACTCCGCAGAAAAGCTGCTGGAGCTGTGTGAGCAAAACCAGCTGCCTATTTCTGAAGTAATGCGTCAGCGTGAGTGCATTCTAGGCGAAATGCCCCGGGATGCCGCCGACCACCGCATGAACAAAGCATGGGAGATCATGCGGACCTCTGCCACTCAGCCCCTGAAAAAGCCCATCAAGTCCATGGGCGGACTCATTGGCGGCGAGGCCAAAAAGCTGGAGGCTCATTACGGTCGCAAAAAGAGCATCTGCGGTGACGTGCTGGGCAAGGCCATGATTTACGCCATGGCAGTGCTGGAGGTGAACGCCTCCATGGGGCTGATCGTGGCGGCTCCCACTGCAGGTTCTGCAGGCGTGGTGCCGGGCATGATGCTGGCCCTTCAGGAGTGCTACCGCATCTCCGACCAGCGCATCATAGACGCTCTGTACAACGCCGGTGCTGTGGGCTATCTGGCTATGCGAAATGCCACGGTGGCAGGTGCTGTAGGCGGCTGTCAGGCTGAGATAGGCGTTGCGTCTGCCATGGCAGCCTCTGCAGCCGTGGAGCTCATGGGGGGTACCCCCCAGCAGTGTCTGGATGCAGCCTCTACCGTGCTGATGAACATGCTGGGTCTGGTATGTGACCCGGTGGGCGGTCTGGTGGAATACCCCTGCCAAAACCGCAACGCTGCCGGTGTAGCCAACGCTTTGGTGGCAGCAGAGATGGCCCTCAGCGGCATCCACCAGCTGATCCCCTTTGATCAAATGCTGGATACCATGTACACCGTGGGCCGCCACCTGCCTGCCGAACTGCGGGAGACCGCCTTGGGCGGCTGCGCTGCTACCCCTGCCGCCTGTGCCGCTTGCGGCCACTGCGGCTAAAACAACCCCCAAGCCATGTAAAAGGGATTCACTGCTCAACCTCGAGCAGTGGATCCCTTTTTGTGTTCTTTGCCATAGAACGATGCATAGAGGGCCCTATGTAAGCTGGGCGTATGCCTGGGCAGAGGTGAAGAAGCTGTGCCTTACACCTATACCACCCCGAAATGGGAGTACAATCCTCAGACCCGCCGCCGTGAAAAGATCGGCGTGGAAGAACGCACCGTAGAAGCAGCCTCTATGTTCGATGTGAATAAGGCTATCATGCAGGCGGCAGAATTTGCCGCCACCCATGAGGGAATGTGCGCTGACTGCTACAAAGCCACCAGACTGAACGTAGCATAATAAAACTGCTCTATTTCGATGTCACTTGATTCTTGTATGATTCTATATTTCATGGTACACTTACAGTAGTAAGTTCTGAAAGCTCTCCTCTGTGAGCGGAAAGGAGCATTGCATGAAAGATTTGCAGTTTCCTGTTGGAATCTCGAATTTTGAAAAGATTCGAGAAGGCGGGTATTATTATATCGACAAGACCAATCTGATTTCTGAACTTCTTAGCGGTGGTATCGCTGAAGTAACATTGATCACTCGTCCTCGCCGTTTCGGAAAATCCCTTGGTATGAGCACTCTCGCAAATTTTCTTGACATCCGCAAAGACAGCAAGCAGATGTTTGAGGGATTGGCGATCTCCAAAAATACAGAGCTTTGCAAAAAATGGATGAACCAGTGTCCTGTGGTATTTTTCTCTTTCAAGGATACGGACGGTCTGACCTTTGAAAGTGCCTATGGAATGCTGTGCATGAAGCTGGCATTCGCATTTCAGGATTATCAGTTTCTTTTGGATGACGATGCTATTTCTGACGATGACAAAGGCATCTTCAAGCGGATTCTGGGACGCACTGCATCCATGGATGAAACCAAAAGCTGCTTTTTGCTGTTGACTCGGATACTGGAAATCCATTTCAAAAAGTCGGCGGTCGTCATTCTGGATGAGTATGATGTTCCCATTGCCAAAGCCAGCAGCAACGGATATTATTCGCAGATGCTGGACGTGATGCGGGCTATAATGAGCACCACGCTCAAAGACAACACCTCCCTCGACTTTGCTGTTGTTACCGGCTGCCTGAAAATTGCAAAAGAAAGCATCTTTACCGGGACGAACAATTTCGTTTCGGATACGATTCTTTCTCCCCGGTTGAGCGAATCCTTTGGTTTCACACAGGCAGATGTCGATCAAATGCTGAACGATGCTGGTCTTGAATCGCAGTCTGCTGAAATCAAGGCATGGTACGACGGTTATCATTTTGGCGATGCAGACATTTATTGTCCGTGGGACGTGATCAGTTATCTGCGGGATTTCCAGTATGGTATAGCACAGAAACCGAAAAGCTATTGGAAAAACACCAGTGATAACGCCATCATCCGTTCCTTCATCGACTATGCAGGCGACAATATCACCACAAAGCTCGAAACGCTGATGGCTGGCGGCTCCATCGTTCAGCATATTGAAGAAAACCTGACCTACGATTATCTGCACTCCTCGGAGGAAAATCTTTGGAGTGTGTTGTATCTGACAGGCTATCTGACCAAGGTGCGTGATAAAGATTTGCCGGATTCGCTGCCGGATGGCTGCTCTGCGTTGATGATCCCCAATGCAGAGATTCGGGAAATTTTTGAAACCACTGTAAGCAAATGGTTTGATGACAGTGCAAAGGCATGGAACCGCAGCCCGTTGTTTGATGCAGTCTGGAGCGGAAACAGCGAAGCTCTGACAAAAGAGATGACCAAGCTGCTGCGTATGACCATCAGCTACCACGACTACCGGGAGGATTTTTACCACGCTTTCCTTGCAGGCATCTTTACTGGTGCTGGCTATGTGGTGGAGTCCAACAAAGAGCATGGCGAGGGGCGCAGCGATGTTATTGTAAAGGACATCCGCAATGGCCGTGTGGCAATTTTTGAAGCCAAGTATGCCAAAACTCTGGATGCTCTGCCGGATGCCTGTGATACTGCCATTCACCAGATCAATGACCGGATGTATGCAGCGGACTTCCGGGATGACTATGATGATATCCTCTGTTATGGCATCGCATTCTTCAAGAAACGCTGTATGGTAAGGAAAAAATAAACACCGTACCCGCCATACCTACACCAGCCTTTGTGATCGCGCAGGTGTCAACAAGGATATCCTGAAACGTGCTGTTGGGCACACACCCAAATCCAAAACGCTGGATGAAGTCTATCTCCATCTGAAAGCCAACCAGATGATCGAAGCCTTTGACAAGGCCGATCAACTGGTCAAAGATGAAGTTTTGGCTCTGCCAGAAGAATAATCCCCACAAACCAGAAAAACCGTCAACGCATGAGATAGCAATCTCTTACGTTTGACGGTTTCTTTTTTACCATAAAAGCACTCTTGCTCTGCGCTGTACCTCTTTTTCGATCATCTTCAAGCGATTTGGCGGCAGATTATAACGTGTCGCTCTGCGGTCAAAGCAGTAGGAGACATTCGTTTAACTTCAATATCCATAGTAACACGGCCGCCTATTGTAATATGTTAGGAACCAGATATAGCAGTCGAACATTACATATTCAGCCTGCACGATGGATTCCGAAGAACGGTTCCACGGTAGAAGCCGGTTTTCCTGTGGCATACGCCTGTTTAAGTCCATAATTTTTCCGCGCAACTGCTTCCACAAAAGCACGGTCTTTTTCCGAAGCATTATAGTAATCCACATTAAACCGTTTACAAGTTGTAAGCAGTTCATCCAGCCACGACATCGTTTCATCTAACATAGGAGAAAACGCAATGTCTATATTATTTGTGTTATATTCTTTCATGTGGTTTCCTCCTTTTTAGAAAAGATACGAAGAGAAAATGTCTTTTGCCGCTTGATCAGCAATCATAAAAGTTTTAGGACCGTCTGGATAAAGCGATGCAACCGGGCGTGCGCCAAAATCCCGGATGTAATGTTGCTCCAAATCGTTTGTTTTGGCTTCAAAAACAATCACGCCGTTGCAATTTGCATCAATGGAAAGCTGGATGCCGAATGCAATCATAGCTTTTCCGATTCCCTGATATTTCTTATGCTTTGTCAGAGTAGGATTGCTCTCCGGTTGGCTTTCGATATAAGCAATATAAACAGCTACGCTTCCCTCCCTAACACGGTAGGCACCAAGTGCAATGATCTCACCAGCTTCCGTTTTTGCGACATACTTTTCTTTCTGCGGGTCAAGGATGAACTCGGTATCCCAAACAGTCTGCCAACCATTTTTTGTGATTTCTAAATCTTCTTTTGTTGCAGCTTCAATCTCTATATTCGTTCGGTTTCCGGTAGTAGATTCCGTTACATAGTATTGTAAAATCATTGTGCTCACCTTCTTTCAATTCTATTATAACGAAAGAGCGCCAAACTTTCAAGAAAGGAAAAAATCTAGCGCTCCAAAAGTTCTCCTGTCATTCTGCACAAAATTCAAGGATAAAATTTTATACCAAAAAATCCGCAAAAATCGGGATTCTGAGGTCATTTTGCCGATCCTCTCCGAATTTTGCTACAGAGCTGCTGCAAACTTGCTACAAACGACTGAAAAGGGAGCCTCCTACACGTTTCATTATCAATATACAAAAGTGGATCCGCTTCACTTTTGCATATCAAAAATCACGCAGGTACAAGAAAAGGCCGCTTACCTTTTCAGGTAAACGGCCTTACGTTTGGTGGAGCATTCTCCACAGCACTCGAACCCAACACTTCCTCACGGGTGACCGTTTTGGAATCGTCCGTGAAGTTGAAATTGAGCACGACCCGGTCGTCAAAGACGTAGACCGAGTTGACAAAGGTATCAATGATCTGCCGCTGGTGTTCCG
>OKSF01000813.1_pt1 | contig 28419 bp, 25 predicted proteins | sample 1606061 | NCBI WGS metagenome assembly OKSF01 (sample SAMEA3541567, study PRJEB24748) | human gut metagenome | biome: human gut; feature: human-associated habitat; material: faeces | place: China | collected 2012
CTCAACAGCACTGCACTGTTTTGACAACGGTAATTACTATACATGGATTTCACTCCCTCGTCAACACTTTTTTATCAACTTTTTTTACCATTTTAAATAGCCGAACTTTCTACTTTTCCTTGAATTGAATTGTATGTATTAAAGCAAAAATAATTGTCAAACACTTCTTTAATTTAGTAAAAACTAACGTAATTTCCAACACCAACTTTTTTCAAAAAATTCCTTCTACTACCATCTAACTTGGCCAACTAAAATAAACGCTAAAATTAACTTTTCTATTTTTCCAGAATAAAAACAAGAATCTCAGTTAATTACCGCGACTCTTGGCTTCAAATTCAAAACTATTATATTCACTCCGATATGCTGACCTTAAATTGATTAAGCAATTAACAATCCTTCGCTTTGCAAAATTATTGATTATAATATTTATTTGGTCAATAATGTAAGCGATATCCGAAAACTGTTAAAAGTACCAGATTATTTTGTTATTACTGGTCTAAACACCACAGAATCTGCTATCTTCGCAACAGTAAAAAATCTCTCTAACTTGCATTTACTACTTTCTAAGTTTTTAATAATCAAAGGAGTGGAAAAAATGGGACAATCAATATTTCCAACCGGAGTTACTAACTTCAATCCTAGTAAAACTTGGTCGGGTTATACACTATTCAATGCTAAAAACGAAGGTACAATCTTAATCGATATGAACGGAAAAGTTGTTCATGAATGGAAAGACTTACAGGGCTTCCCTAATAAAAAGACTTACAGGGCTTCCCTAATAAAATGATTAATGGTGGTAAGGTTTTCGGCTCTTTACGCTGTCGAAAAAGCAGTGATGCTTATCAGGACTATGCCGATTTAACCGAAATTGATTGGGATGGTAATATTCGATGGTCATTTACCCACAATGAAGAAGTTACCGATCAAGGGATAGGAAAAACATGGGTTGCAAGAGTCCACCACGATTATCAACTTGAAGGAAATCCGGTGGGGTATTTCGTACCTGGGCAAGAAACAAAAGATGACTTTAAAAAAGTTTTACTTCTTACTCACCATGATCGAAAAATTGATTCAATATCACCTTATCCCCTTCTTGACCATGTCTTATTAGAAATTGACCGCGATGGCAACAAGCTTTGGTCTTGGAGTACACTAGATCATTTTAATGATTTTCCATTAACTGATGAACAAAAAAATGCAATCTTTAAGAACCCCAACTTTCAATCTACTAGTAATGAAGGGGACGTATTTCATATTAACTATGCTAGTTATCTTGGGCCAAATAAATGGTTTGATCAAGGTGACCAACGATTTAAACCGAATAACATCCTAATGGGTTCGCGTGAAGCAATGATGAGCTGGATTGTTGACCACGATACTGGGAAAATCGTTTGGCTATTAGGTCCTGACTTTACTAAAAGTTTTGCTTTACGTAAATTAGGACCCCTAGTAGGGATGCATAATGTGCATTTAATTCCTAAAGGCTTACCTGGCGCGGGAAATATTCTTGCTCTCAACAATGGAGGCTGGGCTGGCTATGGCGCACCTAACCAGACCTCGTCAACCGGAATGAAAACAACACGCATTGATGGATCAGAGGTTATTGAATTTAACCCAATTACCTTAGAAAAGAAATGGAGCTTTTCTGCAAAAGATATGGGCTATAAAGCAGCAGCCCATGCTAATTATTTCTACTCTCCATTACAAGGCAGCGTCCAACGACTTCCTAATGGAAATACATTAATTGACGAGGGTGCTGGCGGACGTTTCTTAGAGGTTACGCCAAGTCATGAAATAGTTTGGGAATATATTTATCCATATATTGCTGATCATCTAATTTATCGTGCTTATCGAATTCCTTATAATTGGATCCCCCAATTATCTCACTCAGCAGAAGTAGCAGTAACTCCGCCAGCCAATAGCGCGTTTCACCTACCAGGAGCTGCTGATCCGAGCCTCAATCCAAACAATACTGTTTCAGTCCCTGGAACTTATGGATATAATAAACCATCACCAGTCAAAAATAATAATTAAATTTTTCAATATTGACATTTAAAAAGACCCGTACCCTGCAAATCAGGTACGAGTCTCTTATTTTTAAAAATGGTGTATTTTTGGTGTACACACTATTTTTTATAAGCAATTTCAATACTAGTAAGCAAGATAAAGTAAAGGCTTAAATTCCCCTCGAAGCCCAGCATTACAACAATTACTGGTCTTACTTCTTCTTGTTCTTTTTCTTCTTACCGTTCGTTTCTTCCTTTTCTGGACGCATAGTTGGGAAGAGGATTACATCACGAATTGACTTTGCATCAGTAAGCAGCATTACAAGACGGTCGATTCCGATTCCTAGTCCCCCTGTAGGCGGCATTCCGTATTCAAGGGCCTGAACATAATCTAAGTCGACTGGTTCTGCTTCATCGTTACCGTTAGCCTTTTCCTTAGCCTGCATTTCAAAACGTTCCTTTTGGTCAATTGGATCGTTCAATTCGCTAAAGGCGTTCGCTAACTCACTACCATCAACATATAATTCAAAACGGTCAGTCATCGCTGGGTTGTCCGCATTACGTTTTGCTAGTGGTGAAACTTCTACTGGGAATTCATATACAAACGTTGGTTGAATAAGCGTATCCTCAACGTATTCTTCAAAGAACGCATTTAAGATATGCCCTTTTGTCCAGTATGATTCGTATTGAATATTGTGTTCATCAGCTAATTGCTTAGCCTCTTCATCAGACATCTCTTTGCCAAAGTCAATCCCGGTCTTTTCCTTAACTGCATCAACCATCGTAATGCGCTTAAAGTTTCCACCAAGATCAATATCATGTCCCTGATACGTAATCTTTCCATCATCTGAAACAACTTTTGCGGCAGCTTTTACGATTCCTTCAGTTTCATCCATTACATCTTGGAAATCGAAGTAAGCAGCATAAGTTTCCATAGTTGTAAATTCAGGGTTGTGGTGAGGATCCATCCCTTCATTCCGGAAAATCCGACCAAGTTCATAAACCCGTTCAAAGCCCCCGACGATCAACCGCTTAAGGTATAATTCGGTTGCAATCCGCAAGTACATATCAATATCTAACGCATTGTGGTGAGTAATGAATGGACGGGCATTTGCTCCACCTGCTTGGGTATTCAAAATTGGTGTTTCAACTTCAGTAAAGCCATTGTCATCCATGTACTTCCGCACAGCCTTAATAATCGCTGTCCGTTGGTGGAATCGTTTGAAACTTTCTGGATTAGAAATTAAATCAAGGTAACGTTGCCGATAAATGGTCTCGGGATCAGTAACCCCTTCCCACTTGTTAGGAAGCGGACGCAATGCCTTAGATAAGAAAGTGATTTTATGTGCACGAACTGTTAATTCGCCTGTATCAGTTTTAATAACATCCCCTTCAATTCCAAGGAAGTCACCAATATCTGACCGCTTGAAAATGTGGTAAGGTTCATCACCAACCATGTCTTTCCGAGCGTAAACCTGGATCTTACCAGTCCGGTCCACAAAGTCAGCAAAACCTGCTTTACCACTGCTCCGCTTTCTTGTCATCCGTCCAGCAATGATTACTTTGGCGCCCATTTCGTTCAATTCTTCTTTATCGTATTGATCAAACTTATCATGTAAGTCTTGAGCAAGATGGTCTCGTTTAAAACGACGACCAAATGGTTCAATCCCCGCCTGCTTTAGTTCTTCCATTTTTTCACGCCGGACGCGCATTTGATCTAATTCTTGTGACACTTATTTTCTCCTCCTCGTAATTAAGCATGCTTCCGCGCTGCTCGTTCTGCAGTTTGTTCAGCAAAGCGATCAAAAATCTCGTTCATCTCATCGAGGGTTTCTGCTTCAACTAATGCTACCTTGGTCCGTGCAGCCCGTGGAATTCCCTTAATGTAGTAGGTAGATAATCCACGAAATTCGCGAACACCAACGTACTCACCCTTTAAATCAACTAAACGATTAAGGTGGTCTTTTGCCATCTCAATTTTTTGTTCGGGTGTTGCTTCAGGAAGTAATTCGCCGGTTTCAAGGTAATGTTCTGTCCGCTTTAACATCCACGGATTGCCCATTGCTGCCCGGCCAATCATTGCCGCAGTTGCTCCCGTCATATCAAGGATCTTTTTGGCATCTTCTGGTGTTCGTACATCACCATTGGCCATGAACGGAATCTTTAATTGACTCGCTACTTCTTTTAGTATATTCCAATCAGCATGTCCCGTATACATCTGTTTTCTAGTTCGACCATGCATCGCGATTGCACTAGCTCCTGCACGCTCAGCAGCAAGGGCATTTTCCACCGCTAAAATATGCTTATCATCCCATCCAGTCCGCATTTTAACTGTAACAGGTTTTTCTACTGCATCCGTTACATAAGACACCATCTCATATACTTTATTAGGGTCTAGTAGCCAACGGGCACCCGCATCGGTTTTCACGACTTTATTAACAGGGCATCCCATATTAATGTCAATTACATCCGCTGCTGTATGTTGGTCTACATACTTTGCTGCTTCAACTAATGTTTCTTTGGTTCCGCCGAAAATCTGAATTCCCATCGGGTGTTCTTCAGGGTCAACGTCCATCATATTCAGTGTTCGTTGGTTATGGTACATAATGCCACGGTCTGAGATCATTTCACAGACAACGTAGCCAGCACCAAATCTTTTACAGATAACCCGAAAGGCAGAATTGGTTACTCCAGCCATTGGTGCAACAACAACTTGATTAGGAATTTCAACGTTACCGATCTTCCACTTCATTTTTTCACCTCATTACTGCTTAAGAAACTGTGCTGGCCATCCAGTTTCATTTTTAATTGTCCGATAACTCAACTATCATAGCATATCAAACCGCTAAGCACCAAAAATTACTTTTCATCAGTTGATTTTTTATCGTCATTAGCAGTCATTTCGGCATAAATCTTCTTCAGTTCATCTTCATTAAATTCATATTTCTTACCACAGAATTGGCACACCGTTTCTGCATGATGATCTTCATCAATTAGTTTCTTCATATCATCTTTAGAAATACTTGCAAGAGCATGGGCAAACCGTTCCTTGGAACAATCACATTCATAGCGAACTGGCATCGTTTCAAGAATCTTTAAATCGTCACCAAAAATTTTCTTCAAGATATCTTCTGGAGTATCGCCATCCCGTAGCATTTGTGATACTAACGGCAAGTCCTTTAGCGTTTTTTCAAGTTTACTAATTTCTTCATCGCTTGCACCCGGCATCACCTGAATCATAAAGCCTCCAGCAACATCAATGCTTTCATCTGGATTTACAAATACGGACAATCCGACTGCAGATGGAATTTGTTCAGATTGGGCAAGGTAGTAAGTAAAATCATCACCTAATTCTCCTGATACCAAATTAACTTCACCAGTATATGGAGTCTTATCGCCAGGAGCCATCTTTGTTACTGAAAGCGTTCCTTTAGTTCCAACCGCTTTTGCAACATCAATTTTCCCTTTATCGTTTGCGGGTAACGAAACATGAGGATTTCCCATGTAGCCTTTTACCGTTCCTTGAGCAGTACCATCAGCAACAATAAAGCCAACTGGTCCATTACCCTGAATCTTAACTGTCATTCCCGCTTCTCCTTGGAGGCTTGACGTAGCTAACAAGAGAGTCCCGATTAAAGTCCGGCCAAGAGCAGCTGAGGAAGCACTCCATGTATCATGAATTTTATGCGCTTTTTCTACAACTTGAGTGGCATTAACTGCATAAGCACGAAACTTTCCATCCTTAGTCATTGATTTTACTAAATAATCTGTTGTTTTCATTGTAAATTCCTCCTTAAATTTGCCAAAAGAAAAAACGGAAGACCCACCACCTATCCATCAGGTTTTGTTTCTTCCGTCTTTTCAACAATTTACTTATCCTCAGAGTTATCTGAATCATCACTCGACTGTGAATTGGTTGAATCATCATTTGAAGTATCTGAGTCAGCTTTGTCACTCTTAGCTTCATCATGACGTTCATTTTCCAATCGTTCAAGTTCACGCTTTGATTCCTCAAAGGTTTGTGCCCGTGCTTCTTCATCTTCAGCAGCCACGTCCTTATCAGGAACCTTTCCTGTCTTGTAAAGACTAAGGATCTGTTTCTCATCAAGCGTTTCATACTTAAGTAATGCTTCAGCAATCTGCTTATGTTGTTCACGGTGTGTCTCAATAATATGTAAGGCTGTTTCATGGCCTTCCATTAAGATCCGCCGTACTTCTTCATCAACTAAAGCAGCAGTCTTTTCTGAGTAAGGTGATTGGTCATAGCCTTGACCTGTAAAGACCTGACCAGAACTCTGCAGTTCTACCGGACCAATCTTATCACTCATACCATATTGAGTAACCATTGAACGGGCAATCTGGGTTGCTTGTTCAAAGTCATTGGAGGCACCTGAAGACTGGGACTTAAAGACTAACTCTTCAGCCGCACGACCACCCATTAAACCGGCAATCTGCTCCATTGCATTCTTTTTCGACATAAGCATTTGATCTTCACGTGGAAGCATAATAGCATAACCGCCCGCACGACCACGAGGGACAATCGTAACCTTATGAACAACACGTGCGTCATTCAATACTAACCCAACAATTGTATGACCTGCTTCGTGGAAAGCAACTGTCTTTCTTTCCTGTTCGGACTGAACTCGGTTATGCTTAGCTGGTCCTGCAATTACCCGATCTTCAGCTTCATCCAAATCCGCAGCATCAATTTCAGTTTTATTCCGCCGAGCAGCTAATAATGCAGCTTCATTTAGCAAGTTTGCCAAATCCGCACCGACAAATCCAGGTGTCTGCTTAGCAATTTCTTTCAGGTCAACATCGCTTGCCATTGGTTTGTTCTTAGCATGAACCCGAAGAATAGCTTCACGACCCTTAACATCTGGCCGTCCAACTAAAATCTTACGGTCAAACCGACCTGGACGAAGAAGGGCGGGGTCCAAAACATCGGAACGGTTAGTAGCTGCCATTACGATGATTCCTTCGTCACCTTGGAAACCATCCATTTCAACTAACAATTGGTTCAAGGTTTGTTCACGCTCATCGTGACCGCCACCCATGCCGTTACCACGGCGACGACCAACGGCATCAATTTCATCAATGAAGATAATCGCTGGTGCGGCTTTCTTAGCCTGTTCAAACAAGTCCCGAACACGACTAGCACCAACACCGACAAACATTTCAACAAAGTCAGAACCTGAGATTGAGAAGAAAGGTACGCCAGATTCACCAGCAACTGCTTTAGCTAATAAGGTCTTACCAGTACCTGGAGGACCCTCAAGCAAAACACCAGATGGAATTCTAGCACCAAGTTTGTTGAATTTCTTTGGATTCTTCAAAAATTCAACAACTTCAACCAACTCTTGCTTTTCTTCTTCTTCACCGGCAACATCGGAGAAACGAACCTTGTTTTTCTTGGCATCAGCTGGTTTAGCCTTTGTCTTACCAAAACTCATTACTCCACGTCCGCCACCGCCTTGGCCAGCTTGACCCATCATCATGTAGAAGAAGAAAATCATGATAACTAGCGGTAACACGGTCAACAATAGGTTCATCCAAACACTATTAGATTCCTCAGCCCGTGTACTAATCTTCACATTATGACGATTAGCATATTTTTGAAGCTGACTAATAGTTACATCGCTCTCCAGAACAGAACTCTGGAATTGAGTAACCTTATTGTTTCGTTGCGTAGCAAGAGCAAAGCCATTGTTATTAGCAGCATTACTGTTATTAGATTGTGGTTTACGGTAAGTACCCGTAACCTTGTAAACACCGCCATTTGGCTGAAGCTGAACGCTCTTAACTTTATTACTCTTCAGTTCAGAGATAAACTCGCTTTGAGAAACCGTCTTACTTTGTCCGTTTGATGCGTTACCACCAAAGAAGAAGTAAGCAATTCCCATAATACACAAGAACATCACGGCATAGAAGAGAACGTTATGAGTAAAATTATTCTTTTTACGATTGTTGTTCATAACAACCTCCTATCTACCAGCAACGATATTTTTATAATTGTAGTCACTATCATAGCATATTTGACAAATATTGACCATTAATTTCCCAGAAGAATTAACAGTTTTATCGTCAACATTTTATATAATACCTACTACAAATTTACGGATCTATAAAAACAGCCTTAATTAAGAATATCTTTAAATTCAGGTTATCTAAATAGAATTTCCCGTCCCTTTAATTATCTAACATTTTTAGTCATTTTGGTATACAGATGGCTTCAAAATTCCAACATATGGTAAATTCCGGTAAAATCCCTTGTAATCTAACCCATACCCTACTAAAAATTCTTTAGGAACCGTGAATCCAACATAATCAGGATCGACGTCAACTTCCCGTCCTTCTGGTTTATTTAACAGGGAGCAAACCTTAATACTTTTGGCCCCTCGATCCGCCAATAGGTCCATTAAGTATTTTAATGTATGACCAGTATCAACAATATCTTCCATAATCAAAACATGCCGGTCTTTTACATCTGTTTTCAAATCATGAATGAGCTTTACCGTTCCAGTTGATCCTAAGCCGCCAAAATAGCTTGATACATCAATGAAGTCAATTTGGGCCATAATATCTAGTCGCTCAATCATATCAACAGTGAATAAAACTGCCCCGCTTAATACCGAAATGATGATTGGCCGCTTATCTTTATAATCCCTTGTTAGGTCTTTTGACAATTCATCCATCCGTTTGCCAAGCACTTCTTCGCTATATAAGACACGCTCAATATCGTTATTCATTCTTTTACTCCTTATCTTTTATACCAATAAAACATAATCGCCAAGCCTGCTGATAATCCGTTGGGCGTTCAAACCAGCTCCATTTGCGATTGATCAACCAAATAACCTCACCGTGAGCATCTATAAGCACTTGCTGTTGGTCACGCTGATCTTGCGGTACTTTTTGATTGATCAACACCCGCTTTACTAGTTGATGCTGACCACCCTTTAATCGGATGTGATCTCCTTTTTGCCATTTGCGTATGCGTAACGGAAACTGATCCGGAGCAAGCCATTGTAAAGATAGTTCCTTTTCGTCGGCAAAAAAGGCCTTTTCAGTAGAGACAGCTATCATTTTTGTCTTATCAACTTGATACCATTGTTCCAATTCTATCACATGCTCTCGGGAATTTTGTAGAGCATTAATCTGATTATTCGCTTTTTTTATTGCACACACAGAATAATTTCTTTCGAGCTTATATTGGTGAGGCAACAGAATGGTTTGCTGCGGTTTATTACTATTTGCCAATACTTGTAACAGCTCACTCAACTGCTGCTCTTTAACGTCATGAACGTGCTGGTTATTAAGCCATTGACGCAAAAGGTCTTTTTGTAAGAAACGATTACTCTCAAGCAAACCCGCAACATTTAATTTACCATCTGTGCTAACTATTACCTGCAGTCGCTGACCTATCTCTTGATCGCGCCAAGCTAATATTTCACTTAGTTGTTGGTGATAATGCGTCAGGTGAGCAAGTACCTGTGGATTTTCTTTTTCAAGTAACGGAATTATCTCATGACGATAACGGTTTCGTTGAATGTCCAAATCATTGTTCGTTTCATCTTCATACCATTTAAGATGACGTCCCTGTGCATAATTACGAATGCTCTTCTTGCTAAAAGGTAATAAAGGTCTTACCAGTTTGCTTTTTCCAAATGGTCGCTGATCTCTTATCCCGACTAACTGATCAATTTGTCCGCCACGGGTTAGTTTCATCAGCATCGTCTCCGCCAGATCGTTTTGATGATGGGCGGTTATTAAGCAATCGGCGGAATATTTATCAAGCACGTGTTTAAAGAACCGATACCTAGCTTGCCGTGCCGCATTTTCAACACCATTTTGCGGGTGCTGTGCTTTCGGCCAATGAGCAATTTCTAGCGGCAAGTCATGTTGTTTACAATATTGCTGAATAAATTGTTCCTCAAGCCGGCTTTGCGCACGTAATTCATGATTCATATGCGCGACAATTATTTGTGGGCGGTATAAAGTCGGCAATCGTTGTAACAGATCCAACAAGACCATCGAATCCACACCTGTTGAAACAGCAACTACTACTTTATCCTGATAAGTAAAAAAGCGACTCCTAATAAGGTGCCGCTCAAATGCTTGTTGTAGCTTTGTCATATTAGCTCCGCCGACCGCCACGGCCACCACGCTTACCATCTGTCTGCCGTTTTAAGGTAGATAAGCGTGATTCACTTTCTTTCAAGTAGCCTGCGAGCATATCGTTAAAGTCTTCGTGTTGGTGGTTATTGTGGTGTCGTCCCCCACCAAAGCCACCGCGAAAACTATCGTGGTGTCCACGGAAATTATTGTTTCGTTCGTGATGATTATTTTCACGATGATGGTTATCATGATGATCTTGATGTTCATGAGGAGCAGCGGCCTTGATTGAAAGGGCAATCTTACCGTCGTCACCAATCCGTGTTACCTTTGCAGTAACTTCATCCCCAACTGCCAATACATCATGAACGTCCTTGATGTATTTATCAGAGATCTGACTGATGTGTACCAATCCTGTCTGATTATCATCTAAATCAACGAATGCACCAAAATTAGTGATTCCTGAAACCTTACCTGAAACCTTTGCTCCAACTTCAATTGCCATGAAACCTATAGATCCTCCTCGAACCATCTCGTATTTTTGTATTTGAGTATACCATAACTTCACTATTTATAAGCATGGAAATACATAAAAATCACCATAAAATTTAAGGCAATAATTTCACCCAATTACATTCTTAATTTTAACATTTAAACCTTTTTAACCCTACTCTAAACATCTTATTTTATGATCATTAGTTCAGGTTATAGACTGTCTCGCCTTTTTTAGAATAATTATACTTAGCACGGATAACCTGCTGAATATAATCAGGGTTATGCAACAGTTTGATTTGTCGCTGTAATTGCTGATTCTTTTGTTTTTGCTTTTTTAATTGTGACTGTGCTTGCTGAATATTACCATTAATATCCGCTAATGTCCGCTTGCTTTGAAATATTTGAATTCCAAAAATCAAGAATACAACAAAGAAAACAGCAATGATTCTTTTACATCGTCGTTTATGAATTTGCCGATTTCGATTCTTTGTGCTTGAAACTTGCCGAGCATATGGGGTATTTAATTGTGAAATTTTTCCATCAGATCGTGCTTTCATCTGATATCCCCCTTTATTCTTACTTATCACGCTTTAAGTATAGCAAGTTAGCGCAGAGAATGTCTATATAAATATCAACTTTTTTATAGAATTAAAGTGCATTAAATTTGATCAAACGATTCTGCATAGCTTTCATCAATTATCTCATACATGTCTTCTGCTTCACTCTTTTTAGTTGTTTCAACAATCCTGTTAATCTTAACTGTTTCCGTTTTATTTCCAAACTTAATTGTCAGTGTATCACCCACTGCCACGCGGCTAGATGATTTTGCTGGCTGACCATTAATCAAAATCCGTCCTTGATCCGCAATTTCCTTAGCGATTGATCGCCGTTTAATAATTCGTGATACCTTTAAGAACTTATCTAATCTCATTTTTCTGCTCCTTTTTCATCTTCTTGAATGACTTTGCCAAGTGCCGTCACAAACTGCAACAACTGATGAAGCCAATCATCCGTGGTCATTTTAGGTTGGATTACCAATCGGATTGTTAATTGCTGATTATCCTCACCGATTGTTGCCTTAAACCTTGTTTTAGCTAATTCCTTAATTATTGCCGGTGCCTTAATTAGTCTGCTAGCACGCTCTGTAAACGTAATATTGATATTATCACGCTGACGCTTAATCTCTGCAATCATTGCTAGATCCGCGTGATTTTTCAGTTGGCTTACGAGCAGCAGTGTACCAACTGGCGCAGGATAGTCACCAAATCGATCAATCAGGTCGCCTTGAATGTCAATAATTTCCTCATCTGTCTTAGCCTGGCGAATCGTTTTATACAACTCGATTTTCTGGCGCTGATCAGCAATATAGTCTGTTGGCAAATACGCTTCAACCCCTAATTCAACTTCCGCATCGGAGTGAATCGTCTGCTTTTTACCTTGTTTTTTAGCAACCGCATCACTGAGCATAGCTGAATAAAGATCGTATCCAACAGAATCAATGAACCCATGCTGTTGCTTTCCTAACAAATTACCAGCTCCGCGAATGGCGAGATCGCGCATTGCAATCTTAAATCCGGACCCTAACTCGGTAAAATCCCGAATAGCTGCTAAACGTTTCTCACCTAGTTCTGTCAAAACCTTATTCGGCTGATACATAAAGTATGCATATGCCACACGGTTACTTCGGCCAATTCGGCCACGGATTTGATATAACTGAGCCAGTCCCATTCGATCTGCATTCTCAACGAAAAGAGTATTAGCGTTAGGAATATCGACCCCTGTTTCAATAATTGAAGTCGTTACTAAAACATCATAATTTTCTTGAATAAACTCATACAAGACTGTTTCCAATTCATTTTCGCTCATCTGGCCATTAATATAACCAATCTGCGCTTCTGGAACCAATTCTTGTAGCCAGGCAACTGTTTCCTCAATATCATGAACCCGATTATGAAGGTAATATACTTGACCGCCACGTTGCATTTCACGGATAATCCCATCGCGAATTGCCCCGCTATTTTGTTCCATAACATACGTCTGGATTGGATAACGGCCAGCTGGCGGCGTTTCAAGAACAGATAAATCCCGTACTCCCAGCATTGACATATGCAGTGTCCGCGGAATCGGGGTAGCCGTTAAGGTTAATACATCAACGTTATTTTTAAGCTGTTTTAATTTCTCCTTATGCTTTACGCCAAATCGCTGCTCTTCATCAACAATCAACAATCCTAAATCTTTAAATTCAACATCTTTGGATAAGATACGGTGAGTTCCGACAACAACGTCGATACTCCCGTCTTTTAGTCCCGCTTCCGTTTCCTTTAATTCTTTTGGCGTTTTAAACCGCGATATTAAGGAAATATTAATCGGAAAGCCTTCAAAACGCCGGGTTAGAGTATCAAAATGCTGCTGGGCAAGAACAGTTGTTGGTACAAGAAACGCTACCTGTTTGCCGCCAGCCACGGCTTTAAAAATAGCACGCATCGCAACTTCAGTCTTTCCATAACCAACATCCCCGACCAGTAAGCGATCCATCGGCTTGGGCTTTTCCATATCCTTTTTAATTTCATTAATACTACGCAATTGATCGCGAGTCTCATTATATGGAAAATTAGCATCAAATTGTTTTTGGAGGTAATCATCCTTTGGAAAAGCATACCCCTGCTCTGCTTCTCGCTTGGCATATAAGTCAACCAGCTCATCTGCAATATCTTCAATTTTCGATGAAACGCGACGCTTTGTCTTTGCCCACTCATTACCGCCCAGTTTATTAATCCGTGGCGTTTTCGATTCGGAAGAGACATACTTTTGAACAAGATTTAGCTGGGTAACCGGAACATATATCTGAGCATTATCACGATAATTAATGATCATGTAGTCTTGATGAACATGGTCTACTTCCATCGTCTTAATACCGCTAAAGATCCCAATTCCGTGATTAACATGAACAACATAATCACCCGGTTTTAAGTCAGTATAATTTTTCAGCCGTTCCACATTGGCTAACTTCTGGGGGCGATGATGCGCCTTTTTTACCTGCTTAAACATCTCGCTTTCTGTAATGACAACCAAACCAGCGAGTGGCATTTCAAAGCCGTTATTTAAATTGGCAGCAACAATCTGCACAATGTTAGGTTTAATATTTTCCAATTCGGTTTCAGTTGCCGTGATTTCAAAATCAGCAAGCGTGCGGGCAATCTGTTTTCGTCGTTCTGGGCTATTTGCCATTAGGATAACCGTTTGTCCCTGGTCAATCCATCGCTGTAATTCAGCCTTCAATAACGGCATCTGCCCAAAGAAACGCTGCATTGTCCTGCTCTTTAAATCAGTAATCTGACTAAGCTTAATGTTTCCCAAGCCCTTTTTAAATAAGGCCCCGTAGATTTGTGCATGACGGTCCTTTTTAATCAACGCCGACACATCATTGCTAAGGTCAGGAATAGCTGTGAGCTGATGGTGGGCAACCTTATCATTAAACCATCCAGTGTCTTCCTTCGCCATTTGTTTTGCAAGTTGTTTTATTCTGGTAAGGTCATCAAAATAAATGACGCCATCATCTGGTAAATAATCTAGCAAAGAATGTTTGGTAGGGTAAACCAGATCACTAAATTCCAGCAGATCATTAGGCAATCGTTGGGCTTTAAGCGCATTTAGCATTGGAATAAAGCGGTTTGCTACCTGTTGCTTAATATCATCATCCTTGTCTGATAATCCCTTCACTAGCTCCTGATATTCTTTATCTAAAGCTTCGTAAATCCGGGTAAATTCTGTTGGCGGAATTATAAAATCAGTCGCTGGTAAAATTTGTACTTCTCCAACATTACCTATACTTCGTTGCGTACTAGCATCAAAATACCGTAATGAGTCGACTTCCGTATCAAATAAGTCAATTCGCACCGGATTGTCAGTATTCAAAGCATAAATATCAACAATTGAACCACGGATAGCAAAATCACCGGGACGTAAAACCATCTTTTGGTATTGGTATCCCATCGCACTCAGTTGTTGACGAATTTTAGCAAGGTCAAGATCCCCGCCTGTTTTAATCTTTAATGCTGTTTTTGCAAAGTATTTTGGGGAAATAATATTGCGTCGTAATCCCGCAGTTGAGGCAACGATAATCGCTGGGTCCTTATTAATTAATGCATTCAGGGCTAAAACACGCTGTAACCTATAATTAGGCGAGCTAGTTGCTACTTCTGCCGCTAAGACCTCTTCAACCGGAAATTGAAAAACACGATTATCAGGCAAGAGGTTCTCCAAGTCACCAGCTAATTCTTGCATATGCGAGATTGTATCGGTAACAACTAAAATCGGCTGGTTTAGTTTTGTTGACAATGCACTTAATAATCCCGTTCGTGCTGACCCCGAAATACCTGTTATTAATTGGTGCCTTGCTGGTTGAAGATCAGCCGCAATTTGTTTAAATGATGGCGTCCTTTCAATTAACGTTTCCAATTGCACCATCAACGCCACCTTTCTTTATTAATTGTAATCATTCATTAGTTTGGCAAATTCTTCCCCGTTAATCCAGTCTTCCAGCGCATGTTCAGCTTGTTCAACGGCTTGATCAAACTTTGGCCGTTCATCCTTGGAAAATTTACCTAGAACATGACTGACAACCGTTCCATGTTGGGGATGATCGATTCCGACCTTAACCCGGTTAAAATTTTTAGTCCCTAATACGTTAATAATACTTTTAAGTCCATTGTGACCACCAGAAGCCCCGTGTGTTTTCAAACGGACTTTACCAACTGGCATATCTAAATCATCATTAACAATTACTAGGTCGTTCAAATCAATATCATAATAATCAACAAGGGGACCCACTGCCCGTCCTGAATCATTCATAAAAGTTGTCGGTTTAACCAGCATGACCTTTTCCCCATTAATCACGCCGCTAACCGCTACCGCTTCCTGTTTCAAATGAGTAAATGCCCCCAGATGGTAGTCACGAGCCAATTGGTCAACAACCATAAAGCCGGTGTTGTGACGGGTCTCATCATAACGGGTACCTATATTTCCTAAGCCAACAATCATTTTCATTTCTTTTTCATTCCTTTCACGCAAAAAAGCCGCACGGTCCGCAATCCCGTCCAGCACATCTTTTTAGTTAGTAGTATTATACCCTATGTTACTTTTTTCTACATACTAATTTGGTTGCATACAATATTTTTTCTAATCTTTTTCTAATTATTTTGATAGAAATGTGTTATGATAATTGGTGCATTTAATCGATAAAAAGGATGTTTAATATGATTTTCAATTCATTAATTAAGCCGAAAGCAACCTTAACCACCCTTCCAGAAACAGCGACACTAAACGAAGCCTTAACTGTTTTAGAGGACACTGGTTACCGGTGCGTACCGGTTTTAGATAAGTCAGGAAAAATTTTTCGGGGAAATATTTATAAAATGCACCTTTATCGTCATAAATCACGAAACGGCGATATGAGTTTACCAGTAACAGCTTTGTTGAAAAATGCTACCAAATTTATTTCAATCAATGCTGCTTTCTTTTCAATTTTCTTTGCTATTCGTGACCTGCCATACATTGCTGTCCTTGATAATGACAACCAGTTTTATGGGATCTTAACACATAATAGTCTCTTACGGATGCTTGCCGCTGGCTGGAATGTGAATGATGGCAGCTATGTTTTAACCGTTATCACTCCTGATGAGCGAGGCGCATTGGTAACAGCCGCTAAGGAAATTACTCGTTTTTGCCAAATCGTTAATGTAATTTCCCTTGATCCAGAAGATGAAACAATGAAAAGGGTTCTCTACACTCTTCCGGCAGACATAAGTAAAGCAAAAATGGAGCGGATTGTTAAACGGCTCCAAAAGAAAGGCTTTGAAGTCCCTGAAATTGAAGATTTGCATCAAAGTTACTAAAATATTAAAGCGACTGACGAATCAATTAACTTCGCCAGCCGCTTTTTTTGTGCCCACAATATTAATATCGCTTGGTGATTGCTCACCTGAGTCATTCATCAGATCCCCCCTTTCACTGAATGAAAACAGCTACTTAGCATTAACTACAACATCCCCAAAGCCTTGATCAAACTTAACTTCCCACTTTCCAGCAGTTAACTTTGGTGGTAAGACGAATGTTCCTGAAGATACCATTTGCCCCTTCTTAAATGTCTTTCCTTGATCAGCTAATTTTTTAACTAACCATTGCAAGGACTTGAATGGGTTGCCAAGCACTTCTGATGACACACCTTCTTTGAGTTTTTCGCCATCTTTGTATAGTACAGCATGAACATTAGCAGCATCGTCAACACTATCAAATGCCTTATCAGCATCCCGTTCTTCACCGTAAACTACTAACCCGCCAACAGCACAATCTGACATTACATTATACTTACCTAAGTCGGGGAACCAGTTAACAAACCGCGCATCTGGCAATTCTAAGTCACCAGCAACCGTCACCTTGTGGAATAAGTCTTCTAATGAGTCTGTTGGCTTTAAATCTTCCTTAGCACGGAAAGCTAATTCTACTTCTAATAACGGTTCATTCAATGTCGTTAAATCAACATCGGCTGGTGATTGTAAGAATCTTTCAGCAACCTGTTGACCATATAACGGTGAATCCGCATCAAACATATCTTGAGTTTCCTTACTGGTTAATGAAACCTTATATCCTGCGGTTGGCTTTCCCTTTAATTTTACAACCTCATCTTGAACTGCATATGCCGTGTCATCATCAGTGACAACGCCTTTCCAATCATCTTCATTCAACGGGGTATTGGTATCATAAGCCTTAAAAAGTGCCTTAGCGAATTCCTCTTGTTTTGTATTTAATTCAGTCATAATAATTACCTCCAAAAAATTATTATAAATTTAGAAAAGAAAAAGCGCCCTTACATTGCATTACTGCAATTGTAAGAACGCTTCTGCGCGGTACCATCCTACTTTAATTAACCACTGTCATGGTCAATTCACTCATTCACAAACAAACATTTGTGGCCAAAATAATGGATGGCAGCCAACCTAAGCTTACTTTAATTTCAGCCGGTAACTCAGGAACGATTAACAATCAAAAACCTTGGTCAGCTCACACCATCCGCTAACTCTCTGTCGCTAGTTCTTAACCATTATTTCCATCAACGTTTTCTAATCTAAATTTAATTGTTGAATATAATATAACCATAGTTGCTACTATTGTCAATACTAATTATGAGATTTTTTTAATTTTATTTAATATTAACTTTAGTTTCCGCTGGTTTGGTTTCAGCTAAGACTTTCCCGTGACGAATGTTATAAAGAACCTCAACATGCTTATTAAGGGCATTATAAAAATCATGCGCATTTAATAAAATACAGTTTGCCGGCTTGCCTGCTTCAATTCCATAGCGATCACTGATATGCAACGTCTTAGCCCCATTGTAAGTTACGTAATTAAAGGCCTCTTGAAGCTGGTGGTATCCCATTAAGTGTGCAATATAAACGCCCATTGTAACTGCATCTAGCATATTGCCATCGCCTAGCGGATTCCATGGATCTTGGATATCATCTTCACCAAAAGAAACATTTATTCCAGCTTCTGTTAATTCTTTAATTCGGGTAACACCCCGCCGTTTTGGATAAGTATCAAACCGCCCGCCAAGATGGACATTTACTAATGGATTAGAGACAAAGTTAATATCGCTCATCTTCAACAAACGGAATAACTTATAGGTATAAGCATCATTATAAGACCCCATTGCTGTTGTATGACTAGCAGTAACCCGGTCTTTCATTCCCCGCTCGTAAGCCTCGGTTGCTAAAACTTCAAGATTACGTGATGCCGGATCATCAATTTCATCACAGTGAACATCAACCAATCGATCATACTTATCTGCTAATGCCATTAAGAAGTGAACTGATTGCCAGCCATACTCAGTTGTAAACTCAAAGTGCGGAATACCGCCAACAACATCTAATCCTTCTTTAACTGCTTGTTCCATTAGCTCCCGGCCATGAGGGTAACTAAGAATACCTTCTTGCGGAAAGGCAACTAATTGCAAATCAATCTGATCCTTTAATTCTTCCCGCAGTTCAAGCAGGGCCTGTGCAGCAATTAGATGCGGATCAGTAACATCAACATGACTTCTTACGTGCTGAATTCCGTGACCGACCATATTTAATAGCGTCTTCTTTGCGCGGGTCTTAACATCTTCTTTGGTTAAATCCTGTTTACGTTCGCTCCAAATCCGAATGCCATCAAATAAGGTGCCTGATTCATTCCATTCTGGCTGACCAGCAGTGAGGGTTGCATCTAAGTGAACATGCGAATCAACGAATGGCGGCAAAAGGAGATTCCCTTGACCATCAATAACCTGCTCATTAGTCGCCTCTGCTAGATTAGGGGCGATTTCTTTAAACTTTCCATTAACAATCCGAACATCGACCATCTCTTGGTGATTATCTACATGAACATTTTTAATTAACATAACTATGCTTCCTTTCGGTCAACCAGCGACATTATTACATAATATAGAATACCACTCAAACACATATCAATAAATGTTGCGCCAATCGTGTTTGCAAATAATGGCATCTGGTGAACAATTACGAAGAAGGCTGCACCAATGGCAAAAACAATAATTGCCACCCAGTTAATTCCTCCTTGATACCAATACTTTCCGCCAACTTTGCCCAGTTCATCGATGTCATAATGACGGTGGGCACGGAAATAAAAGTCTGTACAAATTATTGCGATTGTTGGCCCTAATACCATTCCAACATAGTCAAGGAAAGACTCAAAGGCACTTAAAAAGCTACCAACAAACATAGGAATAAAGGTAACAATTGTCGCAAGCAGCACAACAATCCATAGCGAATACTTTAACTTGAGCTTCGTGAAGATATTTGAAAGAGCTGACCCCGCCGCTAATAAATTAACAGCATTAGCAGTCATCGATGTCAAAATAATAACGAGGAGGGCAATAACTCCTAATCCTAACTTACTAGCAATTGTTGAAGGATCAGAGTTATTGGCATTATAAACACCGCTTGAAATTGCGATACTGATTGTTGAAATTAATCCAATAAAGGCAAACCAAACTACTCCTAATAATGCACCGCAGAATGGTGTTAAGGTTGCATTTTTCTCCTTAGCAGTAAAGCGGGTAAAATCAGCACCAGCTGTCACTCACGCCAAATTAAAGGCTGCAACATAATCAACCGCTGCACCAACAGCCATCTTTGAATGAGCAGGAACATGCCAGTTGACGATTTGGGTAAATGAAACTGTCTTAAAAACGACAATCGATTCCCAAATAACAAAAATAAGGACAAGAATTATTCCGATTCGTTCAATCATCTGTACAGAGCGTGATCCGCTTGAAACACTAATGATGTGGAGAATACTCATGATAATAATCCCAACCACTAGGCCTAAGTAGCCGCCATGCTGTCCCCAGATTGGCCATCCTAATAAGTCATGAAAAAGGATACTAACTGATTGAGCAGCAATAAAGGTATTAACCGCTGTCCAGCCAATAAATTGGGTAATATTAACTAATGACGGGAGATAACTGCCGCGTTCCCCAAATGACGCCCGGCTAAGACTCATTGTTGATACTCCAGTCTTATAACCGATATACCCCACTAAACTTAAGAATACATACGACAAAGCTGATGATAATACCAAAACTTTCATTGCAACTGCAAAGCCGCACGCAGCGAGAACTCCGCCAACAAACCACGTTCCGTTATTAGCGTTTGCCCCTACCCAAGTGGCAAACATATCCCAAGTGTTAGTTTTTCTACTCTTCATTGGAATACTAAAAATTGTTGCACTCTTTTGCTCTTTCACAAGATATCCTCCTTAGACCTAAAAAAGCTCTAGTCCCATTAATGGTCCTAGAGCTTTACAAAAGATTGCACGTAGTCTCAGGCTACTATGCTTATATTATTTTGTCTTTCGTAGTCTCTCTGGGCTACATTAAAAGAACCGTTATTAATTTAATAGTGAGTATACGAGTTCAAACGCGAATTGTCAAACTCATTTATTTTCATCATAAGCAGCATTTAAGCCGACACTAATTGTCAGTGCCTTGTCCACCTTTGCCATTGTTTCCGGTGATAAATGTGCAATTCGATCTTTCAATCGCTGCTTATCAATTGTCCGCAACTGTTCTAACAAAATGACTGAATCATGAGTTAACGGTAACGACTTACCTTTTAGCTGAACATGAGTAGGCATCTTCTTCTTTTGCATTTGGGCAGTAATCGCTGCAATAATCACTGTCGGACTATAGTGATTTCCCACGTCATTTTGAAGAATTAAGACTGGTCGAACCCCACCCTGTTCTGAACCAATTACCGGGGATAGGTCAGCGTAATAGATATCACCCCGTTTTACTTTTCGTTTTGCCATTACCTTCGCTTCCTTAATTACTTGCTTTGCCGATAAACACGATGCACACGATTGCTAATATTAGTTAAAATTTCGTAGTTTATCGTTCCTGCTTGATCAGCTAAGTCGGTTGCAGTGATTTCTTTATCGCCAGACTTTCCCATTAATACTACCGGAGTGCCAACCGGGTAATACTTTGGAAGGCGAACCATCATCTGATCCATACATACCCGCCCAGCAATATCACAGAATTGTCCATCAACCAAAACTTTATAGCCAGTCATACAACGCGGATAACCGTCTGCATAACCAATTGGCAATGTAGCTAACCACTCATCCTGCTTGGCGGTATAAGTTGCACCATAGCTAACCGATTGTCCGGCCTTTAATTGCTTAACAAAACTGATGGAAGAAACTAATGAACTAACTGGCTGTAAATTAAACGTTAATTTCAAATCACGTCCAGATGGATTCTGTCCATACATTGAAATTCCCATTCTAACCGTATTAGCGGTAATCGTGTCCTGATGCCATAAACCGGTTGCGGAATTTGCCATGTGGACGTATGGCGGCAATTCATCAAGGCTGGCGACAAATTCCTGCCAGTGCTGAACCTGCTGCTTAAAGTAAGTATCATCAGGGCTGTCTGCCGTTGCAAAATGGGTAAACATCCCTTCAAATTCAAATTCTGGACTTTCAAGGAGCTTAACCGCCCGTTTGAATGAATCAACCGTGGTAAAACCAATCCGCCCCATCCCTGAATCAATTCCCAGATGAACTTTTAATGGTTTCTGGGGTTTAGCAACTTGTGCTAACTGATGGTATTGTTCAAGCCAATCTAGGGAACCAACAGTTAATGAGACGCCAGCCTGAGCAGCAATCAGGGCATTTTCAACTGGTGTGATCCCCAGGACAAGGGTCAGCGCCTCAATCCCGTTATCACGTAAGTCCAATGCTTCATCTAATATTGCCACACATAAACCGCTTGCCCCGCTTGTCATTGCTGCTTGGGCAACAGGAACAAGACCATTACCATAAGCATTTGCTTTCACGACAGCAAGAATCCTGCTATTTGCCGGCAACGCTTTTTTCTGTTCTTGAATATTATGACGTAATGCATCTAAGTCAACTATTAATGAAGTATCTCGCAAACGACCATTAACCATTTATTATTCATTCTCACTTTCTAAAATAACTTCTGTCATTACTAACGTGGCAGTATGGCTCACTGAAGCATGAGCATTACCATTATACGGCGATTTAGTGATAATGGGGGCACCATATTGATTATCAATGATTTCAATATCTTGAAAGCCTAGTTTGGCCCCGATTCCCGTGCCGTATGCTTTGGCAAAAGATTCTTTTAACGACCACCGTCCAGCAAGATATTCCGCCGACCGCTGACCGCTAAATTTTCCATACTGATCTAGTTCATTAGGCGTCAATACGTGCTGGACAAATTGGGAATGAGCAGCCGCTGCTTTCTTAACTCGTCCAATCTCAGTTATATCAATTCCAATCCCCTTAATCATCTAACGTTCGTCTCCTTATATATCTACCGCTTAATCTTATCGAAAATAAGCGTTTCTTGCAATTATTGTTACATTAGTCCATCATTGTCATGTCGTATAAAATTATAATTAAACTTTATATTTTTCTAGTTACAATTTACTCAGAAAAAGTTATAATTTTAAGGCGATAAACATTCTTATTTTTGAACACTTTATTAATTTTTTCTTAAGTGCTTTATAGTATTGCGAAAGTAACTCACTCTATTAGCAGAGATACGGAATTAATGGTATTCTTGATATGAATGTCAATTATAATTTATAAAGATGAGAGAAGGAGAATTATGGCTCAGATTATTCAACGCCATCCTGCATTAAAATTCATCTTAAAAACATTATTTTACTTTGTAGTGCTCCTATTATTAATATACCTTTACGGTTATTACGGAGCAGGCCAAGAGCCATTTATCTACAACGAATTCTAATGCGGAGGATACAGATAATATAATGAGTAAAAATATTATTACAGTCTTTGAGCAAATTGCCAAAGACAACGCAACACGGATCACATATGATGAAATGGGCAAAACGACCACGTATGCGGACTTAAGCTCAGCAGTTGACACTTTGGCGGCATGGCTTAGCACTCAATCTTTGCCCGACCGCAGTCCGATTCTCGTATATGGCGATCACCAGGTTGAAATGATTATCAGCTTTTTAGCGGCATTAAAGGCTGGTCATACTTACATTCCAGTTTCAAATGATTCCGCCATCCCACGAATGCAATCAATTTTAGATACTGCAAAGCCAGCGATGATCATTGCCGTCAATGATTTCCCTAGCAACGATCTTAAATTTGATGCACCAATTGTTGACCGGCAACAGCTCACTGAAATTTTAGCAACACCGCAATCTTTTGATACTTCATCAATGATTGCCGGCAATGAATTAGCTTACATCCTCTTTACATCCGGAACTACTGGTTCGCCAAAGGGAGTGGAGGTTAGTCACGATAATTTCATGACTTTCGTTGATTGGATGTTAAGCGATGAATTTAATATTAAGAAACACGCTAATTTCTTAGGTCAGCCGCCATATTCATTTGACCTATCAAACATGTACTGGCTGCCGGCCCTACTTGATGGCGGGACGATCAAGGCCCTTCCTCACGAAGTTGTTGAGAACTTTGGTCAATTATTCACCGCCTTACCAAATCTTGGCCTTGAAGTATTTGTCGGAACCCCATCTTTTGCTGATATGTTATTGCTTAGTCCAGCATTTAACCAGCAAAAGATGTCAAGCTTAAAGACATTCCTTTTCTGTGGTGAAGAATTAACGGTAAAAACTGCTAAAGCACTGCACCAACGCTTCCCAGATGCTAAGATTTTCAACACATATGGTCCTACTGAAACAACAGTAGCCGTATCCGGTATAGAGATAACTCCTGACATTATTGAAAACAACGACCGGCTACCAGTTGGTTACGCAAAGCCGGGTGTTAAGTTATCCATTTGGGATGGTGATAAGGAGATCACAACACCAGGTCAGCAAGGTGAAATTATTATTAGTGGTGATAGCGTTGCCCGTGGTTATATGAATAACCCTGAAAAGACTGCCAAATCTTTCTTTAAGATTGATGGCGTTCCTGCTTACCGAACAGGGGATGCCGGTACTCTTGATCCCGACGGTTTGCTTCATCATAAAGGCCGAATGGATTTCCAAATTAAGTTACACGGTTATCGGATTGAACTTGATGAAGTTCGGGCTAGTCTTGAAAAGAGTCCGCTAATCAAACAAGCCGTTGCTGTTCCAAAGTACAATAAGGATGGCAAGGTTACCCACTTAATTGCTTATGTTATTCCAAACGAACCAGTTGATGATAAAGCGGAATTAACGAAGCAAATACGAGAAAGCTTAAATGGATTAATCATGCCATATATGATGCCTACCCAATTCGTTTATCGTGAGTCATTCCCAATGTCTGCAAATGGCAAGATTGCAGTTAAACAAATGATTGCTGAGGCTAATAAGTGATGGTTGAATGGATTTCAAATCTTCCAAACTACAGTGCTTATGGTACCCCGGTATATTTCTTCTACTTACTTCTTGCTATTTTACCGTTGGGAATCGGCCTTTACTTTGGGAAGAGATTTAGCTGGTACGAGGCATTAATAAGTTTTATCTTTATCTTTTTAATGTTCGATGGTTCAAGCTGGCAACAAGGAATTTCATTAATTGGCTATGTAATTTACCAGACGATTATTGTGATGGCTTATCATCATTATCGTCAAAAGCAGAATTCTAGCGGAGTATTCTATCTCACCGCTGCTTTATCGATTCTGCCAATCGTGATTGTTAAACTCTCGCCAGCAATGGTTGGACATAACTCGCTTCTTGGTTTCCTTGGAATCAGTTATTTGACTTTCCGAGCAGTGGGAACCGTGATCGAAACTCGTGATGGCATGATTAAAGAGATTTCACCATGGAAATTTATCCGCTTTATCCTTTTCATGCCAACAATTACTTCTGGGCCAATTGACCGGTACCGGCGTTTTGAAAAAGATTATAAAAAGGTTCCGACTAGGGAGGAATACTTAAACCTTGTTAATACCGGAATCTTCTACTTATTTCTTGGATTCTTATATAAGTTCGTTATCGGTTATTTCTTCGGGCAACACTTCTACCCATTCTTTGAACGAGCTGCCCTTGCCGATCCAGCATTCCCATCTTGGAACCTGATCGGTGTTATGTATACCTATGGACTTTACCTATTCTTTGACTTCGCCGGTTACTCTTTATTTGCAGTAGCAATTAGTTACTTTATGGGTGTCCGAACCCCAATGAACTTTAAGCAGCCGTTCAAGTCGAAAAACCTTAAGGAATTCTGGAATCGTTGGCACATTAGCCTTTCATTCTGGTTCCGTGATTATATTTTTATGCGGTTTGTTTTCCTCGCCACTAAAAAACGGTGGTTTAAGAATCGAAATGTCTTGTCATCAACCGCATATATGCTTAATATGTTACTAATGGGCTTTTGGCATGGGATTACCTGGTATTATATTTTATATGGTTTCCTACAGGGCCTTGGCCTAGTAATTAATGATTGGTGGCTCCGCTTTAAGCGTAAAAATCTTAAGCAGCTGCCTCATAACAAATTCACCACTGGGGTTGCAATTTTCGTTACCTTTAACTTTGTAATGTTTACTTTCTTAATCTTTAGTGGTTTCTTAGATACTTATTTATTCAAATAATTTTAGGAGGAATTTTAATTATGCAAGAACAAATTATTAACATTTTAGCTGATGCAACTGGTCGGGACACTGCTGATTTCAGCGATGCAAGTCAAAACCTTTTTGAAAGCGGCCTTTTAGATTCAATGGCAACTGTTAGCCTTCTCCTTGGTTTACAAGATGCTTTCGGCGTTCAAGTTCCTGTTTCAGAATTTGACCGTAGCCAATGGGATACTATCGAAAAGATTGAAGAACGGGTAAAGGAGCTCCAAAATGCATAATGGCAAAAAGCTGTGGTCAATCTTTGGCCCGCTGATTGTCGCTTGCCTATTAGTAGTTCTATTGTTTTCACTGCCGATTAGTAAAAAGCACTCAGCGGCGATTGAACATAAAGCTGCAGTATCATTGAGTCCTGTTGTTTTCAAGAATCAATCAATCAAACAACAAGCGCTCAGCGATAAGCACACCCACTACGTTCCATTTTTTGGTTCTAGTGAATTAAGACGGATGGATCGTTTCCACCCGTCTGTAATGGCTGCCCGTTACCATAATTACACCCCTTTCCTCTTTGGTTCACGGGGTACACAATCTCTTCCGCAATTCTTTAACATTAACTCAATGGAAACGCAGATGAGAAATAACAAGGCAGTTTATATCATTTCACCCCAGTGGTTTACAAAGCAAGGTGTTCAGCCACCAGCTTTTAAATACTACAATGGTGAGCTTGCTAACCTTAACTGGCTTCAACATGCTAATCCAAAATCACCATACGATCGTTATGTTGCATCACGGTTAATTGCAATGCTTGGTAAAGACGGAACTGTTTCTGCCTATGCACACAAGATTGCGGAAGGGGAGTCCCTTAGCAGTTTTGATATGGGAATTATCCATTTCCGTCTTAACATGCTTGTTCATGAAGACGCGATTTTCTCTGGTTTTCAGTTAAACAACAATTACGGTAAACACATCTTACCAAATGTTAAACTGCTTCCTAAGCATTATAATTACAATGTGCTATACAATGATGCAATTAACGAAGCCGCGCGGAAAACTGATAACAACCGTTTTGGTATCCGCAATGGTTTCTATACCCAACGTGTTAAAAACAACTTAGCAAAAACTAAGGGATCACAACGGCACTTTGACTATACAAAATCACCAGAATACGGCGACTTAGAAGTAGTCTTGAACCAATTTAAGAACACTAACTCTAACGTTCTTTTTGTTATTCCACCAGTTAACGCTAAGTGGGAAAAATACACTGGAATGGATATGGATATGTATTACAAATCCGTTGAAAAGATTAAGTTCCAGCTTCGTCAACAAGGATTTACTCATATTCTTGATCTTTCACACGATGGTAATAAGCCTGGCTTTATGGAGGATACGATCCATATCGGTTGGGCCGGTTGGGTAAAAGTTGATAAAGCAGCTAATGACTTTATCTCGAATAAACAACCGCAACCACATTATCAGATCAATAGTAAGTTCCTTTCACCTGAATGGACGAACTTAGATCCAACCGCTAATAACTTGCGGAATTTTCAAAATCAACTTAAGTAATAAGAAAACGAGGTTAGAAGATCTTTCTAGCCTCGTTTTCTTATTATAACAATTAAACAACTAAGTCTAATTGATCAACAACGTCTTGCAACAAACTCATTCCAGCAACACTGTTACCGTATTGATCAAGCGCAGGACTAAAGACGCCAATACCACATTTTTGCGGGGCACAAGCCAATAAGCCGCCGCTAGTACCGCTTTTGATGGGTAGTCCAATTTTAATTGTGTATTCCTTTGATTCTTCAAAAGAACCGACTGTCGTCAATAGTTTCTTAATCAATTCATTATCCTCATGACTAATAAGACGAACATTATTCCACGGCATGATTCCGTCATTAGCTAACACTGCTCCCAAATTAGCAAGGCTTTGAGTTGTTACCATCATTGAACTTTGCATAAAATAAGTTATTAAAGTTTGATCAACCGTCTCTAAAAGGCCCTTATCTTTTAGATAATATGCTAACGAATGCAAGTCCTTATCATTCATAATTGCTGACCGAAATAAGCGCTCATTTAGACTAATACATGGATCATTACAAATTTCGCGACAAAAGCCAAGCAATGCATTAAAACTATTTTGTCCCATTAATTGGTCAATCAGGGCAGTGGTTAATAAGGCTGACGAGTTATTGAGGTAATTAACCGGTTCAGTTTGAACATTTAATTCATTATCTAAGAAAACAGAACTCAAGCTAAAATCAGTTGCCCCGCTTTCCAGCTCAGCTAACACACGTTCATGCCCTAGTCTTTTAATAGCCAAAATTAAAGTAACAACTTTAGCAATACTTTCTATTGCAAACCTTGTTCCTGCCATACCAGCAGTTCCAATCTGTTCCTCATCAATGTCATAAACCGTAATTCCCAATTGTTGGGGATCGACAATACTTAGCGCGGGAATGTAATTTGCAACTCTTCCATGGGTAGTTTCATTGAAATTTTTATCTATCAATTGCTCTAATTTTTGCATATTATCAAAACCCCTCTCACTCAGGGATACAATAGTAATACCCTGTAGCTAATCAGGCATCGAACAAGAAAAATAAAAACCTCCTTTTCCTTCACTGAACTTGATGAAATAATAACCGAATATCTACATGAGCTCATCTTCTCAGGTACTAATCATCATAATAATCGTAACAAATGTATTATAAACAAAGC
>OKSF01000815.1_pt1 | contig 28394 bp, 40 predicted proteins | sample 1606061 | NCBI WGS metagenome assembly OKSF01 (sample SAMEA3541567, study PRJEB24748) | human gut metagenome | biome: human gut; feature: human-associated habitat; material: faeces | place: China | collected 2012
TGAAAGACCCGTTTTAATCTGATGGAAACGGCAGCGTTTAATTTGCCGAATAACATTATGACTATGATGGAGGTCCGTTTTTAAAAGATGGCGAAGAGATAAAATATCGTGTAGGTGCTGTGTTTTGGAGCGAATGGAGGGGATCATGGGCAGTATGTGGACGAGGAAATAAAAAATGCACCAATAACGATGTTTTTAAATATAATCGGAATCCAAATAGAACGGAAGTTATCGGAAATATCTTTGATAATCCAGAGCTGTTGGAGGTGGAGTGATGAGAACAATAATTTACACAGTAGATGATGAAGAACCAGATTGCAATAGATGTGATCATTGTTGCGGCGAAGATTATTATTGTATCAAACAATGTGGAGCAGAACATGGATGGAATGGATACGAAAGGTTAGAGAGAATTGAAAGTGATGAGGAGTAACCATGTGGAAAATATTTATTGAGTATGACGATAAGAGCAAAATTACATTAACAGGAAAACACAAAGATATTCCGCTAAGGCTTGCATTAGAATATAACTTACTGTATGCAAATTCCCAAAGCTGCATAAGTGCAAAATATCAACGATATCCAAAAAAGAATTATCCTGAGATGGATTTAATGGATAAAATCGAGGAACTAGAGTTGTTGGAGGCGTAGTAATGAAAAAAGAGTGCATTAAATGCAAATATTATAAAAACTACTATAAATCAACAGAATGTTATTGCGAAAAAGGTTATTGTGTTATGGATAAGAAAAATAGGAGACGAAATAAATGAACGTACTAGAGGAGATTTTAGAAGAAATTGAAGAACGTGTGAACATGGTTGAAAACATTCCAGTAGATGAAGATGATGGTTTTCTGGATGGCGAGGAGTGTTATGAAGCCGGAAGAATACAAGGTCGATATGAAGAGCTAGTATGGTGCAGAAATATAATTCGTTCTCACATGGATGAAGTTCAAAATTGCGGAGATTGTAGCCGAAGAAAATGGTATCAGAAAGGATATGAAGACAGTAAGAAAGATAATGGGTGGATTCCTTACACAGAACAAAATATGCCTAAGAAAGAAGGTGTATATCTTGTAACGTGTGACGATGAAGAATATCCGGTAAAGAGAATGAGATTTAAAAAGGAAGATGAGTACTGTCTTTGGTATGACGAACATGGGATTTATGACGGGGTAATATTCGCATGGCAGCCACTTCCAGAACCATACAAGGAGGAATAACATGGACATTTTAATCACAATCGCATTCCTGACCCTTTACTACATATTGGGACTGGGAACCGTGATTACTTTAAAGACAGGATTGGAAGAGGATGTAAAACTAGAAGGTGCGGATTACCTGATGGCTGCGGGATTTCCGATACTGTTGCTTGTAATTTTTTTAGATTGGATTGTGCGAAAGATAGTGAGGTAGAAAAGATGAAAAAATTTAACTGGAAAGAATTTAAAAATAAAGACAATAAGATTGCGGTGCATTGTAAGACTGAGGAAGAAGCGAAAGATTTTTGCAAGAGAATGCATGAGCATGGGATGAAGTGGAGTAACGGAAAAAGTTATTTGAAAAATACAAATTATATGCGCAACGAAGGAACGTGTTATTACGGAAACGGAGAATATTCGACTCGTGATTTTGCGGAAAAGTACAATTATAAAATCTTAGAATGGAGTGATTACATGGACAAAGAATTTACCAAGGCAGATTTGAGAGATGGGATGGTAGTTGAGCAAAGAAATGGTGAAATGTATCTTGTATTGGCTGAGGAGGTAGTGAGGAAATGTGGATACAATCGTATAGACGGTTACACTGATGACTTGAAATGTGAAGGTCGTACAGGTTATACAGGAGGAGACATCGTTAAAGTCTATAGAATTACTCCGGAATCACTCAGACGCATAGAAGATGTGTTTATTAAAAGCAACCTTGAACTCATCTGGGAGCGCAAAGAACCGAAGAAAATGACAGTGGAAGAAATGCGACAGAAGTTGGAAGAGCTGACCGGAGAAGAGATTGAGGTGACGGCATGAACAGGGAAACCATGAGACGCAGGAAGGAGAAGAGAAAATGCTAATCGAAGATAAAGTGCAGATAGAAGCAGTGAAGACAAGATCGTATATGATGGGCGAGATAGACGGAAAAGTGATGATTACGCAAGGTAGATATATTGTATTTGTGAAGAAAGAAGATTTCTTGCTCGACATAGATAAGCAGAAGAAATTGCCAGAAGATGGGGTGAAACATTTTTCCACAGAAAATATTCAGAGCCAAATGAGGGCGGCCAAGTTGTCAAACAGAATGCTTACAACTGGCAAAAGCATTCTGAGAGCAATAAGAGACGAGACAACAGGGGAATACGCTTGGTTTGATAATAAATATTTGAAAATGTTTGACGGATGCACGCCAAATCTTATTAAATACCAAGGAAACCCTGAACACTACGATGCCGTGTTTACACGCTACGGAGAAATAATAGGCATCATACTTCCTGTGAGGGTGAGTGAATGGTGATAATAAGCTAGATGCAGAAAGGAGACAGCGGACATCATGAAGAAAATAGAAGCATACACTATGGCAACGAAAAAGCCCTGTGAGACAGCTTTAAAGCAAAAGGGGCATAAAGCCTTTGCCTGTGACTTTAAAGGCGGCGAGAGGGCGAATAAGGATACTGTGGACTACATAGCAGAGAAATACAACATAAAAGAGCGGATTCCGGGAGGTGATTGAGTTGGACAAGAAAACACTGAAAAAGTATAAGCCAAACAAAGATAGACTTATCCGGATTGAGAACCAGATACAAGAACTCTGCGAACGGGAACCAACTGTTGTTATGGGGAAAGTAACAGGATCCAGTGCAAATTTCCCGTACACCGAAGTGAGAACATCCGTACAAATGTATGATCCTTACGAAGAAGAGAATGTAAGACGGCAGATCAGAAGGAAAGAAGCGGATAGGTTACTGATTCTGAAGGAGCAGAAAGAAGTTGAAGACTACATAAACGGGATTGATGATCCGGAGATTAAAGAGATATTTGAGTTGGCATTTGTGGAAGGTAAGAAGCAGCAAGAGGTTGCAGACATCATTGGATATAGCAGAGGAAGAATTTCACAAATAATTAGCGAATATCTGAAAGATTAACACAATTAACATTTTGCTTATGATATAATTATTCTAGAACGATTATATATTGTTCTAAAACAATCTTTCCAAACATTCGGAACACCGCCGGACTTTCCCCTTTTCTTGTCTGGCGGTGTTTTTATGCGGAGTATAGCATCAGTGGTAGACGCGCAGGGTCGCGCCCTGTGTCCTTGGTTCGATTCCAAGTGCTCCGCTTTGTGATGTGAGTATACAGGCTGCACAGCTGAGGTCTGTTCTGGGGAGTGCACACCGGCTTTACATCACAAATGGTACCAAAACGCAGATATCCGCAGATCTGCAAAACAAACAAAAATAGATTCAGCAATCTATATTTAGTGTAATCAGCGTACCCGAGTGCGGATAGGGTAAAGGATGTCAATAAAAGGAATCCTACGGGTGTATAGCTCAGTTGGTAGAGCAATCGGCTGTTAACCGATGTGTCGCAGGTTCGAGTCCTGCTATACCCGTTGTGGACTACTGCAAGTTTCCTCCTTGTGTTGTAGAATCCAGTAAAGTTGCCAAGTTACGTATTTCGATTTTGCGGTAGTCCTATAAATTTTAAAAACCTCTGAAAAAGTATTGACATACGTATACGTATATGATATTATATACTTGTAAGGAGGTGAGATACAAATGAGCAAAAAGAAACAAAAGAAAAAGTCCAAAATCGATATAAAGACATTAGCGGTCAGTGCGATTCTGGACTTATTCGTTGGAATCCTTTTAATGATTCTCGACAAGCTATTTAATTAGCTAAGAGGGGCGAAAGCCCTTCTTCAAAATAAATATAACATGAAAGCTCATTTGTGTAAAGGATGTTGTGGAAGTTAGGAATATTCTTCATTGCTATAGGAATAGCAAAGCTGGTTTATTGCCTCATAAAGAAAGTGAGGGATGAGCATGCTCGGTAATGAAGAAAAGAAACAGAGACCACAAGATAAGTGGGATGAGAAAGCAGGGTTAGTTCCAAAAACATATAAGATCAACAAGAAAGTAGCAGAAGAGTTCAAGGAAGCCTGCAAGGAATCTGGTGTTGCGATGGGAACACAGCTTACAAAGCTGATGAAGCAGTTTGTGGAAGAAGTAAATAACAGATAGCATCAGAGAACATTTGTATATTGATGGATGTAGTACCAAGACAATGGAAGGAGTGGAAGAAATGCCGACAGGTAGTCCAAAGCCTCAAACGATTGCATCGGAGAAGTATCAAAAGAAAGCAGGATGGATGACAAAGGGGTTCAAGATAAAGCGAGAGTTAGCGGATGAATTTGCAGAAGCATGTGAAACTGCAGGAGTCAGTCAAGCTTCAAAGATAAGCGAACTTATGAAAGCATTCATAGAAGAAGTAAATAATGGAAAATAGTAGAGAGCATCTGGCGAAAGCCGGGTGCTTTTCTGCGTCCTGAGCAAAGACGATAAAAGGCTCTGGGCAAAAGCCTACACTGTGCGACATCGCACAAATATAGCAGGATAGAGCAGTGGAAGCTCGTCAGTCTCCTTAGCTGAAGGTCGAAGGTTCGATTCCTTCTCCTGCAATTGAGGTGATTATATGACAGAACATGAGATTGAATTTGTAAAGAAATGTATAAGAGAAAATATTCACAGATTCTATACATGGGGCAAGTGGAAAGCATTGAGAGAACAAGTGTTAAAGCTTGATAAATATGAATGCCAGTTATGTAAGAAACGTGGAAAGTATACAAAGGCAACGACGGTTCATCATGCAAATTATGTAAAGAAGCATCCAGACAAAGCATTGGAAATCTGGTACAGCTTCAGAGGTGAGAAGCGGAGAAATCTAATCAGCCTGTGTCATGATTGCCATGAAGAGGTTCATGGATATCGAAAGCCAAAGAAAAAAGAACCGCTGACAGAAGAAAGATGGTAAAGAAAAATAAAATTGTCAGGATACCCCCGGTCGAAAAAAACGGGTTTTAATATGCCACGTAGAGACCGGTGGGTGCTCCCGACAAAAGAGATTTCTCGTGCGCGCGTGACGGAGGGGGTGGTATAAGGGCGAGAAAAACAAGAAAAGAATTATTGCGAGTGGAAATTAAAGAGGACCTTCTTGATCAGCTGGCCCGGAATGGAACCACCGGAAAATATTACATTGATCTGGTCGATAAATATATGGACTTCTGGGACCTGGAGAATGAACTGATCGCAGATATCAAAAAGAGAGGTGCTATCGTTGAATATAATAATGGCGGAGGGCAAAAAGGACAAAAGAAAAATGACTCGATAGATCAGCGAATTAAGGTCAATGCTCAAATGCTTAAAATACTGGACAGTCTAGGAATTAAGCCGGTTGGCGATGATTCGGGAGATGATGAAGATGAGCTGTAACATACATCCATATATTCAGGAATGGATTGATATAGTTGAGAAAAAAATCTATGCAGTATGCGAAGAGCAGGAGTTGCTTGTTGCGCATGTAAAATGGTGTTTTGAGCATGAAGATATTTATATAGATTGTGATCAGCTGGAGAAATATATCGGGATGTCAAAATACTTCCCGTTTGAAGAAATATTTCCCTGGCAGAAGTTTGTGATCGGACTTCATGATTGCACATATTGGAGAGAATCCGGGCTTCCAAGATGGCCGGATTTATTCTGTATGTTGGGGAGAGGAGCGGGAAAAGATGGTACAATTGCGCTCGAATCAGTGTGTTTAATGTCCCCACATAATGGAATCAGAGAGTACGATGTAGATATCTGCGCCAATAATGAGGACCAGGCAATGCGTCCAGTCCATGACGTGATAAACGCATTTGAACGACCGTCTGTGATAAAGAAATTAAAGAAATTCTTCCGATGGACGAAAGAACAGGTTTTATGCTTGAAAACAAAGTCTATTATGAAGGGAAGAACAAACAGTCCGAAAGGAAAAGACGGTCTTCGTTCTGGAATCTGTATTTTTAATGAGATCCATCAATATGAAGACTATAAGAATATAAACGTCTTTACGACAGGACTTGGTAAGAAGAAACATCCAAGACGTTCTTACTACACGACAAATGGTGATGTGCGGGAAGGACCGCTGGATGATCTGCTGGAAACTTCCGAACAGATCTTACGGGGCGGCGAACCGGATAATGGGTTATTACCATTTATCTGTAAACTGAATAAAAAGGAAGATGTGGATCAGGAAGAAAACTGGCCAATGGCAAATCCATCGTTGCCATATCTGCCAAGTCTTATGGAAGAGATCAGGAAAGAATACAGGGAATGGAAGAAAAATCCGAGAAGACTTCCGGCATTTATGACAAAACGAATGAATATTCCGGAAAATGCGGAAGAAATGAGTGTAACGGAGTGGGACAATATCAAAGCGACCAACATCTTACTGCCGGATCTGGAAAGATGGAGCTGTGTATGTGGAATTGACTATACAAAATTAACAGATTGGGCTTCCGTAGATCTTCATTTCCGAGATGGAGATGAACGGTTTGATATCAGCCATTCATGGATGTGCCTAAATTCGAAAGATATTCCGAGGATCAAGGCTCCATGGAAAGAATGGGCGGATTCCGGAAGACTGACGCTTGTAGATGACGTGGAAATACATCCGTCATTGCTTACAAATTATATACAGGAAGCAAAACGCACATACAATATCAAAGCTTTAGCCTTGGATGATTTCCGTTTTGCATTGATCGGAAAATATCTGCAGGAAATAGGATTTGATATGAAAGTGAATAAGAATCTGAAGCTGATCCGGCCATCAGACATTATGAAAGTGGCACCTCTGATTGATAGCTGCTTTGTAAATAAATGGTTACGGTGGGGAGATGCTCCAGAATTAAGGTGGGCCACCAATAATGCAAAACTAATCAGGCATGGAAGAAAACCAGGAAAAGAGGATGATGCCGATATGGGAAATTATGTATATGGAAAAATAGAAGGAAAAAGCAGAAAAACAGACCCATTTATGGCATTTGTAGCGGCGATGACTGTGGAAAACGTGCTGCCGCAGAAACGGGCAAAACCAACACCGAAAATACAGGTTTATAGTTATTAAGGGGGTGAATGTAGGAAATTAAGTATTAAAGACTGGTTGATCAAAAAACTTGGAGGCAGCAGTACCACAAGGATCACAGTGGATGACATTATGAAAGATAAAGATGTACAGAGTGCTATGTACGAAGTGTATCTGAGAGAGCTGGCTTTCTGGACTTGTGTCAATAAAATTGCAAATGCCATCAGCAAATGCGAATTTAAAACGTATATCAAGAAAAAAGAAGTAAAAGGACAGGAGTATTATCTTTGGAATTACGAACCAAATCAGAACCAGAATGCAACATCATTCATGAATAAGGTGATTGGCAAGCTGTACCGGAACAATGAATGCCTTGTGGTAGAAGTAAACAATCACATTTATGTGGCAGACAGTTACAGCAAAGAGGTGCTGGCATTGAAGGAGTACAGATTCAGCGGGATCACATTTGACGGTTACGAATTGTCTGAAACGCGGGAAATGTCGGAAGTCATGTTTTTCGAATTAAATTCAGAGAATATGAGGAATCTCACAAATGGGATGTATGAAACGTATTCAAAATTACTGATATATGCGCAGGATGCCTATAAAAAATCAAGAGGAAAAAAAGGAATCCTGAATATTGGAGCAATTGCACAGGAAAGTGAGAATTTCGATGAAACATTCCAGGAGTTGATGAGCACGCATTTTAAGAACTTCTTTGAAAGCGACAGTGCGGTGTTGCCATTGTTTGACGGATACGAATATCAGGATATTTCAGAAAGCGGAAAGACGTATTCTACAGAGTCAACACGAGATATCAAGTCTCTAGCTGATGACATCTTTGAATTTACAGCAAGAGCATTTTCTTTCCCACCGAGTCTGGCCAAAGGAGATGTACAGGATACAGGGAAAGCAATTGATGAACTTCTGACCTTTGTGATAGATCCGCTCATTAAGATGCTGCAGCAGGAGATCAACAGAAAGAGAAACGGATACACAGGATTTAAAGCTGGAAATTATGTGAAGATAGAGACTCTGGCAGTCAAGCATATTGATATTTTTGATATTGCAACTCCAGTAGACAAGCTGATCTCAAGCGGAGCATTTACGATCAATGACATTTTGGAAGTGCTCGGAAAACCGAAAATTGAAGAAGACTGGGCAAACCAGCACTTTATGACGAAAAATTATAGTAAGATTCAAGACCTGCTTGCAGGATTGGATATAGAAACCACAGAGTGAAAGGGGTGAGACAAGGAAAAACATAACAAACTGGAGAATGCAGCCTGTTCAGGCAGAGAACAAAACACTTCTGTACATTTATGATGATGTGACAGAATATGGAGAATTTGACTGGAACGCATGGGAATATAAGGACTCGGAGACTTCCGCGAAATATTTTGCAGAGAAACTGAGTGAAATTCCAGAAGGACAGACAATTGAGCTGCATATCAACTCAAATGGCGGATCCGTAAAAGAGGGCGTTGCTATTTACAATTTACTGAAGCAAAAACAAAACCAGAAAGTCGGGATTGTGGATGGCGTAGCACACAGTGTTGCGTTTTTGATTCTACAGGCGTGTGACACAAGAAAAATGTGTTTAGGTACAACGGCACTGATACACAATATGTGGATGTATTGCTCAGGCAATGCAACACAACTGAGAAAATATGCAGATGATCTGGATGACATGATGGAAGCAAACCGGCAAGTTTTTCTAGAAAGGGCGAAGATTGAGGAAAGTGAGTTGATTGAGTTAATGGAAAATGAGACTTACCTCACTCCGGAAAAGGCGCTGGAATATGGACTCATTGATGAGATCATGGGAAAGACAGCAGAACCGGTAAACACAGAAGAGATTCTGGAGAAGCTGTCCGATATGCAAAGACAGTTAAACAGTCAGGAGAGCTTCCGGCAGCAGATTGCAGCAATGCAGAAATCACAGGAAGACAAGAAACCAAGAAAAAACAACGTATTAAATCTTTTTAGAGGAGGCATGATTTAAGGAAAAATTTAGATGTATTAGAAATGGAAAAAACAGCAATCGTACAGAAGATGAATGAGGCGATCACAGCCGGAGATGCAGAGCAGTTCCAGGCAGCGTTTGTGGAGCTGTGCGATAAGATTCAGGAAAGTGTCATCGAACAGGCACGGGGAATCGTAGAAGAAGCAGATCAGAGAATTCTGTCTGAGCGCGGCGTAAGACAGCTGACATCCAAAGAAAAAGAATATTATCAGAAACTGGCAGAAGCCATGAAAGCACCGAATCCGAAACAGGCGGTAGAAAATCTGGATGTGGTAATGCCATATACCGTAATTGACAAAGTATTTGAAGATTTGAAAACAGATCATCCGCTGTTGTCCAAAATCCAGTTTACATCCGTAACAGGGTTGACACGAATGATGATGAATACGAATGGATATCAGAAAGCAGCATGGGGAAAACTTTGCGCAGAGATCATCCAGGAGCTGACATCCGGATTTAAAGAGGTAGATGTGACACTGAGTAAACTGTCCGCATTTCTTCCGGTGTGTAAAGCAATGTTGGATCTGGGGCCAGAATGGTTGGATACTTATGTGAGACAGGTCCTGTATGAAGCGCTTGCAAATGGATTGGAAGACGGCATCATTAATGGAACTGGAAAAGACATGCCAATCGGTATGACAAAACAGGTGGGAGACTCTGTTACGATCAAGGGTGGAGTATATCCGGATAAAAAAGCAGTAAAGGTTACAAAGTTTAATGATGTGCAGCTTGGAAAACTGGCGGCTGTTCTGGCAATCAATGAAAAAGGACAGGCAAGAACCGTAGACACACTGATTCTGGTGGTAAATCCGTCAGATTATTTCAGCAAAGTCCTTCCGGCAACACAGAGACCAGCGCCGGGCGGTGGATATGTAAGTACACTACCATTCCCGATCGATGTGATCCAGTCTCCGGCGGTAGGAGTCGGAAAGGCTGTATTTGGTATGGCAAAGCTTTACTTCATGGGATCTGGAATCGAAAATAACGGAAGAATCCTGTATTCAGATGATTACAGATTCCTGGAAGATGAAAGGGTTTACCTGATCAAAATGTATGGTCATGGATTTGCAGTAGATGATAATGCCTTCATGCTTTTGGACATCAGTGATCTGCAGCCAGCACATTATGAAGTGGAAGTTGTTCCAAGTGTAGAAAATGTGGAAAATGCAAATCTTGCAGATTTCAAGGTAGGGGGACATACACTGACACCGGAGTTCGCAGAAGGAACATTGACATATACTTTGACAACAACAGACGCATCAAACACGGTGCAGGCGGTAATCGCAGACAGCACTGCAGAACTGGAATTGACCTACAATGATAAACCGATTGCAAACGGCAGCAGAGTTACATGGGCTTCCGGCGCAGGAAATGTAGTAAAAGCAAAAGTGACAGATGGAAAGACAACCAAGACATATCAGGTGACTGTAACAAAGAATGAGGCATAATCATGAGCGATCTGTTAGAAGATGTGAAGAATTTTCTGGATATTACATGGGATATGGATATCAGGGAGCGTAAAAAGCTCTCTGGTATCGTAGAGAGAGGAAAAGCGTACCTTGAGGGCAAAATAGGATTTTGTGATTTTGAAAGCGAAACACAAGAAAAAGAGCTGCTCTTAAATTACTGCATGTATGCAAGAGCCGGTCAGGTAGATGAGTTTATTCAAAATTATAAATCAGAAATCATATCACTGCAGATGCGCAGTTTTCGAAGAAAAGCGGGTGGATGCAATGCCGAGACGTAAGGATACAAAGTTTACCACATTTAACGATGGATCACTGGATATATGCAGCGTAAAAGGCCGGAAGATTGTAGAGACCAGGCAAGCTGGAATTCGATTCGGATTTCGTACAGTTGGAATCAAACGGTTCTATGAGGCAAAGGTATTATCCAATCAGATTGACGAAGTAGTTGCAATTCTGCCAGTAGAAGACATTTCTACGATGGACATCTGCATAATCGGAGAAAAGCAGTACAAGATCATACAGATCCAGAATAAATATGATGCAGCGCCACCTTGTTTACTGCTTTCTCTGGAAAGAGTAGTAACGACTTATGAGGATGTGAGAAACCATGCCGAAAATTAATATTGATCAGTTCGCAATCGAAGTCATGCAGGAGTTAGATGCGTATCGTGAGGATGTACAGGAAGCAGTGGAAAAAGCAGTGAAAGAGACGGCGAAGCAGACAGCTGCGGAATTACGTTCCATATCACCGGAAGGAGATACCGGTGAATATGCAAAGCACTGGAGCTATAAACGAGACAAAAATTTGAGTGGAAGGCACCGCTATGATATGGTGGTATATTCCAAAAAGCCGGAATACCGGATTACACATTTGCTGGAAAAAGGACACGCAAAGAGGAATGGTGGAAGAGTGAACGGAATCCCGCATATCAAAATTGCAGAAAAGCACGCAACGGAAATTCTACAGGAAAGGATAGAACGCTATTTATGACAAAGGAGAGGATAGAAGCAATTCTGGATGCACTGGAAATTGAATATCGGTATCATCATTTTGAAGAACGTGAGGCGGTGAATCCTCCTTTTATTTGCTGGTTGATTCCGGAAACGAGAAATTTCTCCGCAGATGGGAAGGTATATTTTAAATCAAACAAAGTTGATATTGAACTGTATACAGATGAAAAGGACTTTGAACTGGAAGAACGTGTAGAAGCGGCACTTGATGCAGCAGATCTCTTCTGGCAGAAAAGTGAACAGTATATTAAATCAGAAAATATGTATGAAGTATTATATGAAGTGGAGGGCTAAGTAAGGAAAGAAAGACAGGCAACAAAAAAGGATAAAGTCAAATTTAATATCCATAATGCGCATGTTGCGCTTTTGCAGGAAAGTGACACGGGAGAAATTACATTTGATACACCGTTTGCGGTACCTGGCTCCGTATCGCTTTCACTGGAAGCACAGGGAGAACTGACACCGTTTTATGCGGATGGAATCAAGTATTATGTTTCTTCTTCCAATAGCGGATATGAGGGAGACTGGGAAATGGCGCTGATCACGGATGAGTTCCGGGAAAAGATTTTAAGTGAATACATTGACAAGAACAAAGTCATGCTGGAAGAAGCGACTGCAAAAGTAAAACGGTTTGCGCTGGGATTTGAAATTGACGGAGATGTGAGGGGAACACGGTTCTGGTTCTATTGCTGTACCTCTACACGTCCTACAACAGAATCCAGCACAACAGAGGACGCGATTGAACCTACAACTGACACTGTCACAGTTTCTGCATCCGCTGTACAGCTTGGAACAGCTAAGAAAATGGCAGTTCGGGCAAAGACAACAGCAGATACAACAGATGACTTATACGAAAAATGGTTTGATAAGGTGTACATTCCAGATCAGGAAGTTGCAGCATAAAAGGAGAACAGGATGAGAAAGACGATCACAATCAATGGAACAGAATATAAATTCAAAAGTTCTGCCGCAATCCCCCGGATTTATCGACTGAAATTTGGGAGAGATATTTTTGTAGATATGCAGAAAATTGAAAAGCAGATCAAGATCCAGGAAAAACTCAAAGACGAGATGCAGAAAAAATGCGCAAAAGAAGGTACAGAATTTGATGAAAGTAAGTTTGAAAGCGGAATCCCGATCGAATCACTGGAAATGTTTGAAAACATTGCATTTCTGATGCATAAACATGGCGATCCTAACCAGCCGGACGATATCAACGAGTGGTTGGATCAGTTCGAGACATTTGATATCTATGAGATTTTGCCGGAAATCATGGAAATGTGGAAATCAGAAAATAAACAGATGTCAGTTCCAAAAAAAAAGAGAGGGAAATAGATCGTGAGGTCAATACCGCATTGTTTATGCTTCGATGTGCACAATGCGGTATTTCTATTTCTGATTTAGACCTGTTAAGCATTGGAATGATCAACGATATGTTTATCGAAATGAAGAATGATGAGTATGATTATCCGAAAATTGCAACACAGGAGGATATTGATGCACTGTAAAGGAGGGATGTAAGGGCAGGGAGCAGAATAAAAGGAATTACCATAGAGATTGGTGGCGATACTTCCAAGTTGGAAAAGGCACTGTCCGGTGTTGACAAAAAACTATACGGTGTAGAACAGTCATTAAAAGATGTCAATAAATTGCTGAAGCTGGATCCCACGAATACGGAATTGCTGAATCAGAAGCAGAAGTTGCTGCAGCAGTCGATCAGTGAAACGAAAAATAGGCTGGAAACTTTAAAACAGGCAAGTGAACAGGCAGCAAAAACCGCCGGAAATTATGATGCTTGGAAAGAGGCGTATACTCCGATTCAAGAGGAGATTTTAAAGACCAACGAAAAAATGGACAAGCTCAAAAAGAGCATGAAGTCTATGGAAGAAAGTGGTCGGATTGATACGGAAGAGTACAAAAAACTGCAGACAGAGGTAGACCAATCGTCTGATAAACTGAAAGAACTGAAAGCACAGAAAAAGCAAGTAGATGATGAATTTGGACAGCCGATCAGTCCAGAAGGATTCGATTCTCTTCAAAGAGAGATTATTGAGACAGAACAGAAACTGAAATCACTAAAAGAGACTACAGGAAGTGCAAGTGCGAATCTTGCAAAAGTATCTGCGGTATCCGGAGAGTTTGGAAATAAGGTCAAAGGAGTGGGACAATCCTTGCTGCCGGTAACGGGGGCACTGACTGGTGTAGGGGCGGCATCCACTGTTATGGCAAATAATTTTAACGATGCAATGAGTCAGGCGGCGGGAGCACTTGATAAGCCCATGTCTGAAATGGAAGATCTAAGACAGCTTGCAATCCAGACCGGACAGGATACAGTCTTTTCTGCAACTGATGCAGGAAATGCGATCACAGAACTGGCAAAAGGTGGTTTGACAGAAGCCGACATTAAAGCAGGGGCATTAAAAACTACAATGGATCTTGCGGCATCTTCCGGGATGGATCTTGGAGAGGCGGCAAATGTTGTTGTGCAGGCAATGGGAGCATTTGGTCTGTCTGCGAATGAGTCTGCAGAAGCGGCAAACGCTTTGGCCGGGGCAGCAGCTGCATCTTCTACGGATGTAGAACCTCTCACACAGGCACTGGCACAGTGTTCTGCTGGAGCGAAAAACGCTGGATGGTCTATACAGGAAACAACAGCGGTTTTGGCTCGTTTTGCAGATGCGGGAATTGAGGGAAGCGATGCGGGAACATCTTTAAAAACCATGCTCCAGAGGCTGGCGGCACCAACAGATAGCGCTGCAACAATGATTGAACAGCTTGGAATACAGACAAGAGATTCCAATGGGGATCTCCTTGGAGCTTCAGAGATTGCTGAGGAGTTGCAGAATAAACTTGGAGGTTTGGATTCGGCATCCAGAGATGCGGCGTTATCGACAATCTTCGGATCCGATGCAATGCGAGCCGCTACTGTGATGATGGATAGCGGGACTGAAGGGATTCAGAAATATATCAATGCGGCAAATGATCAGGAAGCAGCACAAAGGTTGGCCAATTCTCAGATGAGTGATGGATCAAGAGCAATCGAGGAATTAAAAGGATCTCTGGAAACCGCAGCGATTCAGATCGGAGATACACTGGCACCAATTGTCCAGAAGGTAGCAGAACTTATTACCGCACTTGTCAATAAATTTTCAGCACTACCGGAAGGCGTGCAACAGGTGATTGTAGTAGTCGGAATTCTGGTTGCAGCATTAGGACCACTACTGATGGTAATCGGCCAGATATCACTCGGGATATCTGCGGTGGCAGGAGCACTGTCGAAGTTGTCTGGAATCGGAGGAGTTGCGACAAAGTTGGTCGGCGGAATTAAAACAGCGGTGACCGGACTACTTGGAATGATAACGGCACATCCTGTAATTGCGGTTATTACAGCAATTATAGCGGCGCTGGTTACTTTGTATAATAAATGCGAATGGTTTCGAGAAGGCGTGAACAGAATTTTAAAGGCAATCAGGGATGGATTTTTTGCAGCATGGGATGGAATTGTAGAATTTTTTACAGAAACGATTCCCAATGCATGGAATGAGATGTTATCGTCATTGCTTGCCAATCCAACGATAAGAACAATCGTAACAACCATTACAGATTCTTTTACGAAATTAAAAGAGAATTTAAATGGGATCTGGAACGGAATTAAGCAACTTGCACAAAATGCATGGGAATTCATCAAAAACGCTACACTTGCACCAGTACTATTGATGATTGATCTGGTGACTGGAGATTTTGAAAAATTAAAATCGGATCTGGAGAATATTTTAAATAATATCAAAAATGCAGTTGCGAATATTTGGGATTCCATCAAGGAGATTACATCAAATATTTGGAATGAAATTAAAAATGTGGTATCCACATTGGTATCTCTGGTAAAAGAAACTGCGATCAGTGGGTTTGAAGCATTACGAGATGGAATTAAAAATGCAATCCGGGAACTTCCGAAGATTGTAAGTGATATTTTCGAAAAAATTGGATCTACAATTTCCGGGTGGATCGATAATGCCTGGGAATGGGGAGCGGATTTTATCAATGGATTGAAAGAAGGGATATTATCCGGAGTCCGCGGGATTGTGGATGCAGTAAAAGGGATCGGAGATAAGATTCGATCTTTCTTACATTTTTCAAGACCAGATGAAGGTCCTTTGAGAGATTATGAAACATGGATGCCGGATTTTATCGATGGAATGGTAAAAGGAATCAATGAGAATGTGTACAAGGTTTCCAATGCGGTAAAAAGAGTTGCCAAGACGATGAGTGAGAGTATGTACGGAGGAACTCCAGCTCTGGCAAGTGCTACACAGACTAACATTGTTTTGAACAATAATGTCGGTGTGCAAATTGGAAATCAAAAGCTTGATTCTTATATTGTAGAAACAGCCAAAAAAGGATTTACATCTCAAGTACATCACACAAAAAGAGGAAAGGGGAGACGGTAAATGTATGAAATTATCAGAAACGGCCATACAAATACAGAAATAGGAATACTTGTACGAGAAAGACCGTCTATCCCTTCGGCAGAATACAACTACACAGAGGTAAAAATACCAGGAAGAGATGGGAGCATATTCAAAGAAGATGGAACTGTGAGCGACATTACAATCACAGTTCCATTTACATTTGCAGAAAATTCTCAAAGGTGGCAGGAGCGATTTCGGACTGCGAGAAGATGGCTCATGAGAAAAGATGATACAGAATTGATTTTAAGCGATGAACTGGAGTACTTCTATCATGTAAAACATACTAAGATCAATGCGGCAGAACGGCAAGTAAAAGAGGTCGGAGAGTTTGAGGTAGAATTTACGTGTGAGGGATACCGATATCGAACAGATGGAAAAGCAGAATATACACCGGAAGAGGTGTTTTACAATCCATATGACAGATCAAGGCCGGTCTATTTGATCACAGGTGAAGGTGAGTGCATCCTGCAGGTAAACGGAAGTCAAATGAAAGCGAATGTTGGCCAGAATCTGGTGATTGATACAGACAGGCTGATGGCATACAGAAAAGATGGAGAATTGATGAACACATCTGTGTATGGAGATTATGCAGAACTACATCTTTTACCGGGAGAAAATACCGTGTATATCTCAAGAGGATTTGATCTGAAAGTGATTCCGAACTGGAGGTGCTTATAAGGATAGAACTTTATAAACCAGAAAATACGGATTATGAACATAACGGTGATATGCCCTTACTTCCGGAGAGCGCTTCTGTAAAAGCAATACTAAACGGAAGTTGGAAAGCGGAGATTCAGCACCCGATCGATGAAGAGGGACGTTGGAAGTGGATAGAAGAGGACGCAGTCGTAAAACTGGAGTCATTCAATGGAACACAGTTATTTCGGATCAAAAAGAAAGCAAAATCAGATGCTGGAGTGAGTGCAGAACTGGAACCGGTTTTTATGGATGCGATTGATGATTGTTTTCTGTTGGATATACGTCCAACGGAAAAAAACGGGCAGCAGGCACTGGACATCATGACCGCACCAAATAAAAAGTACAGTGGAAAATCTAATATCAAAATAATATCAACAGCATATTACCAGACAAAGAACCTGATCGAAGCAATCTGCGGAGAAGAGGAGAACTCCTTCCTGAACAGATGGGGCGGTGAGGTTCTTTTGGATAATTATACGATCACCGTCAATGACCGGGTTGGAATCGATCATGGGGTGCAGGTTTTATACGGGAAAAATATTGCGGAAAACGGGCTGCAGGAAGAGATTGATACCAGCGAGGTCATTACAAGGATTGTACCAAAGGCATATAACGGATACATGATAGAGGGTAATGAACCGTGGGTGGACTCACCACTGCTTGATAAATATCCAACAATAAAATACGGAGTGATCACATTTGAAGATGTGAAGATGAAGGCCGATGCTGCGGAAGATGACGAAGAGAACGGAATCGTGATCTGCAATACACAGGAAGAACTGAACAATGCGTTAAAAGAAAAATGTGAGGAACAGTTTGAAGCTGGAATTGACAAGCCGAAGGTTACGATATCCGCTGATATGGTTATGCTGCATGATACGGAGTTGTACGCGGATATCCGGGAACTGGAAGAAGTTTCTATCGGAGACACGGTACATTGTCGTCACAGCAAACTGGATATTGTAACAGATGCACGTGTCATAGAACTGGAATGGGATTGCATCAATGAAGAGGTTGCATCTGTTGTGTTGGGAGACTTTCAATACAATTTCATTGCGGATGTGTCAAGTATGTCAAATCGGATAGAAAGTGCAATCCGACCGGATGGTACTGTGATAGGAGCACAGGTCAACGGCATCATAAACGGAGTGAAAGCACAGTTTCGGGCACAGTCCGACATCGCACAAAAACAGAAAGTACGCGCTGTTTTATTTGAAGATTTGAATCCGGAGTCGGAAACGTTTGGAGCAATGTGCCTTGGTACAATGGGGTTCGAGATTGCCAGTAAAAGAACTGCAGATGGAAGAGACTGGGACTGGTCCACCTTTGGAACAGGACAGGGATTCTTTGCTGATTTTATCACAGCAGGAACAATGCTGGCTGATCGGATCAGAGGTGGAACATTGGAAATCGGAGGATTTGACAATAATAGTGGCGTTGCAAGGGTGCTGGATGCAAGCGGGAAAGAAATAGTCAGACTGGATAAAGATGGAATTTACGCAGAAGGGAAATATATCTGCGATTCTTTGAGCGATAATCGGCGTGTGACAATAAAGGACGGAACAATATTATTTTCAAACAAAAAGGATGAGGGCGTTCTTTGTATGACGTATGTTGGAAATGCACTATTATTCACCGATGGAAACAAAGAAGACAGCAAAAACTTACTAAGGATCACGAAGGATGCGGTTCTGTTAGATGCGGAAAACGTTGGACCCGGAGTTTATGGAAAGACTGGAACTGCAGTTTTTTCGAATGGGACAAATCTAAGGTTTGAAAAAGGATTTCTTGTGGGCGGAATCACGAAAGAAGGTGATTTCTGATGTCATGGACGATAGGAAACTTTTATCTGACCACAGAGCAGATGCAGGGGAATGCAAGAGAAGTACTAAGTTTTTTTGAACAAAAAGGATGGTCGCTGAATGCTATTGCTGGGATATGCGGCAACATGCAAAGTGAATCGAACATCAATCCCGGAATCTGGCAAAGCCTGCAGGAGGGAAACTATAGTGGAGGTTTTGGACTGGTACAGTGGACACCGGCAACAAATTATACAAATTGGGCAGGTGCGAACGGATATGGAATTACGGATCCAAACGGTCAGCTCACGTGGATAGATTCTGTTACAGTTTCTTTTGGTCAGTGGATTGCAACCGATGCATATCCGCTGTCGTTTGATCAATTTAAGGTCAGCGGAGAATCACCGGAATATCTGGCATCTGCATTTTTGAAAAACTTTGAACGTGCAGGCGTAGAAGTGGAAGCCGAGAGGCGGCAGCAGGCAAGATATTGGTACAACTACCTGAGTCAATATGCAGGAGGATCTGAAAAAATAGAAGATGCGGTAAACTGGGCGATTCAAATCGCAAATGATAACAGTCACGGATATGATCAGACAAACCGCTGGGGACCAGATTACGATTGCTCCTCGTTATTGATTCAGGCGTGGGAAAATGCCGGGGTTCCAGTAAAAAGCAATGGGGCAACCTACACCGGTAATATGCGGGAAATATTTTTGAATTGCGGTTTTACGGATGTGACAGGGCAGATAAATCTGGCAACGGGATCCGGTGTACAAAGAGGGGATATCCTTCTGAACATCGTAAACCATACTGCAATGGGAATTGGAAATGGACAGGTTGTGCAGGCCAGCCAAAATGAATTTGGCGGAACAACCGGCGGCCAGACTGGTGATCAGACAGGAGAGGAAATTTGGACAACCGGATACTATAACTATCCGTGGGACTGTGTGCTGCGATACAAAAGCGGTGAAGGTGTGTTGCCGGGAGATATTTACCTCGTTAGGTGGATACCAGGATAAGAAAGAAGGTGTGATATGGAAACAACGACAACTTTATACATTGACGTGAGAAACCCAGGAATTATGCAAACAATCTATGTAGTACAGTACGATTCGGGCAGACTTCTGCGCTGTATGATTTCCGGAATGGCAAAGACAATCAGTAAGGCCAGGATTTATTGTAAGAAACCAAGCGGATCAGAAACTTACACAGAAGGAACCGTGATAAGTAATTATTGCGTCCTGTTCAGTCTGACGCCGCAAATGGTTGCAGAAGTGGGAAATACGGAATGCCAGCTTCATTTGATTGATGGTAGCAATGCTGTCACATCATTTAAGGTGAAGATGGAGGTCCGAGAAAACTTAGTGGCTGCATCCGAAATACAGTCAACCAGTGAATATCAGGCACTAGTAGACATACTAAATCGTTTGGAGAAGTATGATCCGATTGAAATTACAACGATTGAAATTGATTCTCTGCAGTCAGGAACCATAGAAAGTGGAAGCATTGCTTTAAACGTGCAAAAGATTTATGCCTCTGTAGGACAGATGAATGCAGGATTTGAAACCGATGGTCTTCCGGAAAATGCGATTGTGATGATAAGTACCGGTAACCCGGATGATGCAGATAATGCCAAGGTTTATAGAAAGGGCGCAACTGGATATGAGTACATGGTAGATTTATCCGGTGCAACAGGGGCTAAAGGAGAGAAAGGGGATCCTGGTCCAAGAGGAGAAAAAGGGATTCAGGGGGATCCGGGGAAAGATGGAACGGGTGTTACTATACTGGGTTCCTATAAAACAGAAGAGGAATTGAACAGAGAACATCCAACAGGAAATGTGGGCGAATCCTATCTGGTAGATGGAAATCTATATGTATGGGACAACGTATCTGGCCAGTGGAAAAATGTAGGACGTATTCAGGGTCCGGAAGGACCGGCAGGAAAAGCAGCAACAATACGGATCGGAACTACTACGACCGGGGAAGCAGGAACAGAGGCGTCTGTTGAAAATTCGGGTACAGAAACAGAGGCGGTATTTGATTTCGAAATTCCCCGGGGTGATTCCGGAGAAGTAACAGGGATAGAGGGGATTCCGAATTCGGATATCGATTCGCTTGGAGGAGGCGCATAAAAAATGATTATTGCAGTATTTGATGGATGCTCCAAGCGGGTAGATATCGATGGAAAACTTACACAATGGGACTACGGACAGGTTTTACAGATCTGCGGAATGGAAGTAGAAGAAGAACAAATACAAGTACATTTCACTGACAAATGTACGAATGGTGCATTGGTAGTACTTGGGAAAGTGGAAGACGGTGACATCACAGTCGACATTCCAAATGAATTACTGAAAAGAAGTGGAACAATCCAGGCATATGTATATAAGACTATTCCGGGAGAAGGAAAGACCATATTTGAAATTCGGTTAAGTGTAAAAGCACGAAAAAAGCCAGAAGATTATGAGGCTCCAGCGGATAAACATGTACTGGAACAGATCGTGGAGCAATTAAAGCAAAAAGGAGACGGGCTGCAGTTAGAGGGGAATCAACTGCAGCTTTTGTCGGGTAATGATCCAATCAGTTCTGTAAATCTACCAAACAGCGGAGGGACTGTGGAGATAGAGTCGATCACCAATCCGGAGATTGACGAGATTATGAAAGGAGCAGAGTGAAAATGCCAAGAAAGAAAGTAGCAAAAGCAGCAGTGCTCGCTGCAGAAAAGAAGTACCTGGATCAGGATGGACTTGCACACCTGGTACAGAAAAACGATGCAAGATACGTAAGAAAAGAGGAGGGGAAAGGGTTATCTGCCAATGATTTTACAGATGAGTACAAGCAGAAGATTGACGATCTGGCATATACCAAGATTGCAATTAACAGCCTGACAGCTACAAACAGCAGCAATGAAATCGGCGCGACAGTAACTGCATCTGATGTAACATGGACTTTAAATAAAGAACCTAAGACCCAGAAAATCCAGTTTGCAAGCGAAGCTGCCGAAAATCTGGATAAGAGCATCCGGAAGAAATCATACACAGGAAAGACAGTGAAAGCAAATACGAATATCGTTCTTACTGTTACAGATGAAAGAGATGCGTCTGTATCCAGAACCGTGGCAATCGCATTCCAGCCAAAAGTATACTGGGGCAAGACTAACAAAGCATCACTCGCAAATGCGGATATCCTTGCGTTAGAGGGTTCTGTGCTTGCAGGCGGCAGAGGACGCAGTTTTACAGTAAATGCCGGAGCAGGTGAGAAGATCGTGTATGCAATCCCAGCTTCATTCGGTACGCCTACATTTAATGTCGGTGGATTTGACGGCGGATTTACAAAAGCGCAGACATTGGAGTTTACCAACGCATCCGGATATAAGCAGAGCTATGACGTATGGATGTCTGTAAACGCAGGACTGGGATCTACAGCAGTCACAGTAAAATAAGGAGGTTTGAAAGATGGCACAGAGCATTGAAGGTGGTGTTGTAATCGTCAACACCTTATCCACAAAGAATAATGGAAATTATCCGCTGTGCATGGCGGAAAGCGTGCAGCTTGCGGAAGGAAAAACTGTAGAGCAGAAAATCAGTGAACTGGAGGCAGGCGCCGGAAACGAGATCATCACAGAAGATGAGATTAATGGATTGTTTTAAAGAAAAGGAGAGATAAGAACATGGCAAAATTTTTAGATTTAACAGGACTTGGAACATTTAAAGAGAAAATGCAGGAATGGGCAAATGGTGCATTTCGAAAGAAAACTGACAAAGTAGTTTCTACTGATGTTACGTATAAGGGAAAATCGCTGGATGAAGCAATTAAAAGTGGAGAATTTAAGGGAGATAAAGGAGACAGAGGAGAAACCGGAGCAGCTGGAGCACAGGGACCAGCAGGACCGGCAGGAGCTGCGGGTGCACAGGGACCTCAGGGATTGCAGGGGCCACAAGGTCCGGCTGGGGAAGCGTTTAAAATCGCTAAGACATTTGTTTCCGTTAATGCGATGAACAAAGGGTTTGCGACAGATGGAGTAAAGACTGGGCAGTTTGTCATGATTGACACAGGAAATGTAGAGGATGCTGACAACGCCAAGTTATATGTTAAAGGTGCGTCATCTTACACATACATCACAGACTTATCAGGAGCCACCGGTATGACAGGTCCACAGGGACCTCAGGGATTGCAGGGGGCTGCTGGACCAGCAGGACCGGCAGGAGCAAAAGGTGAACAGGGGATTCAAGGACCTGCAGGAGCAAAAGGCGAAAAGGGAGAAACGGGACCACAAGGACCTCAGGGATTAAAGGGTGAGAAAGGGGACATTGGACCAATGGGACCACAGGGTCCGGCAGGCTCGGATGCAAACGTGGAAAGTATTACAAACGAAGAGATAGATTCGTTGTTTACCATGTAAAGTGGGGTGGTTAAATGAAATATTTAAGTTGGACAGGATTGCAGCATTTTTACAGCAAATACATTGGAAATCTGAATGAACAGTTAAAGAATGTTAAGAAAAGCATTGGAAACTTAGGAAACCTTGCGACAGCATCGAAAGAGAATTTAGTGTATGCAATAAATGAAATAAAGGGTGCACTATCATCCTTTGTAGAGAAAAAAGATATTGTGGATAATTTGACGTCACAGGCAGGTGATGCACCACTGAGTGCAAATATGGGCCGAGAGTTAAGCGAAGACATGAGTGTAGAGACGGAATGGAAGATTTATAACGAAAATAACTGGGAACTAAAATATCGGAAAAGCGGATACAAACGGTATCAGGTAAGAGTGATTTATACAGACAAAAATGGATCGCACGATAACAAAGACAGACTAATTATGCGTGGATGCCCATTTACTCCAGCTGGAGACCAAAGGTTAGTGATGTTAATGAATGTTGCACAGCAAATTGTAGGAACGGGAAATATACAATTCAGAACAAACAGAAACGTTACATTGTCTGCAGAAGAATATAACAGTCCTGTTACGTATGAGTGTTATGGAGAGGTAATCGTGCAATAAGAGAGAGAGTCTGTACACATTTTATTTTACAATTCGAATACAGGAAGGAAAGTGAGGATATGAAGAAAATGAATTATGCAGAACCAATTATTGATGTTTATAATGCGATTGTAGGAACGGTCGTTGCTGTTCTCTCGTACATCCTCGGAGAACATTGGATTTTATTTGTAGCATTTTTGCTTTTAAATATTGCTGATTGGATAACAGGATGGATGAAGAGCAGAATGGCTAAGAAAGAAAATTCTGTTAAAGGATGGAAAGGCGTATTAAAGAAATTAGGGTACTGGTTGATGATTATGGTAGCATTTGGAGCAAGTGCAGTATTCATAGAAATAGGAAAGACTATCGGAGTAGATTTACAGGTTACAACATTACTTGGATGGTTTGTACTTGCAAGCTTGCTTATTAACGAGATTAGATCGATCTTGGAAAATTTTGTAGAAGCTGGATTAAATGTGCCAGTTGTTCTTATCAAAGGATTAGAAGTTGCAGATAAGTTGGTAAATAAAGACGATAATACTAAATAATGAATGTTTATGGAATAGGGGTGGTTCCAATGTGTGTATAAATATAGAAACTCGTAAATAAGTAAAGAATAGATTATGGAGGTATTATTTTATGGCAAATTTAGAACAATTCATTCAAAATATGATAAACATGTGTAATGACAATTCATATGGCTATCGTCTCGGAGGATGGGGACCAAAGGATTACGATTGTGCAAGCTCCATCATAACAGCATTGCGAAATGCTGGATTTGATACTGGATCAGCTACATATACAGGCAATATGGCAGCAGAGCTTTGTGCGAGAGGATGGACAAGACTGTCAGTTGGCACTTCATTGAACAGAGGAGATATTCTTCTAAATGAAGTAAATCATGTGGCATTATATGTAGGTAATAACCAGCTGGCTGAATTTTCTTCTGATTACGATGGAGTTTCAGGAGACAGCAGCGGAAAAGAAGCGAGTGTGCATGGGTATTATAATTTCCCGTGGGATTGTATTTTGAGATATAAAGGCAACACAGAAACGGAAGAAATTAAGAATGTACATTTATATGAATGGAACGGGGGAGATAATCAGCGGTGGAAGCTGATAAAGGACACAGATGGATTCTATGAAATGCAGTGCAAAGGAAATGGTCTGTTTTTGGATGTACATGAAGGTAAAGATGAGAATGGACAGAATGTTGTAGCCTATAAAAGGAATGGAACAAATGCTCAGAAATGGAAGATAATTCCAGTAAATGATTCAATATTAGGGAATTTTGCGTTTGAACTCGCTCCGAAAATCAATACAAATAAGCGTTTGGATGTGTTTGGAAATGGAGTAGACAACCATACAAATATCGATATTTATGATACAAATGGTTCAGATGCGCAGCGTTTTTACATGAGACCAATCGGAGAGGGCTATTATCAGATTATCAATATCAACAGTTTAAAATCTGTTGATGGAGGCGGAATCTTATAATAGTGAAAAGAGAGCTTGGAAACAGGCTCTCTTTTATTATGCAAGGAGGTGAGAACATGAGCGAACAGAACGAATTTGGCAGAGTATCCGCAGAGGAACTGGAAAAGGTATTTGAGACAGAAGAACAGGAGGAACAGGAGTAATGAGTATCTGTAGAGGAATTGCCGGCAGGAGAGGGAAGAATCCTGTCGGTATTTTTATCCACAATGATGCAGGTGGCAATTCTCTGAATGCAGCTTATTGGGCTAATTCTTTAGCAAATGGTAGTCAGAACAAAGAAAAAGGGTTCGCTCACGCATATTGCGGTAGCGATGGTGTTAGGCAGGTAGAGGATGACGCAAACTGTGCTTGGCATTGCGGAAATACAGACGGCAATATAAATTACCTGAGCATCGAAGTTTGTCAGAGTATGGGAGATTTGAACACATTTAAAGCAAATGAGGAGCGCGCTTTACAGTGGTGCGCTCAAAAGTGTAAGCAATATGGAATCACGCCTAATGAAAACACAATCCGATTGCATCAGGAAGTGTTTGCAACCGCTTGTCCGCACAGATCAGTGGAGATTCACGGCGGTGCAGCGCAGACAAAAGCCTATTTTATTAACCGTATCAAGGAGCTTATGAACGGAAACCAAAGCACAACGACAGATCAGGAAGGAGTAGAGGATATGCAGTGTATGTTTACAGTAGAGGGAAAAGGATGTGTTTATTGGATGCATGATGGAGTGGTTACAGCTTTAGCACACCCTGACGAGTTAAAAATCATTCAGCAAATTTATAAGGATAACTTTGGAAAGGATATGCCATGCTACAGTTGGGGGAAAAGTGCACCATGGCATGTGAGACTAATAAACCCATTGTATCGGGATCCAGTCAAAACCATCTAATAAAAATCCCCTCGGAGATTAGCTCTCTGAGGGGTGAATATTGTATCATTTTCGTGTATATTTATAATATGTAGAAATATTATAGGTTATTGTTATTTGGTGGACCGGACGGGGAGCTCGCTGCATCAATGCGGTATTTATCTCAGCGGTATACCATGCCATATAAAGAGGTGACCGCAACACTTACGGATATCGGCACGGAGGAACTGGCCCATATGGAAATGATTTGTGCCATTGTGCATCAGCTGACGAAAAATCTTTCTCCGGAAGAAATTGAGAGATCCGGGTTTGCTCCATACTATGTAGATCATACTCTGGCATTGTGGCCACAGGCTGCAAGCGGAGCACCGTGGACTGCAACCTATTTTCAGTCAAAAGGTGATCCGATTACAGATCTTCATGAAGACCTCGCTGCAGATGGTGCAACTACATAAGTGCAACATAGAAGTGTTAAGTAGAAGTTCTATATAATCTGGTGTGCCAGACACCAGATTTTACAGAACTTAGAAATTCCAATGTATTTCAATCGGGACATTTCTTGTCCCTGGAATCCGTTTTCCTACTAATATATAATCAATTAGAGTTTCAACGGTTTCTCTGTCTAAATGTTCAAGATTTGTGTATTGCTCAATAAGCTGGCGGCGATTATCGCCTGTCTGGATTTTTCTCTCAATTACATCAAGCTGTTTTTGCGTTTCAATCACCAGCTTTTCAAGCCGTTCTCTGTCATTTGTGAAGTCTTTTGACAAATTCAGGAAATCATTTTCGGAAAGAATCCCTTTTACTTTATCAAGATAAAGTTCTCTGATTACCTTTGCATCTTCTTCAATCTTTTTTTGATAAGTAGCAAGTTGTGTTTCTAAAGCAGTTTTTTTCTCCTTTACGTTGGAGTGAAATTCCACGTTCTGTTCCAATTCATCTTTATCAAGATATTCTTGTGATAACTTGTTCAGTTCAGAAATAACTGCCTGCTCCAACTTCTTCACAGAAATAAATGAGCCTATGCAAGCGTCCTTTGCAACATGGCGATTTGAACATTGTAAATAATGTCTTCCATCTGTCTGTTTATTAGAACGCATGGTATAGCCACAGTTCATGCAGCGAGCTTTTCTGGCAAACAGCCCTATGGTTCCTACTGTAAATGGTTTTGCTTTTTCAGCTACCATAGATTGTACTCTATCCCAAAGTTCACGGTCAATAATCGGTTCGTGTGTTCCCTCTACTCTGTACCATTCCTCTTTAGGTCTGGGCTTATTTTGTTTTGTCTTATACGAAACACTGCCGTATTTTCCTTGAACCATATTTCCGATATAAATTTCATTTGTCAGCATATCGGAAATAGCAAAATATTTCCATAAGGTACTATTTTTTCTGGTAGGCTGCTTATAGCGTAAACCATGAAGCCGTTTATATTCCGTAGGGTTTGGAATCCCACGGTCATTCAGCATACGGGCAATCGCTGTTTTGCCATATCCCTGTGAAAATAAAGTAAAAACTTCTCTGACAACAGCAGCAGCTTCTTCATCAATAATCAGGTGTCCCTTTTGCTCGGGGTCTTTTTTATAACCATAAAGAGCAAATGCACCAATATGAAATCCATTCTTCCGGCGGTCAGTCAATACGCTGCGGATGTTTTCTGACATATCCTCTAAATACCACTCATTAACCAGACCATTGATTTGTCTTGATTTTTTATTTCCTTTATTAGCGGTATCTGCATTATCTACAATACTGATAAAACGAATCCCCCAAATAGGAAACAATCCATGTATGTATTTTTCCACTAACTCTAATTCTCTGGTAAATCTGGATTGTGTTTTACAGAGGATAATATCAAATTTTCGGTGTTCAGCGTCATTTAACAGTTTGTTAAATTCTGGTCTTCGTCTATCTGAACCAGTATAATCATCATCACTGTATATATTGTAGACTTCCCAGCCTTGTTCCAATACATATTGAATCAGCATGGATTTTTGATTTTGAATACTGTTACTATCATCAGTTTCATGTTGTTTGTTTCTATCTTCTTCTGATAAGCGGCAATAAATAGCAACTTTTGACTTTGTGTTCATCATATTTTATCTCCCTTAAAGAGAAGATAAAACAAACATTCCACCTACACTTATTATACCGTGTTAGGAAATGTTTGTCTATCATTTTACAGGTAATACCTGCCCTTTGGATTTTTCTAATTGATTGATAAGTTCTATCCATTTTTGATTGAACTCTTTTTTTAATGCCGACTTATCTTCACACTTAAATACATTTTTGCAGGAAATTTCTGCTTCTTTTGGCATAATTCCACCTCACAGTCTTTACTATGTTTACAGACTATGCAAAAATGCTTGTTCATTATGAAAGAATCATCCTTAGCAAACCGAACAGCTTTCGCTAAAGCTCATGGGAATCTCACCCCTGCATGGTTCTCATCC
>OKSF01000827.1_pt1 | contig 28110 bp, 25 predicted proteins | sample 1606061 | NCBI WGS metagenome assembly OKSF01 (sample SAMEA3541567, study PRJEB24748) | human gut metagenome | biome: human gut; feature: human-associated habitat; material: faeces | place: China | collected 2012
AATCATAAAGACTTGAATAATCACTAAAAGCCAAACGCTCTTGGGGTGCTAACATGGCGGTATTCTTTTGGTGACTCGAAGATACAAAAAAACGGTATAAATCCGGATTTTCTTGAATTTATACCGCCATTTCTTTATAGAAGGGAAACAAGAGGACTTTTTCAGTGTCCTCGATAATTTACTTACTCTTTCTCGTGGAGGATTAAATCCAAAGTAATAATACCCTGCTTTTCCTTTATCAGCTCGCGCGGAGAACAGCCAAAATATCTCTTGCAGAATGAATGGAACTGCTGGAACGAGCAACAGTCACTCTCGTTCACCAATTGCTTCACCGTCATCCCGGGCTTAGCAGCCTTGAGTTGAATCATGTCTTGCTTCTTTTGGAGCATCCACTCCTTAACCGGCATATGAAACTCTTCGACGAATTTCTCGTAGAACAGGCTTTTGCTCATGTTGGATATCTGCACAAGCTCCTTCACGCTCTTCACCTTCCTGTAATTGTTGAGTACAAAGTGGCGAAATTGCGGCGAACGAGATACCAATGGATAAAGCAGGGACGCGAGCTCCATTTCGGAATAGTTGGACAACAGCACATAGAATAACTCCATACGTTTGATATATGCCAACGAATCGCTCATGATACCAGCTTTCATATAATCCATTATTTGACGACCAATTTCCAGCAACTGTGGACATACGGGAAGACTGTCCAAATTGTAGTTTATCCGCGACGACAGCCTTGACAGTTTGTCGAGCACAAGCGTTTCTCCCCCTTTGGATAACGAGTCCGACCGCATGATGAACACCTCCGTATCCTCCAGAATATCAATCGAAATGAACGAATGTTCCAATAGAAGGAAGAACTCTCCCTTCTTTATGCTATCCCTCAGCCAAAGGTGATTGCACATTATATGCACCTCGCCTTCAAGTATGGTGACCATAATACCACTGCTTATCTCCATTTCCAGCTTCTCGCCTTTCTTGTATCGCAACCGCATAAAGTCGGTTTTGCCCATAAGGTAGTCTTCATGAAATCTGTAAATACGGGCAAACTCTTCCAAAACCTTTTTCATAACCTATCTTCTTTACGAATTTCGTCAGAACAAACATTATAACAAAAGAACAGCAAATACCTATCAAACGGCAACTTTAAAGAAAAGTTCCCACTTTTCAAATAAAGCACACCGAATTTGAGCTCTCCGAACCAGAGAGCTTAACCAAAGATAATAAAATTATTTTAATTATGCACAACAGTTCGTCATAAAATTATTTGTTTATACGAATCAGCAGTTGCAAGAATGAAAAAATAAACCTTAATGTAAATGTGTCAAAACGCTAGCACAACTTCATATTCTTGTCGGGATTGTCCTTAAAATATTCCTTGGTCGGATAATGGTAGCCGCATCCGCTCTCATGGTCACACCTGCCCACAGATTTGTCAAACGGCTGCCCATTCTCATTCACATAGTAGGTAAAGCATCTTGCCCGTCCACACTGGGAACACATATGCCGACTGCTCCGGTTTTTGTATTTTTCCAGTTGATATGTTATATTTCACTTTATTATTCGTTTTGAACCTTGGTGTCCCCATGTGCCCCACCTCTATACCTCTGTACTGAGTGGGATGGGTGAAATGGCCGAGACACTTTGGGACAGTATCCGGATTGGGGATTTGCGAGGCTTGGCTTCCGTCTCCGTTTATATTCTGCACTATTCTCATGGATTGAATGGTTTATAAAAGTTTTTTGGGCAGGTGTCCCATACTGTCCCACCCGTTCCGAACTATCCCCTGTGTCCAGTCTTCCCATAGGAGAAAAAAGTGAGACACCGGAACACCCTGCGTATCATGGCTTACAGTACCTTTTAACCGTAGTTTTGGAGATACCGAGCTTTTTGCCGATTTCACGGTAGGCTCCCGCGAGTGAAGTGTCCGGACTTCGTTTTTCATCCTGCTCCTTTCCTTCTCCGTTATATCTCTGAAGTGTGCGGATTCGATAGCATGACTGAGCGTGATGAAATGCAAGAAGTCATCCGCCTTTTCGACGACGCACACAATCATATTGTTTCCTCCATGTTCAAAATTTCCGTACCTCACCTTGAGTTGCTTGATATATCTAAGATTCTCATCCTTTGCACTCTTGCCGATGGCAAACACACTGTCGAAGAATACGGGGTTCGGGCGGTTCGCTGCTTCCTGAATGGTCAGGTTGGTAGTCTTGACTGAGAACATGCCGCTTCGGGCAGGTACATTTTTCGCAATCTGCTACTGTTCGCTCAGTTCTACACCGATGGCAGCTATCGGATTGAACGGCTGTGGTCTGATGCCGCCGTCCTTCTCTCGTATTTCCATAACTACCATTTCCTGTTAGTGGGCTTGCGCCTGTTTGCAGCAAAGATGGCAACATTCTCTTCCTCCGCTGAAAGTGGCATGAAGGTCTTCCGGTTACACTCCAGCCACTTGTCCAGTTCGTCCTGATAGAGTACATATCGCTTTCCCAGCTTGGTGGCAGAGACAGTGCCGTCACCCAATTTCACATAGAGAATACGGAGCGGTATTTTCAGATATTCAGCAGCTTCATCCACTAACATGGGCAGTGGGTATTCTCCTTGCGTTGCACGTTCTCTTTTGCAGACAAGTGAGCATCTGCTTCATGCCGATTACCTCGTCTCGAAGCTCGGCTACAACCGGAGGAAGGTCGTTGAATGTAAGTTCGTTTCCCATATTCCTAAAATTTTGATGCCACAAAGAATCGGAATGATATGCTTGTGATTCAATTTATTGACTGTAATCATCAGATAATCGTATTATCAAGGAAAGACCGGCAAAATAAGGGAATAAAGAGGATGGCAATAGGTTGCGGATGACAAACAACGGATACCTGTTATACACAATAGCATATAACGGCAAAAGGAAATCCGGCTTGGATTTCCTCGTACTGATTTGCAAAAACAGAAGATGATTTTTCCAAAAATGAAAGATATAATTGTCAGTATACAAGGAGCCTGTCGAGTTTGATATGTTCCTTGTTCTGTTCATTCGTCAAGTTTTTAGCCTGTGAAATGGTTTCTATGGTGGTAAATTCATTCGGAAATAGTCTCTTGATAAACTAGAATACTCATTATTTATTAGGTAGTTACATACCCCTAAATATAAAATCTAAATTAGAAAAAGATTGCACACAGACTAAAAGCAATCCTATTGCAAAAACAAAAAACAACAGTACTCTTTTCATGATACCTTTCCATTTAAAATCCAAACAAAGTTGGATAATTCATTATTAATTAACTTTTGTCTATTATCTTTGTATCAGGATGTTAAGAGGAAGTAGGCTCTGCTGAGGAGCAACCTACCAGCAATAAGCATCCTGACGGTACGCAGTAATGCTACTTGGAGAGTCGGTTACACGCCTCTCTTTTTGTATTACTGAGACCCACATTTGCCGATCATCGTCACTAACATAAAATTTATCAACAAACAGATTCAAGTGGTATATTTCTTGTAACGCACCTTGCCAATTGTATACAAGTATCTCATTATTTTATTTATAGCCATCAGTTTCCTTTTCCAAAAGTTTATTGACTATATTCCTGAAATCCTGAAGAGTGCCTCTATATCTTCCACAACGCGATATCCGAAACATTGGGCATACTTAGTTTTCCTCCCCCCAAAAAGATACCAGCCATGGCAACAATTGCTACAATACCTGCAATTAATGTTTCCTGTTTCAGAATATCAGAATTTAAAGCCAATTTTACCAAAAGATGTATAAGCCATTAAAAAAGCAAATATTCCGTTTATTTGTTGAATTAAAATAAAATTTGTACCTTACTAAAAAGTATCGTCTGATACCCCCCTAAGTATTTCAATCTAAGGATGAGCAAAATGTCAAAATGATAATAAGAAACGCTCAGTTTTCATTCTTCAGTCCCGAGGGAAAGGCAAGAAGGAAAAAACGGATCTAATTCATTTTTCCTCCGATCCGATTGATCGCATTTATCGATATAAGAAGCATATTGAGCAGCAAAGAGCTCTTCCTGTATCATATTATCCACTCAGAAGTGGCGAGAGTACCTTTCTGGCAGAAAAGGAAGTTCCGGGACGGGCAAGCAACCAGAGAGAAAAACAGGGAAAACCAGGATCTTAAACGGAACAATATATGTAATTATGAAAAACATATAGAGATATTTGAAAAAGAAGTAATCATTTTCGGAAAATGTAACCGTCTTTCGGTGGAAATGCAACCGTCTTTTTCGGAAAACAAAGGCTCTTTTCACCCCGGACAAAGGCTCTGCCCACTCAAAAGCCCGGCTCTCCAACCGAAAAAGCCCGCCGATTTCCTTTTTCTTCCTCCCGTTGGATCAAAAACAATCGGGCATCCGCCAGACAAAAGCCTTATTGGCTGACTTTTTAATGCAAAACAATCCGTATTTGCGACATAAAGCAAATATCCGATAAATCGGCACGGCCTGCCGAATCCACTGAAAAGCCATTTGATTATCCAAGAAATATCACGTACATTTGCATCCGCAAGGAGATAAAACAATGATAGACCAGGCAACCATAGACCGTATACTCGATGCCGCACAAATCGTAGAAGTGGTTTCGGATTTCGTCACGCTGCGCAAACGCGGTGTGAACTACGTGGGACTTTGCCCTTTCCATAACGAGAAAACACCCTCGTTCAGCGTGTCTCCCTCAAAGGGACTTTGCAAATGCTTCAGTTGTGGTAAGGGCGGTAACGCGGTGCACTTTATCATGGAGCACGAACAGATGTCCTACCCCGAAGCACTCCGCTATCTGGCCAAGAAATATAATATAGAAATCAAGGAACGGGAGCTTACCAATGAAGAAAAAGAGGTGCAGAGCAACCGAGAAAGTATGTTCATTGTCAACAACTTCGCCCGCGACTATTTCCAGAATATCCTGAAAAACCACGTAGACGGACGCAGCATCGGACTGGCTTACTTCCGCCAGCGAGGCTTCCGCGATGATATTATCGACAAATTCCAACTGGGGTTCAGCACCGAAGGGCGTGACGCTCTGGCACAGGAGGCGATGCGCAAAGGCTTCAAAAAAGAGTTTCTCGTAAAGACGGGGCTTTGCTATGAGACGGACGACCATAAACTGCGTGACCGCTTCTGGGGACGTGTCATGTTTCCGGTCCACACGCTTTCGGGCAAAGTGGTTGCGTTCGGCGGGCGTGTGCTCAGTACGGAAAACAAGAAACTCGCCAAGTATGTCAACTCTCCGGAGTCGGAAATTTATCATAAAAGCAACGAACTTTACGGCATCTACTTTGCCAAACAGGCCATCGTAAAGCAGGACCGCTGCTTCCTTGTGGAAGGATATACGGACGTGATCTCGATGCACCAGTCGGGGGTGGAAAACGTAGTGGCCTCTTCCGGTACGTCCCTGACACCGGGACAGATCCGGCTGATTCACCGTTTCACCAACAATATCACCGTGCTCTATGACGGCGACATGGCGGGAATCAAAGCGTCGATCCGAGGTATAGACATGTTGCTCGAAGAGGGAATGAACATCAAAGTATGCCTCTTGCCCGATGGCGACGACCCGGACTCTTTTGCAAGGAAACACAACGCCACGGAGTTCCAGAACTTTATACAGGAACACGAAACGGACTTTATACGTTTCAAGGCACAACTCCTGATGGAGGATGCGGGCAAAGATCCGATGAAACGGGCGGAACTGATAAACGACATCGTACGCAGCATCGCGGTCATTCCGGAAGCCATCGTCAGGGATGTTTATATCAAAGAGTGCGGACAGTTATTGCGGATAGAAGACAAACTGTTGGTTTCGGAAGTGGCCAAGCGCCGTGAACTTCAGGCCGAGAAAGGGAATAAACCGACCGTCGCCAACCATGCTCCGGTACCGGAAGCAGGCGAGATACCTCCTCCATTTCCGCCGGAAGAGGCAGAAATCGATACCTACCAGTCGTTTATCCCCCAGGAGGGCAAAGAGGGACAGGAGTTCTACAAATACGAACGCCTTATCATCCAGATGATCATCCGCTACGGAGAAAGGGTGATGTGCAACATGACGGATGAAGAGGGGAACGAAGTACCGGTCACAGTGGTGGAGTATGTCATCAACGACCTGAAAGAAGACGAACTGGCGTTCCATAACCCGCTGCACCGCCGTATCCTCTCGGAAGCCGCCGAACATATCCGCGAACAGGAGTTCGCCTCCGAACGTTTCTTTGTGGCGCACCCCGATCCGGCTATCAGCACAATAGCCACCGAACTGGCAAGCGACCGGTATCAACTGAGTAAATATCACTCGAAAACACAAAAGCTGGTAACGGACGAAGAACGTTTGTACGAAATGGTTCCGATGCTGATGATCAACTTCAAGAATGCCATCGTGGCAGAAGAACTGAAGCACATCATGTATGCGCTGCAAGATCCTGCGATAGCCAATGACAACGCTCAATGTGACGCCGTCATGCAACGGTATAAGGAGATGAAGGAAATACAGAACCTGATGGCCAAACGCCTGGGCGACCGGGTGGTGTTGCGCTGACCACATCCGGTTATGCACCGTCATCGCTTTCTTAAAGAAGCGGATACACATACAGTTTGTAACAAAAAAGAGGGTGCGTCGAAAAAATGTGAGTCTCGACACACCCTCTTGATGTATCAGTAAACCTTCACTTGTCAGAAGTAGACAAAGGGCTTCAGTTCATTTCCTTGCTTATCTACCGGATAAAGAGCTCCTTCCTTTACCAACTGGTCAGACATTTTCCGGATCATCTCTTTACACTTATCGGGATACGCAGAAGAGAGTTCATTCCTTTCTTCAGGATCATCCTTCAGATTGTAAAGCAGAGCCTTCGGTTGTTGCGGGGTCTCGGGAAGATAATAATAAATCAGTTTCCAGTCCCCCATACGATATGTCGTAAAGTAATTGCCACGGTGAGCATGCGGAAAGTGCATCAAGAAAGACTCGGGACGCCTCCGGTTTACTTTACCGCTTAATTGCTTTTTGAGGTCGGATCCATCTATCGCATAGCCCTGAGGAGCTTTACATCCGGCCACGGCCAACACTGTCGGATAAATATCCATTATTGTCCCCAACTGTGTCTGCATACCTCCCGCTTCAATCGGTAAACGCTTCTGCACTTTACTCTCTTTCTCAGGCTTTGCCCAGCCCGCAATAAAAGGAACACGCATACCTCCTTCGAACTCCGTACCTTTTTTCCCTCTCAACGGAGCAGAAGAGCCATATCCGCGTTCATCTCCCAGAGGGGCGTCGCCACCATTATCTCCTAAAAAGAAGATCAAGGTATTTTCGGCAATTCCCAACTTCTCAAGTTGGTCCATAATATCCCCCAAGGATTTATCCATGCCTTCTATTAAAGTAGCAAACGCCCTTGCCTGTTCGCTCTTATCCGGATCGGTATACCGTGACAAAAAGCGTTTATCTGCCTGAAAAGGCGCATGGACCGCATAATGAGCCATATTCAGATAAAAAGGACGCTTTTCTTCTACCGCCTTGGTTATCTCCCGGTTCGCTTCTATCGTCAGAGCTTCACTTAGAAAGATGTCCGTCCCATGATACTTTTCCAGGTCGGGAACCGCCCTTGCCTTTTGCCCCTTGATATGCCCATATCCCCATTCGCCATAATAGCTGCCGGGATGTCCTATGCCGGAACCGGCGATATTTACATCAAAACCAAGATGCAGCGGATTCTCTCCTTCGCTACCCATACAACCAAAATGTGCCTTTCCGACATGGATAGTCTTATACCCGGCCTGCTGCAAAACTTTCGGCATAGTGGGCATATCTTCCCTGAGACCTTTCCAGTTCCATTCGGGCGGCCCGAAAGGAGTCCGGTTATTGCTTTCGGCATTAATCCAGTTGGTGACACCGTGCCTTGTCGCATTTTGTCCGGTCATAATTGAAGCTCTGGAGGGGGAACTTACACTTTGCGCATAAAAAGTAGAAAAACAAATACCTTGTTTAGCCAGTCTTTCCATATTCGGAGTATGATACCAGTCATTCAGGGGATGGCGCGTCGGCTGACCATTTTCATCTGTCAGAAAGGGGACGGAAGTATCCATCAGTCCCATATCATCAACCAGAAAAACAATAATATTCGGACGCTCCTGAGCCACTCCGCAAACGGAATATGCCAAGCCGCCTAACACACAAATTTCTTTAAAAGCTCGATTTGTTTTCATTACATACTTTTTTATTTATGGAATATATCCTCGATATCAGTCATCCGGCCTCACCACCCGGGGTTCTGCTCTAATGCCGGATTCAACGATACCTCACGAAGCGGCAATGGGAAGAGATAGTGTTTCGAAACATCAAATGTACGGCTTTCTGCTTTCTGTACCAACAAAAAGCCGTTCTTATCCAAAGTTACGTCTTTTCCCGGTATAGTTGTCGGATAGAGCGCCGAGTCAAATTTCGCACCCAAGATGGCTACCGGTAATTCCGATTCGGCTGTTTTCCAGCGGATAATGTCATCGTAACGGAACGATTCGGCAGCCAGTTCCACCCTGCGTTCCCGGCGGATCTCTTCGCGCATGCTCAAACCGTGCTGTTCTACAAAAGCATTGGTCAAGGCAGGCAGTTGGTCGGGATGACCTTCGAAACGGCCACGGAGCCGGTTGACGGAAAGGTTCAGGTCGGCATCCGAGATCTTATCTTCCAGTTCAAAACAAGCCTCAGCATAGATAAGCAACACTTCGGCATAACGAATCAGTATTTCATCAATCCGCGACTTCATATTCGAGTAAGATTCTTCGTCACCATACTTCTTGAACATGTATCCGGTACGTGTCTGGCTCGAAAGGTTGGGTACAAACGGTTTTCCCAGGAACGGATCTCCCGGTTTCCAGAGAGTAAGTGCCATACGCGGGTCGCGGTTCTCAAACTCCTTACCGGCAGGCAGATATTCTACTTTATAAGCAGACTTCTCCACAGGAAGCCCGTCTTTACAGAGAAATGCATCGGCCAGCACTTTGGTAGGGGTGTGAGAGGGATCGGCTATCGTAGCGCGGATACGGGAATTGTATGTATCAGCCTCAGCAGAATAACGATATGAAAGAATGTGCTCGTCCGAGTCTTCTCCGGGCAGCAGGAACAGATCGCGGTAATCTTTATACAAAGAATATTCTTTCGTGTCAATCAGCCGCTTACTGGCTTCTTTGGCTATCTGAAGATATTTCTTATACTCTCCGTCACCGTGGAACTTATTTCTCGTGCCGCAATAGAGCGCCACACGGGCAAGCATTGCCTGGGCGGCTCCCTTGGTCAGTCGTCCCACGTCGGTAGACAATTTGCTTTTCAGCGGAATGTGGGTCTCCGCAAATTCAAGGTCTTCGATGATACCTGCAATCACTTGTTCTTTAGGAGTGCGGGGGCCCATCAATTCTTCCGAGTCCATATCGAGCGTGCTCAGTACATAGGGAACATCACCAAAACGCTTCACTAAATTAAAATAGAAATAGGCTCTGAAGAACCGGGCTTCACCGGCATAACGGTTCTTGACGGCATCCGAGACTTCGGCATTCTGATAATTTTCCAGAAAATTATTGGCATTCCGGATTTGCTTATACGCCGCAGTCCAGATAGCATCTGTATTGCCCGGACTCTGAGTTCCCGAACTGACTTGATTGCTCACGTTAGCAAAACCGTCCGCACTCTGGTTATCTAATGTATACGAACGATTCATATTCTGATAAAACACATTGGTGGCCAGTCTCAAATCGCTTTCCGACTTCCAGAAGCTGGCAGGTGAAAGATTGGTTTTAGGTTCCCGATCCAGGAAATCGCTACAGCCACACAATACGATTGCAGTCAGCAACCAAAGATATATATTTTTCATCTTCATAATTCAAGAATTAAAATGTCACGTTTAGTCCAAATGAAAAGTTTCTCATGATAGGATATACATATCCGTCTACATTAGACAGCTCCGGATCGAAGTTATCGTTCAGTTTGCTATACTCACAAAGATTATCGCCGCTAAAATAGACTCTCAAGCGCTGGATACCCCATGATTTGGTCAGTTTCGGGTCTATCGTATATCCCAGTTGCAGATTTTTCAGACGTACGTAAGCCGCATTCTGCAACCAGTGGTCGGAAATCTGATAGTTATGATTAGCTCCGGCATAATAGCGCGGAAAGGCTGCATTCGGATTCTCCGGAGTCCAATAGTCATTGTGCATCTTATAGGAGAAGTTATTCCAGGTAGCATAATAGGGATTCATCACCTCACTCGACAAATAGAAATTTCTTTTGCCTACGCCCTGGAACAGTATTCCCAGATCGAACCCTTTCCATGCCGCAGTCAGATTCAATCCAAAGGTGTACCGCGGAGTGGTGGTCCCCAGATATTCCAGATCGTTAGGAGCTGAAATCTTTCCATCTCCGTCTTTATCAACATACTTAATATCACCTACACCGGTAATAGATTTATTATAAGCAGCCGAATTCTTAACTTCCTCTTCAGACGTGAAATATCCGTCGGTGCGGTATCCGAAGATTGACCCCAGAGAATATCCCTGAACTTTCTGATTGACACCGGCCACAAATCCGTTATACTCCACTCCGTAATCGACGAGCTTATCTTTCTGATCGGATAAGTTGAAACGGGCACTATAGGAAAAGTCTTTAATCCGGTCTTGCCAGCCTACGGTCACTTCCCAGCCCTTCACTTCAAGTTCTCCATAATTGCCGGTAGGCACATCGACTCCAATCACACTCGGAACCTCGACATTGACCAGCATGTCCTTGTTCCGTTTGATGAAATATTCTCCGGTCACTGTCAGACGGTTTCTGAGAAACGCCATGTCTACCGCAAAATTATTCATTTCTACCGTTTCCCAGGTTCTTGTCTCCGATGGCAGTTTGGAAATGACGGCCCACTGTCCGAGTTCCGACTTAAACGGATAGTACCCCTTAATATTATAACTGGCAATATGGTCATACATTCCTAACCCGTTCTGGTTTCCCAACTGTCCCCAGGAAACACGGAGCTTCAGGTTATCGAAAATGCGCTGATTCTTCATGAACTTCTCTTCCGTAATTCGCCAGCCGACCGAAGCGGAAGGAAATACGCCCCATCTGTGCTTTTTTGAAAAACGTGAAGAAGCGTCCGCACGGAAGTTGGCCTCAACCAGATATTTGGAAGCAAACGCATAATTCATACGCATGAATCCTGAAACCAATGCCCATTCATTTTCATCGGCACCATTCGACCATCCGTCCGTATCACCCAGATTAAGCGCAGGCAGTTCATTTCCTATGATATCGGTACGTTTTCCCTGAAGATCTTCATACAGATTCTCTTCTGCCGACCATCCTCCAAGAACATTAATATCGTGTTTTCCAAATACACCTTTGTATTCGGCAATCAGTTGCCCGGTCAGATATTGTCGATGGGAATTGTTCTGCGTTACAGAGTTCGGGCTTTTCTGTCCAAAAGCAGTCGAGATTAAACCTTCCACACCATATTTTCCATAAGCTCTACGCCATTCCTTTTTTTGTCCGTCAAGAATATTCGCACCTCCGACGGCCCGTAGAGAAAGACCTTTCACCGGTTTATACTCTAAAGTAAATACTCCTTCAATCCGTTGATTACGGGTACGCCCTTCACCGCCTTCTTTCAAGGCCTGAATCGGATTCAACTGCATTCGGTGGCGGGAATAATTTCCATTCGGATCATAAATAGGCATATTGGGACCGGCCTGTATAAAAGTGATATAAGGAATTGACCACGAACCTTCGGCAGCATGATAGAGGTTTACTCCCCGTGAATAGCTGATACGGCTATCAAACGACAGCTTGTTCTTTATCAATTCAACACTGATATTTGAGCGGAGATTAATACGGTCATAATTGTCAGGACCATATTCAGAAAACATTCCATTCTGATCAAGCCAGCCGATGGAAAAGAGATACTTCAAACGATCAGATGCTTTCGAAATAGTTAAGTTATGGGTCTGCTGAAAACTATGATCCATCATCAGACCAATCCAGTCCACATCCGAAGTATATATCCACTCTTTACCGTTAGGAATAGCAATGGTATTGGGATCTTTAATAGCATCAATTGCTTTCTGTGAAAAAGGAGCGGCCAGTCCGGCATTGGCAAATGCAACGTTGGATAATAATGCATGGTCCAATCCCGTATTGCTTTCAGGTAAACGCGTAGGAGAATTAAAAGAAAAATTACCGGTATACTCTACCTTCACCTTCTCCGAAGCCCCCTTCTTAGTAGTCACCAATACCACTCCCTCGGCAGCACGTGCACCATAAATAGCAGCAGAAGCGGCATCTTTCAATATTGAAATGGTTTCAATATCCTGTGGATTTACCACATTAATATCTCCCGGCATACCGTCGATAATCACTAAAGCACCGGCGCTATTGATGGAAGTGTTTCCACGTATCTTGAAAGAGGCAAACTCTCCGGGCTTTCCGGTACCCGAACTGACTGTCAGCCCCGATACTGTTCCCTGAAGTGCATCCGTGGCACTACGGATGGGACGGTTTTCAATGACATCCGACTCGATGGTCTCAACAGCACCTGTCAGGTTTACTTTCTTCTGCGTACCGTAACCCACGACAACAACTTCGTCCAGCAACTCGGCATCTTCTTTCATCTTTATCTTCAGAGTCTTGCCGGGAATCACTTTGACTTCTTGTTTGGCATATCCGATATACGAGATGACAAGTATGGCTCCCGGAGATACATCCAACGAAAAGCCGCCGTTGAGATCTGTTATAATTCCGTTGGTAGTTCCCTTCTCAAGTATACTGGCACCTATGATGGGCTCACCCGCCATGTCGGTAATCTTCCCTTTCACCGGAATTTTGTCTTCCTGTTGTACGATTATCGTATTCCGGGGGCTGTGCTTGTCGGACAAAATGATGTGTGTTCCTTCCATCTCGTACAAGACTTGATTTCCAAGCAGCTGATTCAGGACCTCCGATACGGGTTTCTCTGAAACATGGATTGATGCGTGTCTTTTCACATCGACAGCATTCGAGTACATAAACAGGTAATCTGTCTGACGTTCTATCTCATTCAGTATTTCCTCTAAAGGGACATTCGTTTTTTTAATGGACACTCTTGCATTCTGAGAATTGACAGTACCTGCCATGGCACCGAATACACAAAAGAAAAGTAAGAATGTAGTGACTCTCATAGTTTTAAATAATGGTTTGATTGACGAATTTTTAGGTATATAAAAATCCGTGCAACGAGTATTTTTCATATCTTTGCTTTATAAATTCATTTAATATTTTTCTTTTTCAAGTAAAAGAAGAATGTTTCTCCTTTAGGCTGGTAGGTATTGCAGTACTTACCGGCCTTTTGTTTCAATCAGATTTAAGCGGTATTCTTCATAGGCAGTATTCTTATTAAAGGTTCAACAATTTATTTAATGGTAAATGTATTCTTCTCATCATCCCGGACGTACTTAAAGTTCACGTCCCTCTGCAAAACACGTAATGCATATTCTATTCCGTCGGACAAGCGGAACTTGACAGTGAGTACCGGATTGTCTACTTTGGCGGCATCAAATCCTATCCCGACACCATAATACTTTTCAAATTCTCGCAGTATTTCAGTAAACCGTTTACTCTTAAAACAAATCAGTCCTTCACGCCAACGGTAAGTATCAAAATCAGTGATTTTTTCGACAGTCATTTTACCCCCTTTAAGTACGGCTTTGTACGAAGGACGCAGCGTTAACTGGGAATTGCCTGCTTTCACACGGACACTCCCCTCTATCAAGGCTGTCTCAAACTCCTTGGTACCCGAATAGGCTTCTACATAAAACCGGGTGCCGAGTACTTCAATCTGTTCTTTTTCGGAAGTATGTACCACAAAGGGTTTCTTTGCATCATGCGTTACCTCAAAATAGGCTTCGCCGTCTATCTCTACGTCACGTCTTTTATCTGCAAAGTTTTGCGGATACTCAATTCGGGTATTGGAGTTAAGCCAGACACGGCTACCGTCGGGAAGAGTGATGTTCGCCATCTGTCCCTTCAAAGTGCTGACCACACTTCTCGATTCTGTTTCGGAGGGTCGGTTAAGCCAGAAATACGTTGTCCCCAAAGCAATCAGCAGAACAGCCGCCACCTTCAGGCATTCAAAACCGATTCTACGGATCATCCGTCGTCGCCCGGCCTGCTTTTGGACAGAAACGGCCCGCTCCTTCAGAATAATCGTATCGAAGAATTTCCTCTCCCGAAGATATTCCTTCCAGTTTTCTTCGGAAGCTTCAATATACTGGCGGATCTTCTTTTCTTCTTCAGGACTGGCATCCCCGTTAAAGTAGCGATATAATATTTCTTTTTCTATTTTCATAGGTCTGTTTTTATCTGCATTCATCTTAATAACACGCAAACAGATTGCCTCCCTAGTAAAAAAGTTCTTTTTTTTATGGGCAGCACCTTCTTCGGATACCCGTAATACATTTTTCTGAATGGTTTTTAAGTGAGGAAGTCATATAAGAAAGGGAACAAGACCAGATAGTCTTTCAGAGCTACACGAAGCTCTTTGGTAGCTTTGGAGATATGAAATTCAACGCCTTTTACAGTCATTCCCATTATCTCGGCTATTTCTTTGTGGGATTTATTTTCGTAACGGCTCAGAACGAAAATCCGGGCGGTATTGGCGGACAGACGGGAAATCACATGATCGATAATGTTCTGCACCTCTCCGGCAAATAAAGCACTGGGTTCACAGGCATCCAAAGTGGCGATACGATTGGACAATTCCCATTCTGAATGAGAACTGACGCGATCGGACACTTCATTGACCAATTGTAAATGGCGGAGATGATTAAGGCACTTATTCTTTACGACCGTAAGGACATAGGCAGAAGGATTGATCTCAGAAGAGATCTTAAGACGGTTTTCCCAATAGGACATTAAAGCCTCCATAACGATATCTTCGGCTACGATCTCGTCACGCGTATAAGTCCATGCAAACCGGATAAACCGTTGCTGATTTTCGGAAAAGAACTTGTTGAACCGGATTAAGTCACTGGAATTGGAGGGCATACGCTAAAATAAAAGTTAATTCATTTAGCACAAAAATAAAAAACAAAAGCTATATAAACAAACTTAAATACTAATAAATTCAGCGCGATTGCCCCTATATACCAATAATATACTACACCAGACTTATCTCTGACGAATCAGATTCATAAACTCTTCGCGGGTTTTAGCCTGGTTGAAAGCACCTGTAAAATCGGAAGTAGTAGTTACAGAATTTTGTTTCTCAACACCACGCATCTGCATACACATGTGTTTGGCTTCAACGACAACCATCACTCCCAATGGATTGAGGGTTTCCTGGATGCACTCTTTAATCTGGAGCGTCATGCGCTCCTGCACTTGCAACCGGTGAGAGAAAATATCTACCACCCGGGCTATCTTGCTAAGTCCGGTGATATAACCGTTAGGAATATAAGCCACATGCGCTTTGCCGTAGAAAGGCAGCATGTGATGTTCGCAAAGAGAGAAGAAATCGATATCTTTCACAATCACCATCTGGCTGTATTCTTCCTGAAACTTAGCCGAACGAAGCACTTCATGCGGATCCATGTGATAACCTTTGGTCAGAGTCAACATAGCTTTAGCAACACGTTCGGGGGTCTTCAGTAAACCTTCCCGTTCGGCATCCTCACCTAAAAGAGTGATAATACTGCGATAATGCTTCTTTAAATCCTCCAAAGCCGGAGAGTTGATTTCTTCTTTTTCTAACATAATTACAGGGGGATATTGATTTGATCTTTAACAATAGAGACTTCCTTAAACACACCGGTTGCTTTCAGCTTGCGCATCATGGCATCAGCTTCTTCGATACTACGAAAATCGCCTACCCTGCACAACCAGCGGGGAGGATTGAAAGAGGTATAAACGGAAAGTTCCGGAAAATACTCCTTAACCCGGGAGCCTACGTTATGCGCCTCGTTCTTGGCCTGGCGAGTATTATTGCCGGCATAAGTCTGTATCCGGTATCCGGAAGACTTGAGTATCTTCTGTTCACCGGTACTGGGAGGAACACTACCCAATAAAGCTGCAATGCGTGGATCTTGATGAATGGTCACTTTCCCTTGCCCCGGCACGTTACGTTCCAGACTCTTCACAATATCGCTTTGAGCCTGTACGCCTGCCGCAAGAACCAATAGTAAAAACAGTAAGCTCAATTTCTTCATAAGCTTGTCAATTGAGGAATGGAGAACTGAAAATTGAGAATGGATTGATTGGTATAACCAACATTCCCAACTTCCAGTTCTTAATCTTTTAATTAGTTGAATGCATCAATGATACCTTTGAAATCGGCAACCTTCAAAGCAGCACCACCGATCAAGCCACCGTCAACATCCGGGTTGGCAAACAGTTCTTTTGCATTAGAAGGTTTACAGCTACCACCGTAAAGGATAGAAGTGTTGTCGGCAATTTCTTTTCCATATTTTCCGGCTACAGCAGAACGGATAAATGCATGGATTTCCTGTGCCTGGTCAGGAGTAGCAGTTTTACCTGTACCGATAGCCCAAACCGGTTCGTAAGCCAAAACGATCTTAGCAAAGTCTTCTGCAGAAAGATCGAATACAGATTCTAACTGAGCAGCAACCACTTCGTTCTGTTTGTTAGCTTCGCGTTCTTCCAGAACTTCACCGATACAGAAAATAGGAGTCAAACCGTTAGCCAAAGCCAATTTCACTTTGTCTTTCAGGATTTCAACTGTTTCACCGTAGTAAGCACGACGTTCTGAGTGACCCAGGATGACATATTTAGCACCTGTAGAAGCAACCATAGCGGCTGAAACTTCACCTGTGTAAGCACCTGATTCTTTATCAGCGCAGTTTTCAGCACCAACACCAATCTTGGCAGCATCTACAAGAGGAGTTACAGAAGCAAGGTGGATAAACGGAGTACAGATGATAACATCACAGTTAGGCTTTTCGTTAGCCAATGCTTCATTCAGTTCTTTTGCAAGAGCAATACCCTCCTGGAGGGTTTTGTTCATTTTCCAGTTTCCTGCAACAATGTTTTTTCTCATTTTGTTTTTTATTAAAAGGGTTAATAAATTTACGATTCAATTATTCATTCTTCTGCGTTTCAGAAGAGACTTGTGAATTTCCGGCAGCTTTGTCAGCAGCCTTTTTACGTTTCTTTTCAAGACGCTTCACAACCAGAATATCAACTCCCAAAACCATCAATAAAGGGATAGCAAACCAAAGGAGTACATAACCGATCGTATGCACATCGCTCTCTTGTTTCTGTTTTCCCAGTTCAAGGTTTTCCAGTTTGTCAGTCAGGGCATATTCATCAGGCAATTCACTATCACTCCATTTATTTAAAATGGTACCTTCTTTAATCAGCATCAGTCCCGGATTGGAACGTATCATCGTTTTCAACGTAATATCATCCATCAGGCAGAACGGATATTCCGCTCCGGTTTTATCTTTCCATTGTTCTATCTGATAATCCAGCGAAGAGGTCAGGCAGTAAAAGCCATAACCATGCTCTACCGCATAATCATAAATCTCATTTATCAGATCAATGTTACTGTCATCTGCCTCTTCAATCCGATGGGCTACCAATAAGAATGTATAGTTTTTATCTGCCAGTACTTTATCTGTAATATCTTCACCTGTTTCAAGATTAGTCATTGAGAAATCATGGATAGAAGGCTCATAACCTTTCTCTTTCACAACGGTCCGCGCTTCAATGAATTTCCAGGTACTATCGGGATAATTTTCCAACGAAAACTCTTTCTTTTCACCATTCTTCTCCAACACGAAAACACTCTCGTAAACCGTCGGCTTTGCCCCTGCCGGGATACTCATGTTTTCCGGAATATTCTTCCCTATCTTATAAGGACGAAAATCCAGTATCGGCAAGTTGCCCAGACAATAGAACGAAAGCGCAAACACAAACAGGAAAGTATATAGAGATACGAGCCATTCCATCTTAGCACTGATAAAACGGATCATCTGATGCTTCCACCGGAAAACGGAAATTGCTGCAATCAGCAGAATAACATTCTTCCAAAATGTTTGCCAGTTTGTCAATACCCAGGCGTCACCGAAACAACCACAATCGGATACCGGATTAGCCAATGCCAAATACAGAGTAAGAGGAGTCATACAGATCATCAGCAACAAAGCCAACCAGGTAGCGGTTGTTTTCCGGATACCCAAAAACAGAAACACACCTACCGAAAACTCGACAGCTGACAAAACAATACCCGCCAACAAAGGGAAAAAGGCCGGAAACCACGTTCCCATCCCGAAAGCATCCAGATAATCTTGTATCTTATATTCCGATCCCAACGGATCGACTGCTTTCACGAATCCTGAAAAGATGAACACCCCTGCCAGCACGAAGCGGCACAGATTGGTCCATACTTTCTGAATAATATGTAGCTCCTTATCCTTCAAATTCTATCTTAATCAATCCGAAAACAGAATAGTTAATCATATCCATGTAATTAGCGTCAATGCCTTCTGATACCAATGTCTGACCGGCAAGGCTCTCTATCTGCTTGGTACGATAAATCTTCATCAGTATCAAATCAGTATACGAGCTAACGCGCATACTGCGCCATGCCTCATCATAATCATGATTCTTGGCAAGCATCAATTCCAATGCTTCCTTTGCATGCTTATCGTACAAAGCCAATGCTTCATCTACTGTTATATCAGCCGACTCTGCATATCCGAGTTCCAATTGTATCAACCCGATAATACCATAGTTGACAATAGCAATAAACTCGGAACGGATTCCTTCGTCGACAAGAGTCACCCCTTTTACTTCAATACTACGAATACGGTTGGCTTTGATAAATATCTGATCTGTTACGGAAGCAGGACGCAGAATACGCCATGCAGGACCGTAATCATGCAGTTTCTTAGAGAATAGGTCACGGCATAATGCTATGACATGTTCAAATTGTTGCCTGGTATCTTTCATTTCCTTACAAATAGTGTGCAAAGGTAACAATAATTAAAGAAAAATGAAAAGAGGGCACTCTAAATAATATTAAAGTGCCCTCTTCCGTCTATGTAGTATAACTATTATGAACAGCGCAATACTTGACCCGGACGAAGTGTTGTCTTCGTGGTAATACGGTTCAACTTGCAAAGTGTGCTAACTGAAACACCGCGCAGTTTAGCGATTCTGGACAAACTGTCGCCTTTCTTAACCTTGTAATATCTGATTTCACCGTCCGATGCTATATTAGTATCATGTGAACCGGCTTTGTTACGTTCGTAACCTCTTGTTTTTCTGAATGTATATGTATCGGCAACGATATCCTGTTTCGGGAAGTCGAACATTAATGCAGGATTGATGGCAATACCCAGGAAACGGGTCTCAAAATGTAAGTGAGATCCCGTTGAACGTCCGGTATTTCCTCCCAAGGCAATGGGTTCACCGGCTTTTACCAGTTGGTTCTCTTCCACAAGCTGTTTGGATAAGTGACCGTATACGGTTTCCAGTCCATTGTCGTGACGAATAACGACATATTTACCATAACCTCTACGTTCATACTTCACAATACGTACCTTTCCGTCGAAAGCAGCTACAATAGTATCTCCAATGTTCACTTTGATGTCAAGTCCATTATGCATTCTTCTCCAACGTGGTCCGAAGGGAGAAGTGATACGGGTACTGGGAGTAGGCATATGGAAACCCGTGAGATCGATTGTATAAGAATCGGGAATTATAGCATCCTTTCCGTAAGCATGTACGTACTGGTTGTTCCAATTAGGATACAGACTCAGTGCAGGATATTCAGACTGTTCTGCGCGAATCTGTTTCTGCAATGCTAATGAATCTACACTTTTTAATTTTCTGTCAATCGGTGCCTGACGGGCAATCAAATCCTGAGAAAAAGAGTTCAGGCTGATCATAGCCGCAGCGGCAATCATTACTGTTTTAATGCAATTGAAATTCATTCGTCTTGTTTAATTCAATTCAATCAATATTCGTCATTTGCATACAGGTAGTCAAAAGTAGCCTGTTTGTAATCGAATATTTCTTCCGGTTTAAAGAATCTGTTTAATTCGACAACTGCGGTTTCCGGCGAATCAGAGGTATGAACAATGTTCTCTTGAAAGCTCATACTATAATCTCCGCGAATGGTCCCCGGGGCTGCCAGACGTCCGTTAGTTGGTCCTGCCAATGCACGAACGGCTTGAATAGCATCCACACCTTCAAAACAACAAACGATAACGGGAGCCGTCATCATAGAATCTTTCACTCGCTGAAAGAATGGTTTCGAACTAAGGTGTGAATAATGCTCACTTAACACTTCATCTGTCAACTGCATCATTTTCATTCCCGCCAAACGCAATCCTTTACGCTCAAAACGACGAGTAATCTCGCCAACCAGTCCTCGCTGAAGAGTACAAGGTTTCAGAATGACCAATGTTTTTTCCATCATAACGTACAGTTTCAAAAGGTTAAAGTGCTCATTTATTTTAAAATTCCCCCAAAGATAGCATTTCTAAGCGAAACGTCAGGTATCCTCTTAACTATTTTTTATAAGGATAAATAGCAGAATTAAAGAAATATTTCTCTAAACCTCCATAAACAGAGGAAATAAAGAGAAATATGTTATGCAACATGTTTATGTAAAAAAGCTACATGTTTAACCGTTTTTCAGCTAATGGCAGCCCAGTTAACATTCGTCTTGCGCAATGCTTTCAGCTGCCGCCATAGAATTTCATTCTCCGGCAACACGCCCCCCGGATCGGCATCCGTTATTTCTTCTGCGATATTACGCACGTATTGCAAGAGTTGACCGTCACGGGCAATATCCGCAATCTTTAAGTCGAAAGCAATACCACTTTGCTGTGTACCTTCCAGGTCACCTGGTCCCCGGAGTTTAAGATCGGCTTCAGCTATTTCAAATCCGTCATTGGTGCGTACCATTATTTCCAGACGTTTCCGGGTCTCTTCAGTCAGCTTATAGGTAGTGACCAGAATGCAATATGATTGGTCGGCTCCACGCCCTACCCGGCCACGCAACTGATGTAACTGTGAAAGTCCGAAGCGTTCGGCATTTTCGATAATCATCACCGAAGCGTTAGGCACATTCACTCCTACTTCAATCACTGTGGTAGCTACCATAATCTGCGCTTCACCCGAAATAAAAAGTTGCATCTGCGCATCTTTCTCGGCAGGTTTCATTTTGCCATGCACTTTACAAACCTTACAGTCGGGAAACTCCTCACAAATATGCAAATACCCTTCTTCAAGATTTTTCAAATCAATCTTTTCACTCTCCTTAATCAAGGGGTATACAATATAAATCTGGCGTCCTTCTTCAATTTGTTTACGCACCGAACGATATAAACTTTCTCTCCGGTTATCAAACTGGTGAATAGTAGAGATCGGCTTACGTCCGGGAGGCAATTCATCTATGACAGAGACATCCAAATCACCATAAAGTGTCATTGCCAACGTACGTGGAATCGGAGTAGCAGTCATAACCAATACATGGGGCGGCTGAATACTCTTGCTCCACAGTCTGGCACGCTGTGCCACACCAAAGCGGTGTTGTTCGTCAATTACGGCCAATCCTAAAGAAGCAAAATTTACAGTATCTTCAATAACGGCGTGGGTACCGATCAATATATGTACATCTCCGGTCAGGAGTCCCGCAAGGATAGCTTCCCGTTTCTTTCCTTTCACCGAACCTGTCAGGAGTTCCACCCGCACATCCATTCCAAACAACAACTCTTTGATTGTATCGTAATGTTGGTTAGCCAGAATCTCAGTAGGCGCCATCATACAAGCCTGAAAACCATTATCAAGGGCAATCAGCATACTCATCAAGGCCACCAGTGTTTTCCCACTTCCCACATCCCCCTGCAACAGACGATTCATTTGCTTTCCGCAACCGACGTCCTGCCGGATTTCTCTCAAAACTCGCTTTTGAGCCCCGGTCAGTTCGAAAGGAAGATTCTTAGAATAAAATGTATTGAAGATTTTACCGACTGTTTCAAAAACATAACCGCGGTATTTACGTTGCCGGTCTTTGGCATATCTCAGAATATTGAGCTGTACATAAAAGAGCTCTTCGAACTTAAGACGATATTGCGCCTTCCTCAACAGTTCCGGATTAGAAGGAAAATGAATATTCCGTAAAGCTTCCGTCAAAGGCATCAGATGATGGTCGGCAATCAGTTTAGGTGAAAGTGTCTCGGGCAAAGGCTCCTGAATCTGTCCGATAATGGTTGCCATCATCTTTTCAATGGCATGGGAGTTGAGAAAGCTACGTTTCATCTTCTCCGTTGTATTATAATAAGGTTGGAGTCCCATTGATGACAATTTCAAATCAGCGGGATTATCTATATCGGGATGGGCTACGTTAATTCTTCCGTTAAACACGGTCGGCTTACCAAAGATAATATATTCTTCGTGAAGTTTATACTTACCTGTGACATACTTTATACCCTGAAACCACACGAGGTCAACGACTCCTGTACCATCCGAGAAATGTGCTAATAATCTTCTCTGCCGCCCTTCACCAAAAGTTTCAAAGCCAAGTATCTTTCCCTTCAACTGTATATACGGCATATTACCATCTATTTCATGAATGTAATAGATGCGACTCCGGTCTACATATTTATAAGGAAAATAATAGAGCAGATCATGCAATGAATAAATCTCCAACTCTTTATTCAGAACCGCAGCTTTTTGCGGACCAACACCGGATAAGTACTTTATGTCTCGTGTAGCTAAATCGAACATTACAACAAGGCTGAAGCTACTTTCAAATCAAATGGAGTAGTTATTTTTATATTTTCACGATTTCCCTCCACCAGATGGACAGGAACTCCCATAGCCTCTACCACGGAGGCATCATCAGTAAAAAAGGGAGTAAACTCTTGTTCATAAGCTCTTCTCAGTAAATCGGCATCGAATACCTGGGGAGTTTGAACCAGTTTATAATCATTACGGTTTACAGTCTCACTGCCTGATCCTGTGAGATGGCGCACGGTTTCTACAACATCGATGACAGGAATTACGGCTTTTCGCACAGCAGCTTCCCGGAAACAACGGGCAATCACTTCCTGCGATACGAAAGGACGAACACCGTCATGCACCCCCACCATACCACCGATACCGTTTATCAAAGCCAATCCGTTTTTAACCGAGTGGAAACGGGTTTCACCTCCATCGGCAATTTCATGCCTGATGTTAAATCCATGCGTTTCACACAGTTCCCGCCAAAACCCCTGCTGTTCCCGGGGCAATACGAGAATAAGCTGCATTCTCTTATCGAATCGATGAAAAGCTTCCAACGTATGCATCAATACAGGCTTTCCGCCAATGGGAAGAAACTGTTTGGGAAGTTCACTTCCCATGCGGAGTCCCTTCCCCCCGGCTACAATCAAAGCAGTCCGATACATAGGCTTAACGTCTTACGCACATGGCCTCTACCAGCTCGTTTACTTTTTCCTTGCCTAACAATGTATCTACAATAGTCAATGCAAATTCCATCGCAGCACCCGGTCCCATACCGGTAATGATGTTACCATCTCTGACAACCGGCTCGTTAGTACACTCCGCACCTTCCAGGTACTGTTCGAAGCTGGGATAACAGGTTACTCTGCGACCTCTCAGAAGTCCCAGTTTTCCAAGTACCATCGGGGCGGCACAAATAGCGGCAATAGGCTTGTTTTTCTCCGCAAAGCTAAGAATTAACTTACGCAACCCTTCATGTTTGTCCAGAGTGGCAGCACCCGGCATTCCTCCCGGCAAAAACAGCAACTCAGCATCAAAGAAATCACAATTCTCAAAATTCTTATCGCAAAGCACAGATACATCATGCGCACCGACTACAATCTCGTCTGGCGTAACAGATACAATTTCTACATCTAAACCAGCGCGTCTCAATGTATCAATTGTAGTAAGCGCTTCAATTTCTTCAAATCCGTCTGCGAAAAATGCATAAACTGTTCCCATAATCTATATCATTTAGATGTTATAAACTCAAAGCCCACCTTTCTAAAAACACGGTACTTTAAGCATTAATTATTTCAAATTAAAATAATAAGTAATCGTTCCTGTCTGGTTGTTCACTCCGTTTACGGCATTAAAACGTGCTTTTTTAGCCGCATCTTCAGCAGCTTTACGCAAAGTCGAATTTACCGTGTTAGTCAATCGGTTGATACTGGTAGCAATCACATGACCAGCTGGATTCACGGTAATAGAAACAACTACTCGCCCCTCTTCCTGAACGTTGTATACGGGACGGGGCAAACCTCCCTCTCCTATAGAACGTCCGCCAAGATTAAATGTTCCATATCCCCCGACTCCGGACTTTGCTCCGGTCGACGAATTGCCATCTTTACTTCCTTCTACTCCTTCACCCGAAGTAGCACTACCTTTGCTTCCCCCCATCTGCGAGCCTTTACCAAAGGCACCGGCTACTCGTTTACTGGCAGCTTCTGCAGCGGCCTTGCGCTCACGTTCTGCCCTTTCTTCAGCAAGTTTTTTAGCTTCGGCAGCCTTTTCTTCGGCTGTTTTTTCAGGCTTCTTCTCTACTTTCGGCTTCTCCTTCTTAGGCTCGACCTTGGGTTTTATAGCAACCGTTTCTTCTTCGGTCTGCGTAATCATTTCCTGTTCGGCTTCCACTTCGGGTACGGGTTGCAGAGCCGGCACTTCTTCAGGCATTACTTCCACGTCCACCATAGTGGAGGGATCATAATTTCCATAAGCCGCATCCACATTTCCCATCATCACCGGTACACCGCCGGCTTCTTCGTCCGGACGTGGAACAGCAAAACTTACCAGAATCAAAAGAGCAATAATAGCCACATGCACCAACAATGCACCCAACGCCCCTATATATTCACTCTTTCTTTTTATGTTCATTTCTTCCTTGTTTCCGGCGGGCGGGTAGCCAGCACCATTTTAAAATGATTCTCATTCGCGATATTCAGCACCTTAACGATCTCACGGTAAGGTACAGTTTCATCCGCATAGAGAGCAACATACATCTCAGGTTCTTTATCCGCACAGCTTTGCAGGAATGGAGTCAATTCCTCCAAGCCTAAAGCATGCTCTTTTTCATTACCGAACGCTGCATAATAGTTCAAGTCCTTATCAATGATAACTCTTGTCAACGGTTTAGCCGAAGTTTGCTGTTTGCCCTGTGGCAATAACACTTTAATCGCATTGGGCGACACAACAGTTGAAGTTATCATAAAAAAGATAAGCAACAGGAATATGACGTCCGTCATAGATGCCATACTAAAGTTGGGTGATATTTTTGCTCGACGCTTTAATGCCATAAAATAATTCTTCAATATGCCAATATGTCAATGTGCCAATTGGCTACGCACTCTATTTTATCTCAGCACCTTATTTCTGTGCAGGTTCATTAAGCAGGTCCATAAATTCCATGGTTCTGGACTCCATCTTATTAACCACTCTGTCTACCAGCATCACCAGATAGTTGTAAGCAAACATAGCAATAATACCGACAATCAGACCACCTACGGTAGTAATCATAGCTTCATAAATACCTCCTGAAAGCAGTGTGATATCAATATTACCGCTTCCGGCATTTGCCATTTCATAAAAAGCCCGCACCATACCGGTTACTGTACCCAGGAAACCGAGCATCGGAGCACCACCTGAAATAGTAGCCATCACAGTCAGGCCTTTTTCCAACTTAGCCACCTCAATATTTCCCACATTCTCAATAGCAACCTGTACGTCATTCACCGGACGTCCCAGACGGCTAATCCCTTTTTCGATCATACGGGCGGAAGGGGTATTCATCGTTCGGCAATAATTAATTGCCGACTTAATCTCACCACTATGGATATAGTCTTTGATCTTCTCCATAAACATCGGATCTTCCTTACCGGCTTTTCGGATCACATAGTTACGTTCAAACAGGATGTAGAAACAAACTACAGACAGTACTCCCAAAACAATCATAATCCATCCACCCTTAATAGCCATATCAAGCATATTCATTTCAGCCGGAGCAGATACAGGAGTCAGTACAGGGTTGGCCGATGCAACGGAATCAACCAGGTTGGTAGCCACTTGGGCTAATAGTAGCATTGCATTCATTAGCGAAGACAGTTTTTATATTCCTGAATGGTACGTTCCAATCCCAGATACAGCGCATCACTTATTAAAGCATGACCGATAGAGACCTCGTCCAGCCAGGGTATGTTTTTATAAAAGTAATTCAGATTCAATAAACTCAAGTCGTGACCGGCGTTCAGACCAATTCCCAACCGGCGGGCCACTTTAGCAGCTTCAACAAAAGGAGCAACAGCCGCTGCCGGATCTTTGGGATAAGCAGTAGCATAAGGTTCGGTATATAGCTCTACACGGTCGGCACCTGCTTTTGCCGCATACTCAATCATTTCCGCATCGGCTGCCACAAATACAGATGTACGGATACCTGCCCCGTTAAACTCGTCCAAAACTTCCGTCAGAAAATCAAAATTAGCCTTTGTATCCCATCCTGAATTAGAAGTTATCTGAGAAGGATCGTCCGGCACTAAAGTCACCTGATGAGGTTTCACCTTCAACACCAAATCAATAAACTCCGGAGAAGGATATCCTTCAATATTAAATTCAGTCCGAAGCAACGGACGCAAATCATACACATCCGAACGACGGATATGACGTTCATCCGGACGTGGGTGAACCGTTATGCCGTCAGCACCGAAACTCTCACAATCCAACGCCACCTTAACCACGTTCGGAACATTTCCCCCACGGGCATTCCGAAGGGTAGCCACTTTGTTTATGTTCACACTTAATTTAGTCATAGTTCTATGTCTTAATATAATACGGACCTTTTACCCATATGTTTTGCGCAAAAGTACAAATATTAGCGATAAGATAACAGCAATACCGAAAAAAAATCCCAAATTTGCGACACACTAGAAACTTTTATCAACATGAAATTTGCCATTTTCGGAAATACATACCAAGCCAAGAAGTCTTCACATGCTGCTACTTTGTTCAATTTGCTCGAAAAACATGGAGCAGAAATCTGTGTATGCAGAGAATTTCATCGTTTCCTGAAATCCGACTTAAAACTGAACGTCAAGGCGGATAATTTGTTCGATGAAGACTATTTTGATGCAGACATGGTGATCAGTATCGGCGGAGATGGTACTTTTCTAAAAGCGGCACGACGGGTAGGTAACAAAGGAATCCCTATTTTGGGTATCAATACCGGACGATTAGGGTTCTTAGCAGATGTATCCCCGGAAGAAATGGAAGAAACGATTGAAGAAATCTACCAGAACCATTATACAGTTGAAGAACGGAGTGTACTCCAATTGCTTTGTGACGACAAACATTTGCAAGATTCACCTTATGCGCTCAATGAAATAGCCGTATTAAAGCGGGACAGTTCATCCATGATCAGTATCCGTACTGCTATTAACGGAGCACACCTCACGACTTACCAGGCTGACGGGCTCATTATCGCCACTCCAACAGGTTCCACTGCATATTCATTAAGCGTAGGTGGTCCTATCATTGTTCCCCACTCCAAAACCATCGCAATTACTCCGGTTGCTCCACACAGTTTAAACGTAAGGCCTATAGTGATCTGTGATGACTGGGAAATCACTTTAGATGTAGAAAGTCGTAGCCACAATTTCCTGGTTGCAATTGACGGCAGTAGCGAAACCTGTAAGGAAACAACCCGCCTCACAATCCGGAGAGCTGACTATAGCATTAAAGTAGTAAAACGCTTTAATCACATCTTTTTCGACACTCTTCGCACTAAAATGATGTGGGGAGCTGACAGCAGAGTATAATATTTCATTTATCACTAATAACAGGGAGGCTTTTCTCATAGCCTCCTTGACTTTCGCCATTAGGGTTCTGTCCCACACAGCTTCTTTTAACCAGAAACATTCCGAATAAAGCTGATAAAATGATTGACAGGGGATGTTGTTTATCCGGAAGAGTAAAGTTCTTTATTTATAAACGAGTGCATCAGTTCGGTTGTTATCCTCCCTCCTTCTTTTCCTACGTCTATAAACAAGTCATCCCCTCGTGTCTTCTGACCCGAGGGGATGAACTCTCTAAAAACG
>OKSF01000836.1_pt1 | contig 28015 bp, 28 predicted proteins | sample 1606061 | NCBI WGS metagenome assembly OKSF01 (sample SAMEA3541567, study PRJEB24748) | human gut metagenome | biome: human gut; feature: human-associated habitat; material: faeces | place: China | collected 2012
GAAAGCTTAAGTAACTCGGTATCAACGAGTGAAAGCTTAAGTAACTCGGTATCGCTGAGTGAAAGCTTAAGTAACTCAGTGTCAATGAGCGAGAGCTTAAGCAACTCCGTCTCCATGAGTGAGAGTTTAAGCACCTCGGTATCAACGAGTGAAAGCTTAAGTAACTCGGTATCAACGAGTGAAAGCTTAAGTAACTCGGTATCGCAGAGTGAAAGCTTAAGTAATTCAACATCGCTGAGTGAGAGCTTAAGCAATTCAGTATCAATGAGCGAAAGCTTAAGTAACTCGGTATCAATGAGCGAAAGCTTAAGCACCTCAGTATCAACGAGTGAAAGTCTCAGCACCTCAGTATCGCTGAGTGAGAGTTTAAGCAATTCAGTATCGCAGAGTGAAAGCTTAAGTAACTCAGTGTCAATGAGCGAGAGCTTAAGCAACTCCGTCTCCATGAGTGAGAGTTTAAGCACCTCGGTATCAACGAGTGAAAGCTTAAGTAACTCGGTATCAACGAGTGAAAGCTTAAGTAACTCGGTATCGCAGAGTGAAAGCTTAAGTAATTCAACATCGCTGAGTGAGAGCTTAAGCAATTCAGTGTCAACAAGTGAAAGTCTCAGCAACTCAACCTCGCTAAGCGAATCTGCCTCAACCAGTGGATCAACATCGACTAGTGGTTCACCAATTAAGCCACAACCGGATAATCCATCTACATCGGCTAGTGATTCGGAGTCAATGTCAATTAGTATGAGCGATTCAGTTTCAGTAAGTACTTCGGCATCGACATCGTTGAGTGAAAGTTCTTCAATTTCTAACTCATTGAGTACGAGCCTTTCAACTAGTGCAAGTGCTTCTGCAAATAGCAGCACTTCAGCTTCTACTAGTGGCAGTCAAGCACCAGTAACGCCACTACCTGATAACAGTGGATCTGCTTCAAACTCGGCTAATGGTTCAACTTCACTGAGTTTGAGTATCACAAATAGTACAAATACGAGTGGTTTGGAAAATACTAATGTTTCTGTTGCTGACAACCACATGACGGTTAACTTAACTGGTACTAACTCGGTTGATAACAATGCGGGTAGTCAAAAGCCAAGCTCACAGAATAAGAAGCTTCCACAAACCGGTAATACTAGTCAAACAACGGCTGAATTACTTGGTCTAATGTCCCTAGAAGCAGTCTTACTCTTGTTAATTGGTAAGAAGAAAAAGAATAGCGAAGATAAATAATCTATCTATTTGAGCCAAACAAAAAAGCAGCCCCTAAGTTGGAAATTCCAGCTTAAGGGCTGCTTCTTTAAATGAAATTATAAGTTTTCATCCGTCTTAAAGTTCAATTGACAGTAATCAGTCATCTTTGTGATTAGCTCAAGGCTCAATTTCTTATACGCATTCAAAGTATCAGTCGCGTAATCATCACTTTGCCGTGTTAAGAAAGCAGCACGAGCGTCACCTTTTAGACTAGGAAGTCGGTGGTCGGTTTCCGCAATCATTTTAATGGCAGCGGTATTTCGTTCTTTTTGGACATCGCGTAGTAATGGTAGGAAGTCGTGAAGATGACTATCAACTAATACACTCGCATGTTTAAAAATCCAGTAGGCAGAATTGAGTTGTGCAGGAAGTTTTCCGCGTTTATAAGGAGCAGGAGTATCGGTGATCCCGTTAAAGAATGGCACATAGGTACTTTCGGCAGCCACGCCCATTGCTAGCCAGTGAATGTTAGCTCCTGGCCGATTCATTTGCAGAATGTGCGATTCTTGCGTCTTTGCTAAACTAATTGGCCGATACTTGTGGGCATTCTTACCGTGACCAAGCGGATCAAATTCTGTTCCCTCATAATGGTTACTGAGGTAGTTTTGCGCGTCGAAAATTGACAGCTTATGATCTGGCTTCATGATAAATGGCAACTCGGTCGATTCAGGTGTCTCATCAGTTGCTTGAAGGGGACTGAACATTTGGTGACCAGTCCATACCCGTGGTTCCGAATAAATTGCATCTGAGCGGTCGGCTGTCCCAAAAATTTTGCGGAAATTAAAAGTTGTTGGGTCGGGGTTTAGCTGATGCTTTTCAACAAATTCTTGAATGCCAGGGTGAAACATGAAATTGTCTGAGTCATTAAAGTCAATTTCTTGAATTGCCAGTTGGTTAGCAACCACCGCGTAACAATCATCGGGAATCCGTTGTGCAACCCAGTAGTGACCCGCACCGGTTTCAAAGTACCACGCTTCGTCATTGTCGGCGAATAAAACCCCATTCGTCTCGCCAGTGCCATATTTTGCAATTAAATTACCGAGCCGCTGAACCCCTTCACGTGCTGTCTTAACATATGGCAGGACAACCGTAATCATTGCTTCTTCATTCAAGCCGTTTTCTACTAACGGGTCATAGCCGAGAACTAATGAGTTAGAATAGGCGCTTTCCGTTGCACTCATCGCGACGTCATATTCGTTAATTCCGTCTTCTTCAAATAGCCCGTCTTTGTCCGTCCATTCCGGTGTTGCAGTATAACGAGCGCTTTCTTCTGGCAAGTCAAGCTCTAAACGGGTATCCTTAGAGATGAAGTGGCTTGGCATCTCGCCATGTTGGTGGACGACCATATGTTTAGGCCATGCTGCCTTAGCATCCTCATTCCGCCCAATCATAATGGTGCCGTCAATGCTGGCCTCCTTACCAATCAAAATACTTGTACATGCAGTTAATTTATTCCCCATAGATAATAAATTCTCCTTTTGTATAATACATTAATTGTACCGCGAACCGAGTTGCAAGTCGATTTTGGCGGAACATTTTAATTTGTTGTTTAGAAGTATATAATATATTGCTGTATAAAATAGGAAGGGAGAGGATAATATGCAACAATTATCGATGCTAATTGTAATGTTAGCGGCGTTAATTATTCCTATTATTATGGCACGGTTTAGAGTTTCCTCGATTCCGACTGCCGTTGCCGAAATCCTTACCGGTATTATTCTCGGTAAAAGTTGTTTAAATGTTGTTAATCCTAGCTGGACGCTGAACCTCCTATCGTCACTAGGGGTGATTATGCTGATGTTCCTATCTGGAATGGAGATCAATTTTGACCTTTTCCGTAAGACACCAGGGAAAAAGCAGGCGAAGGACTCGCCAGTAGTAATGGCTTCCCAAGCATTCGGCCTAGTTGTGGTCACTTCATTTGTCCTTGCGGTTATCATTAGTCAGTTGCACTTATTTAATGATATTTTATTAGCAACGATTCTTTTCTCAACGATTGCCTTAGGGGTGGTTATTGCAACATTAAAGGAAAAGGATATTTTACAAAAACCGGTTGGACAGACATTGCTACTAACTGCTGTCCTTGGGGAAGTTACCCCGATGCTTGCCTTGACCTTTTATGCGTCGATTAACGGGGGAAATGCAGGGCGGCTATGGCTAATCGTTCTTCTTTTTCTCGCTGCAATCTTTCTTCTTCGGCGGTTTAAGCAGCCATTCATCTGGTTCAATAAAATTTCTAAGTCCACGACCCAGCTCGATATCCGCTTAGCCTTTTTCCTGATCTTTACATTGGTGACGATTGCGGAAACGGTTGGTGCGGAAAACATTCTTGGAGCCTTTTTAGCTGGGATGGTAATGAAACTTCTTGAGCCAAGTGAGGCAACCGAAGACCGGCTAAACTCAATTGGTTATGGTTTCTTAATTCCATTTTTCTTCATTATGACGGGAGACCGGCTTGACTTAAAAAACCTATTTGCTAACCACCAAGCACTAGCATTAATTCCAATTTTAGTCATTGGCTTTATCTTAGCTAAGATGCCAACGATGCTGATTTTCAGACGGCGGTTCAAACCTCGTAATTCTTTTGCGGGAAGCTTCCTAGTTGTCACCACAATTACGTTAGTTTTGCCAACCCTGCAAGTTGCGCGGAACCTTCATGCAATCACAACCGCCCAGTCTGATGCTTTTACGTTGGCCGCAATTATTGTCTGCATTATCGCACCGGTTGTCTTTAATTCGGTCTTTAAGCCGGAAAAAGCCGATTTAATTAAGCAGAAAGTTAATTTTATTGGTACAAACACCTTAACCGTTCCAATCTCCCAGCAATTGTATAAGAACTGGTATGATGTGCGGATGGTTACGGATAACGAAAAGAACTTTAAGACTTATAATAGTGAAGTTAAGCATCTTGAGTACTTGCCTACGCTTGATGCGGAATCCCTAAAACATGGCGGATACTTTGATTGTGACATCATGGTTGTTGGATTTTTGAACGATCATAAGTCTGCACGGCTTGCTCAAATTGCAAAAGAGCATGGGGTTAAACGGGTGATTGCTAGCCAGAATAATCCTCGTCTTGATCCTAAAGACGTTAATACCTTGCGTGATAAGGGAGTTGAAATTTTTAATAGTTTTAATGTTCAGAGCAGTGTCTTACGGGCGTTGATTGAATCGCCATTAATCTTGCGGATGCTGACTGATACGGAAGCGGGACTATATGAAGCAACTGTTCTTAATTCTCGCTATATTGGTCGTGAGCTTCATACGTTACCATTCATCAACCATATTACGGTTAGTCGGATTTTCCGTAAGCGCAAGCCGATTGATCCTCATGGCGATACGGTCATTGAATTTGGCGATCACATTGTCTTTACCGGAAATCGTGAGGCAGCTGAGGAAGTTCGGGAAGAATTACGAAAGTCAAATTAATTTAATAATTTGATCTAATCTAATTGCCGTAAAAGCGCTATTATGGTAAGATTTTAAATGAATTTATAAGGAGGCACGCATTATGCCATTAGTTCATATCGACTTAATTGAAGGCCGGACCGATGAGCAGTTAAAGGCTCTCGTAAAGGATGTTACAGCAGCAATTTCAAAAGATGCCAATGTTCCTGCCGAACGGGTGCATATCGTGTTGAATGAGATGCGTAAGGACCGCTATAGTGTAGCTGGTAAGATGGTCAGCGACAAGTAACAAACAAGAGAGAGTCATCGGGGGAGAACGGATAGCGTCTTTTCACGATGGCTTTTTTGTGTAATTTAAATCCATCAAGTTTCTTCATAATATAGGTAGAAACTACTCGCAAGTAATAGCGAAAGGATGAACATAATTGAGCGAACAACAATATATTATGGCGATTGACCAGGGGACGACGAGCTCACGGGCGATTGTCTTTGACCACGAGGGAACCAAAGTGGCGATTAGTCAGCAAGAATTTCCCCAGTATTTTCCTAAGCCAGGGTGGGTAGAACATGATCCGTTAGAGATTTGGGACAGTGTTCAGTCGGTGATTTCTAATGTGATGATCAAATCCCAGATTAAGCCATATAAGATTGCGGCGATTGGGATTACCAACCAGCGGGAAACTACCGTTATTTGGGATCGTCATACTGGCAAGCCGATCTATAACGCGATTGTTTGGCAATCAAAACAAACGAGCGCGATTGCTGAACAATTGATTAAAGATGGTTATAAAGAGATGGTCCATAAAAAGACGGGGCTGGTTATTGACTCTTACTTTGCCGCAACTAAGATTAAGTGGATCCTTGACCATGTCCCTGGTGCTCGGCAAAAAGCGGCTGATGGGGACTTAATGTTTGGAACCATTGATACCTGGCTGCTTTGGAATCTGTCTGGTCACCGTGTCCATGCGACTGATGTTACTAATGCTAGTCGGACGATGCTTTTTAATATCCATACTCTTGATTGGGATCAGGACATTTTAGACTTACTGGATATTCCGCGGTCAATTCTTCCAGAAGTTAAGCCAAGTTCTGCGATCTATGGTTATACTGGCGATTATCACTTCTACGGGGTTCAGATTCCGATTGCAGGAATTGCTGGTGATCAACAGGCGGCTCTTTTTGGTCAAGCGGCTTATGATAAGGGATCCATTAAAAATACTTATGGCACCGGAGCCTTTATCGTAATGAACACTGGACTAAAGCCGACATTATCTGATAATGGTCTTTTAACGACGATTGCTTATGGCTTAAATGGGCAGATTCATTACGCCCTTGAAGGAAGTATCTTTGTTGCTGGCTCAGCCGTACAATGGTTACGAGATGGGCTTAAAATGTTTGACAAGGCGAGTGAATCTGAACAGATGGCGGTTAATGCGAAGACGACTGGCGGGGTTTATGTTGTCCCTGCGTTCACTGGCCTCGGTGCCCCATACTGGGATCAAGAAGTGCGGGGAGCTATGTTTGGATTGACGCGGGGAACTGACCGGGGTAACATCATTCGGGCAACCCTTGAAGCAATCGCCTACCAGACTAAAGACGTGGTTGATACTATGGTTAAGGATACCCAGTTACCATTACAAGCACTAACGGTTAACGGTGGCGCGTCACGAAACAATTTTATGATGCAGTTCCAGGCTGATATTCTTCAAACACCAATCAAGCGAGCAGCGATGGAAGAGACGACCGCATTAGGGGCAGCCTTTTTGGCGGGACTGGCGGTTGATTTTTGGGAAGATCAAGATGAATTACGCAAGCTCTCGAAAATTGGCGATGAATTTGATCCGCAAATGGATAAGAAAGTCGCGGCTGACCTATACCAGGGGTGGCAACGAGCCATTGCAGCTGCGCAATTCTATGGTAAAGACAAACAATAATATATAATTTGATACCAAACACCATTCAATAAACTAATATAAAAAGGAAAATGAGAAATGAAAAAGAAGACGCCGGTTCAAATGACTGATGATTTGGCACGATTTATTAAGGAAACCCGTGAAGACGTGGCGCTTCCTCATGAGTCATTATATGTTGATTTATTAGAACAATGGAAAGTTTTAAGTCGTTATCAGTTGGAGTTTGCTGATGCGCAGAGTAAGAAGCTTTATAATGCTTATTGGAATTCAATGACACGGTGGTATGAAGTTTTCGATAAGGAACGTGAAGACCTTTTAGAACCTGCAGCGATGACTAGCCTTGACCTAGTCGACTTCTATTCAGGCCTGATTAGTGATTTGATGGATCACGTCATTAGCTTAGTACCACCATATCCGCACAATAATGTTATTAAGCTAACCGACTTCCGCGTTTTGTTGAGTAATGAATTACAAAAGATTACCCAGCTTAACTTGGGAATGCAGGGGCCAATCGATTTTGCAATGATTATGGATTATTGGAAATTAATGGGGGATGCCTTTGACAAAGAGGTGTCATAAAAAGAAAAAGCTGAGAAAAGTGAAAACTTTTCTCAGCTTTTTTAGTTAAGCCAGTCTTGTAAGTATTTTACTAATAACCTTGCATCATCCTTGGTTAGAGCAAAAGTATTATCATGACTGATATTATTAAAGTCGACATTTGATACAAGCATTTGGAGTTCAGCATCGTCTTTATTTTGGTAAATACTGAGTTCATTAACGCACTCATCATCACGATCTTCTCCGTCATACTTGATATGAAGCCAATTAGCTTGGCGGTCAATTTCATGTTTTTCCAAATTCTCACCTCAAAACTCTCCTTTCATTTTAGCACGAAGCTGATGTGCGCGGGTGATTACCCCACGGCGCCAGTACGAAACGGCGGCCCGGGTAACCCCGTATTCACGGGCAATTTGGCGGTCGCTTAAGTGATGGTTAAGTTTGGCGACTAGGTAACGTTGTTGATTAAGACTGCTGTGCTGGTAGAGGTAGCCGAGAAAACTGCTATTTTCCAAGTGGGTAAAGGGATGGCTTGCTAGTTGATCTACTAAAACATCGTCGTAGTCGTGATCATCTTCCGAATTGTCAAGCGAGTAAGAAAAAAGGATTCCTTCCAGCTGCTGATGACGGAGACGGTCGAGTAGGCGCCACCGCATCCGTTGGTAAGCAAAACACATCAGGTCTCGTTCGTTAGCAGAGTGGTCAGAGTCGCGAAGAAAGTCTGCGTATGCCTGTGCAAAGATGATCGATGCGTCCTGAACGAAATCATCGTAATCATCACGACGGGGAGAGATTCCTAAACTTTTTAAGACACCGTGAACGATCGTGATCCGCTTATCGGTCATCAGGAAAGTTAAGCCATCAGAAATTTTTTTATAATCCATTATTTGAGAACATCCTTTAGAAATATTCTCAAGAGCTCTTGAGTACAATCAATTTATCGCAAATAGAACATCTTAGCGAACGATAAAAACGCTTGATTGTCCTCTGAAAAGACGTTGACAGAAATGAAATAAGTCAGTATCTTATTATTCATGTTAAAAGTGAATCGTTTTACAAGCGATTTGGTTTATTTTAAGAATTGACATAAGGAGTTTCGTAAAGATGAGAAAGAAAATTGACTTAATGGAACTACATCGGTTAGCGATTGATGGGGAGCCGGCTAATTATCAGGTACGGTGGGATAATATCCTGTTGATTGCTGCTTATGACCAGGACCGCACCTTTATTTTGACAACTGAAGGTGAAAAACCGGTTTTAAAACGGCGGTTAAGTGAAGTACTAGATCGGTTCGCTGAGGAAAATTCGATTCACAGTCATGAAATGGGAGCTCTTTATGATTTAGTCGGGTGTCGTACGAGAGGATATATTGCCGGTCACCATCGCTTGGTACCAACTTGTGGCCGATCAAATAATCAAGTTGTTTATTACATGGTTCATTTCTTAGATGACGCAGCTGAGTTAATAGATGATAAGAGAGTTGAGATGCTGTTAAGGGGCAAAAATGAAACCTATCATGTGCAGGTTAATACTAGTTACCGGACATTTAGACGGATAGTCGGGGCAGCAGATGATGTCGCAAAAATTCAATTACAAATCTACGAATATTGCCGTCACCAGTACGGAAAGAAAAAGCAAGAAGATATTCATGAACGGACATATGACAGCGATTATTGCGTGATTCAGGAGCATCGGCGGATCAGTGAAAAAGTATTAATGGCGACGATCTTACACATTGTTGAGATTGCCTATGAGGAAACATACGGGGAGATGATTGCACTAGAGTTTGTTGAACGGCTAAAGCGGGTGATAAATCGTTTTTAGAATAAAAATTGCTAAAAAAATGCACAATAATTAAACATTAGTCCATTAGCTTGTTATAATAGTAGGTGAAGGGAAGAGAATTAGCTAAGCAATGGAATGGAGCAATTTTTATGACTGAAAGAAAAGATCGGTGTGGAGTAAACTACACATTAGATGTTTTAGAGGATAAGTGGCAACCGCGAATTATCTATTGGTTAGGCTTTCGGCCATTCACCATTGATGAGTTGCATCGGTTGTTACCAGAATTAACCTTAGTAGCACTAAATGATGAGATAGCCTCCTTGCAGAACTTACGGATTGTTAATTCAAACAAGGACGAAAATGATAAGTACACATTGACTGATAACGGCACTGACTTACGGAATATGGTCGTAACGATGGGCGTATGGGGTCGTCAACAGATGGATGACTCTGCTAACCAGATTTCCGATCAGATTGTCGAGCCAGAAGCCGATGCAAGTATATCTGAATTGATCGAGTACAATAAAAAACTTGATAAGTACTTGTAGTGCTTGAAGGATGTTAAGAAAGAGAACTTGGATAAGTCCAAGCTCTTTTTTTGTTACAGGGAGTAGCTAAAATGTAATTAAAGTGAAACAAACCGGTAATCAACTATTAAATTGTATTTTAAATTCTTACAAACACTGTATTTTCAACAGCTTACAAGATAATGAAATTTATACTTTTGGTGTATTTGTGAAAAAAGTTTGAAATTATAGCTTGACTAAAGAGGCTTCATTCCTAATAATGTATTAAGTAATTATTAAAATTGATTGGCTGACAATTGATATAGAAAAGTCTGCAGCTTGTTATTTACCATTGTTAGTGTAGGTTTCCGGTAATGTAACTTGTTGCACTAGTGGACTTTTTTAGGTTATGAAGTTAGCCACGGTATGGGAGAATTTATTTATGTCAGACGAAAATAATCAGCCCTTAAATAACGATGAAGATATTCATCAACATGAGCATCATCGCCACCACCACCACCGTCATCATCGACGTCACCGCGGTTGGAAGATTTTTTGGTCGATTGTGGGAGCGCTGGTACTAGTTGCCCTCTTCTTTGCGGGGATGGCATGGCATAATCTGAAGTCAACGACAGATGATATGTATAGTAATGCTGGTGCTACCAAGTCGCGGGATGCGCAAAAAGTGCTTGAACAAAAAAAGCCAGTATCGATCCTCTTATTAGGAACAGATACCGGAGCACTTGGTCGGGACTATAAGGGTCGGACGGATACAATGATGATCATGACTTTGAATCCAAAGACAAAGACGACGACTATCGTTAGTTTGCCACGGGATATGAAAGTTAACTTGCCTGATTACCCACAATATTCGCCAGCCAAGATCAATGCTGCTTATACCTATGGGGGAGTTAAGGAAAGTATTAATACGATTCAAGAACACTTCGATATTCCAATTGACTACTACGTCTTGGTTAACATGGGCGGCCTTGAGAAAGCAATTAACCAGGTTGGCGGTGTTGATGTGAAGTCACCATTAACTTTTGACTACGAAGGTTACAGTTTTGAAAAGGGCGAGACATACCATATGAATGGGAAGAAAGCCTTAGCCTTTAGTCGAATGCGTTACGATGATCCTGAGGGTGATTATGGTCGTCAGTCACGGCAACGGTTAGTAATTATGGCGCTATTAAAGAAGTCAATATCATACAAGACCGTGCTTAACCGGTCATTCTTACGGTCAGTATCTGATAGTTCACAAACTGACTTGACTTTTGATGATATGATGCGCTTAGCACAAAGCTATCGTGATACTAATGAAAACATTGTTCAAGATCATGCTCAAGGACGAGGTCAAAATGAAGGCGGTCAAGCTTTTGAAGTTGTTCCAACAAGTGAACAACAGCGAATTACTAACTTATTGCAAAATAGCTTAAAAAATTAAACATTGAGGAGTAGAAGTCGTGAATAGTTCACAACAAACGTTAAATAATACGATTGACTTGCATCGATTAATGATGCTCTGTCGCAAGCACGTAAAGATGTTGATTGTCTGGACCCTCTTGGCAGGGATTTTAGGCTTTGTCGTTGCTCAATTTGTCGTTGTACCAAAGTATACGGCAACAACTGAAATTTTGGTTAACCAGAAGCATACTAATGACGCTAATGGCCAGGCTTATAACAATCAACAAGCTGATATCCAAATGATTAATACTTATAAGGATATCATTACGAACCAAGTGATCTTAAGTAAGGCTAGTAAGGAATTAAAAAATCCGGTAAAGGTAATTAAGCCTGCTCAACCAGCTGAATATCGGCGAAATGCTGATGGTACTCGGCGGTTAATTAAGGAAGCTCAACCAGCAGTCGTAGAACGTGGTGGCAAGAGCTATGATATGTCAACTACTGAATTAAAGAAAGCAATTAGCGTTTCAACTCAGCAAAATTCCCAAGTCTTCTCCTTACAAGTCAAGACTGATAGTCCGGAAAAATCAGCGGCAGTTGCTAATACAGTTGCCAATGTCTTCAAGGGACAAATCAAGAAAATTATGAGCGTTAATAATGTGACAATCGTTTCACGGGCAAGTACTCCTGATGCACCATCATTTCCAAATAAGAAGCTATTTGCTTTAGCAGGGGCGGTATTAGGGTTAATTCTTAGTTTCCTTTACATCTTAATTGGTGATTTAATGGATACAAGTATTCATGGCGATGACTACTTAACTAATGATTTAGGATTAACTAATCTTGGTCAAGTAAACCACATTAATATGAGTCGTGACTTTAAGGTAAACCAACAAGAAAGTCGTCGTAGTGATTCTGGTAGTCGACGGGTTTAAAGGAGGAGAGTAAATAGATATGTCATTATTTCATCGCACACAAAAGCAATCAACAGACACCATGGATAATGGGGCCAAGTTGATTACCGTTGCTCATCCAAAGAGCCCGATTTCTGAACAGTTCCGTACAATTCGGACAAATATTAATTTTATGGCAATTGATAAGCCAATTAAAACGTTAGCATTAACATCAGCTAATGTTTCTGAAGGTAAGTCAACAGTTACTGATAACGTGGCAGTTGTTTGGGCACAAACTGGTCAAAAAGTGTTATTGATTGATTCTGATTTACGTCGTCCGACACTTCACGCAACATTCAATAAAAGTAACCAGCATGGCTTAACGACTATTTTAACTAGTGGCACTAATTCTGTTGATTTACGAGAGATTATTCAACCAAGTGGGGTTGATAACCTTGATATTTTAACATCAGGTCCGATTCCACCAAATCCAGCAGAGCTATTAAACTCACAACGAATGCGGACGTTGTTGGATACTGTTAAATCGATTTACGATATGGTAATTGTTGATGTACCACCGATGTTGGAGGTTACTGATACGCAGATTTTATCACGGTACCTTGATGCAGTAGTTTTAGTTGTGAAACAGGGCCAAACACAAAAATTAGCTGTTAAACGGACGGTTGAGTTACTAAAGCTTGCCCATGCTAACTTACTAGGTTATGTCATGAATGATGTGAATGCTGATGGTGATGCTGCATACGGTTATGGCTATGGTTATGGCTATGGTTATGGCTACAGGGAAGATACAGAAAAATAAAAGGAGCATAATAGGTAATGTCAAAGGTATTAATTACTGGTGGTGCTGGATTTATTGGGTCCAATCTAGCTCATGCATTAGCTGATAACAATGAAATTACAATTGTTGATGACCTTTCAATGGGGAAGAAGAAAAATCTAGATGGAATTAAAGTAACTTTTTATCAACATGATGTTTGTGATAGAGAGTTCATGCACCAGCTTTTGTCAGAAAATAAGTTTGACTATATTTATTACCTGGCAGCGGTGGCTAGTGTAGCTGATTCAGTTGAGCGACCATTAGCAACGCATAAAATCAATCAGGAATCAGTGCTTGATACGCTTGATTATATTCGGACGCAAAAGTTACCTTTAAAAAAGTTTCTTTTTACTTCATCGGCGGCGGTTTATGGTAATTCTCCAGAGTTTCCTAAGCTAGAATCATCGCAGGTTGATCCATTAACTCCATATGCGATTGATAAATATGCAGCGGAAAGATTCACTATTGATTATGGTAAGCTTTATGGTTTACCAACAGTAGCAGTGCGGTTCTTCAATGTTTATGGGCCACGACAGAATCCAGAATCGCCATATTCTGGGGTATTATCGATTATTACCGAATGTATGAAGAATAACAAAACCTTTACCTTATTTGGAGATGGCTCGCAAACTCGTGATTTTGTATATGTTGGTGATGTTGTTGCAGCACTCATTAAATTAGCAACGGCAACTGATAAACCAATGGTATATAATATTGCAAATGGCGACGAATCGTCACTAATTGATGTTATTCATGCTTATGAAAAAATTTCTGGGATCAACTTAAATATTAAATATGAATCAGGGCGTAATGGTGATATTGATAAATCAAAAGCTGATATCAGTAAGCTAAAAAGTATTGGTTTTACACCAAAATGGACTTTAGAGAATGGACTGCGTGAATATTGGAAGTACTATGAAAAGTAAATGGGGGAGCTTAAAATGCAGGCAACTGTAGAAGAAAAGAATGATAGTTTAGAATATAGCTTTATAAACAAGATAGGTGCACCTGTTCCTAAGGCAAAATTAATTGGAAAGAGAATTTTTGATATTATTTTCGGAATTATCTTTGGAATTATTAGTTTACCAATTATTTTAGTTTTTGGAATTTTAGTTAAGCTTACGTCGAAAGGCCCGGTCTTCTTTAAGCAAGAACGAGTTGGCTATATGGGTAAGCCAATTGTTATTACTAAATTACGGTCGATGCGAAATGATGCCGAAAAGAAAACTGGTGCAGTTTGGGCTAAGAAAGATGATCCACGGGTAACAGCGGTAGGTAAATTTATGCGAAGAACTCGTGTGGATGAATTACCACAGTTTTGGAGTATTATTAAGGGTGATATGAGTTTAGTTGGTCCTCGACCAGAACGATTTGTTCTTACTGAAGAGTTTTCAGAGGAGTGGCCAGATTTCCCACAAAGGTTACGGATTATTCCAGGATTAACTGGCTATGCTCAAATTCACGGTGGATATGATCTTAAACCAAATGAAAAATGTAAACTAGATAATTATTATATTGATCATTATTCATTGGGATTCGATTTTAAGATCGCATTTGAAACGTTTAAAATATTATTTACTGGGAATGGTGCGAGATAATGTATGATCAAGTTTCCCCCCCTTTTTTTTCGGTAATTATCAATACTTATAATTCTGCAAGGACGATAGAGAAAACGTTAAGCTCGGTAATTGCGCAGACGTTCTCTAATTATGAATTGATAGTAGTAGATGACCACTCAACTGATGATACAGTTAGTATTATAAAAAAAATTAGTGCAAAGCATAACAAAAGAATAAGTGTTATTGAACTAAATAAAAACCAAGGAATAGCAAAATCAAGGAATATAGGGATTGATCAAAGTAGGGGTAAATATATAGCTTTTCTTGATGGTGATGATCTTTGGAAAGATAATAAGCTTATGATTCAGTATAACGAATTACGTAAAAATTTATTTACTGCTGATTGGGTGTTTAGCAACTATGATGTTATCGATAGTGATTATAATTATTTAGGTGAGCGAAAGCGGGATAGTGGTGTTTATGGATTCAAGGCTATCGTGAAAAAAGGAAACCCTGTTGGCATGTTAACCGTTGTTATTAAAAGTAAAGTATTAAAGAAAAATAAATTTAGAAATGTAAAACATGAAGATTATGATTTATGGATTAGACTTTCTAAAAAGGGTTATTTTGGTATTCTACTTGATGACTCGCTAGCTATGTATATGAAGCATAGTAATTCAGCTTCTTCAAATAAAATTAAGTCTATAATGTGGACATTTAATGTGTTTAGATTAAATGATATTAATTTTTTTGTGGCTATATACTTAACGGGTAATTATCTGATAAATTACTTTGCGCGAATGAAAAAGTAACTTTTAATTATCAAATTATAACGTGGGAGAATCATAAATGAATTTAGTAGTTCTAACAAAACAGTTTGGTAATTATACTGGTGCTACTGTTTCTACAATTGAGATTCTAAAAAGAATATCAAACAAATTTGATACTGTAGAAGTAGTTACAATGAAAGCACAGAAAATAGTTATTCCGAATGTTAAGATCATTGTTGCATCTAATTATTTAGAATTAGTTAGGATTTTAAAATCTAAGAAATCCAAAAAGAAAGTTTATGGTTATTCTGATGATCATTTAGGCTTCCTTTTTAATTTAGCCGGTATAAATTATATTCATACATACCATGGTAATTGGCCTGATGCTAGGTTCTTAAGTATTAGTATGTTTCTAAAGTCCTTTATTTTCATCCCATTATATATTATGACCATAAGGAATGCGAAAAAAGTAGTGAGTGTTTCAAAATATATGAATAAAAACTTTGTAAAGAAGTATAGTAATAGTAGTGTTGTTATATATAATGGTATAAAAAATAATAATTTAAATTCTAATCATAATATTATTAGTAAAAGCCATGAAGATTTTATTATGGTAGGAAATATAGATTCAAGAAAATATAAAAAAGCACTTCCAATTTTAAGTACTTTAAAAGAAAATAAATTTAAGGGAAATATTGATATATATGGAAGTTTAATTGATAAAAAAATTGTTCATAAAATGAGACACTATGACTTTGTAAATATAATGGGTCAAGTAAAGAAAATTGACTATTCAAAATATGATGCACTTCTTTGTACCTCTTTTAGTGAAAATTTACCTGTATCGATTGTTGAAGCTATCCTTTCTAGGATTCCTGTAATTTCATTTAATGTGGGAGGAATCGAAGAGGTTGTTATTGACAATGTTACTGGTAAATTAATTTCTCCAAGTGATATAGTTGGCTTTGCAAAAGCGGTTAAAACTTTTAAAAAATATGTAGTTACTGAAGATGTTCGAGAACGTATTAATAATAAATTTAATTGGGACTATTCAGCAAAAAAATATTTCAAGTTATTAAGTAGTGAAAGGAACAGTAAATGAGTGATTTAAGAAAAAATATATTATGCTCGTTTTTTGGAATATACACCTTTCTAAGTATACTGTATAATTCCTCATTTCTTAGTATGAATAATAACATGAATTATAGGCTTGCTTATATAAGACTTTTCTTAGCTGTAATTTGCCTATTTTGTTCTATAAAAATTCAGTATTCTTTAAGAGAATTATTTGTACTATTTATTTCTTTATTAACAGTTATTATATCTATTAAGTCTCAAAATTATAATGAGCTTATATATACTTTTCTCCTATTTCCGATTGTTCCATTACTAGGTAGCAAGACAACTTTTAAGATTGACTTATATTTTAGAACAATTGCAACCTTAATTGTTACGATCTTTTTGAGGAAATTATCAACTAATAATATTCTTGATACAGTAAACGGGGAAATTAGACCGTCTTTAGGTTTTACAAATCCTAATACATTATCTGAAATAGCGTTGGTTATGATTTTAGAAGTGTATATACTAAGAAAAGAATTAAATAGGAATTTATCAGTATTGATTATTTTTGGATCGCTATTATTAATATATATATCTAAATCTAGAACAACATTTTTACTACTCATTTTTTTCTTTATAATTAATTTTATATTAAAAAAAATGGAAACTAATATAGTCGCAAAAAGATTGATGATAACAGTGCCAGTTCTTTGTTGTTTGATTAGTTATGTCTTTGTGTACTTATATTCATATCGATTCAATACATTCTTGGAAAAAGTAAACTATATATTATCTAATAGGTTAAAAATTGTATCGAATTACTATCTGAATTATGGTATCAGTTTTTTTGGTCAGAAAGTCTTCTCAAATCAAATATTTGGTGCTCAGTCAATAGGATCTTTAGATAATGGATATATGAGCTTACTAATTAGATTTGGAATAATTGTTACCGTTGTTTTTCTTGTTTTATTATCGCTTACTATAAAAAAGTTATTAGATGCGAAAAAGTATGAATATGCATCTTGTTTTGTTTTATTTACTCTTCTTGGATTAACAGAATTTACTTTCTATGTGGTTGTAATCAATATATTTTTACTACTTTTTGCTTATGTATATAATCCTAAGCTAAGTTACTCACGCAAAATATAAACGAGGTTGAATAAATGCTATGTGAACAAGTTGATATTATTATTCCAGTTCATAATTCAGAAAGATATTTATCTGATTGTTTAAAAAGTATTGAGAGTCAGGAATATGGCAAGATTAATGTAATCATTATCAATGATGGTTCACGGGATGGATCAGAAAAAATAATTAAGGCTTATATGCATAATAGTAAGTTTACGGTAAAATATTTTGCTTTTCGAGAATCTAAGGGAGTATCTTTTGCAAGGAATAAAGGGATGGAGCTTTCATCAGGTGAATTTATAACATTTGTTGATAGTGACGATATCATATTGCCTAACCATATAAAAACATTAGTTTATAATATGTCGAAAGATACTTCTCTTTCAGCGATACAAATTTTAAAGAAGAATGTATCAATTAGAAGTAAAAGTAAAGCTAGGGTATTAGATCTGAGCAATTCTTTTATAAGTGTTTTAAGCTCAAAAGGAATAGAAGGCTATGTATGGAATAAGCTTTTTAGAAGGGAGCTATTGGATAAATACAACATTAAGTTTGAAAAAAATATAGTAATGAGTGAGGATTTATTATTTGTTTGTAACTATATTTTAAATGCACGTGGAAATATGAAAGTGTCATCAACTCAGTCCTATTATTATAGGACGAATAATGATAGCACTACTAGAGATAGCTCAATTGAGAAAGCTAAGATTAAAAGTCAATTCTTGGTATATACTTCAATTGAAAAAATGATTTCTAATAATGGTTTAAATCCTAGAGCTATTAAAGTGTTTTATGAAAAGTACATGTTGTTTCTAAATTATACCTTATACAAGCTTGATAAAAATGATCAATTTTGTGAATTAGATTCACTATTGAAAAATTTCGAAAGCAAATACCTAATAAGCTTTTTTATGTCTGGGGCAATTACAAATAAAGAAAAATTAGGTTATTTATATAGGAAAATTAAGAGGAGCTAACTATGAACTATGAAAATGTGGATATAATTATTCCCGTTCACAACTCTGAAAAGTTTTTATTAGAATGCTTAAATTCTGTTGAAAGTCAGAATTATAACAATATTCACCTTATCATTATAAATGATGGTTCAACTGATTCTTCTCAGAACATAATAGATTCTTTTAAGAGAAGTAGTCATTTAGAAATAACAGTACTTTTCAATAAAAGTGCTCGGGGAGTTTCAAAGGCTAGAAATCAAGGATTGGATATTGCAAATGGCCCATATGTAACTTTTTTAGATAGTGATGATGTTCTATTGAAAGATCATATAAATGATTTAGTTCAGACGATTAAAGTAACGAAAAGTAAATTAGCGATTACCGGTGCTATAAAGCAAACAAAAATAAATCATATTAATAGTACATTAAAGCTTCAATCTGTCCCATCAACTAAAGCAATGAAGGCTATTTTAGGATTTGGAAATATTCAAGGTTATTCCGTTAATAAGTTATATAAACTAGAAAAAATTAATAGAGTTGGATTAAAATTTGATAATTCTCTCTTTATTTGTGAAGACCTATACTTTGTTTGTTCTTATATAAAAGAGATAACTGGGGAAATCGGATTTACGGGTACAAATACCTATATTTATCGTGAGAATGAAGATAGTAACTTAGCGCAAAGAAAAAAATTAGCTGATATTATAAAGAAAGGTAAAAATGAACAGAGAGCATATGCGGCGATCCTACAAATAATGGATACAGAACAAGAAAAAAAATATTGTGAATTAAAGAAAACGTGGGCAATGATTAACTTTATTAAGAGAGTAGTATTGATTGCAAATCCTTATCACTGTATCCCAGAAGTTATGGATATTTATAGCGGTCAAAAAAAGCACTTTTTGATAAGGGCAGTGTTATCTGGATTCTTTCCACTGAAAGATTTAGTTCATTTGATTATTGATATACACACGATTCAAATAAAACTTGGAAAGTTGAATAAAACATTATGAAAACTTTAGTGATATTAGGACCTTTACCAGATAAAGAAGGAAAAAATTTAGGCGGAGTAGCAGATTTTGATTATAACCTGGCTCAAAAAATAAAAAAATATTTTAATACGGTTGTAATTACCAATACTACGCTTTATGAGGAAATCGATGGAGTTAAAATTATTCCAATTGGGAATAAAAAATATCCATCTGTTTTTTCGTGGATAAAGATATACTCAACTCTGAAAAAGATTAAACCTGATTATACAATTTCAAGTTTACATTATAGTTTTGCTGTTGCTCCATTGAAAAATGTAAAAAAGATTCATTTTGTACATGGCTTTACGAGTAAGGCCGATTACAGTTTTCTTAAAAGGTTCGTCTGGGATATATTAAATCGTACTATTCAGCGCAATAATTTTATCCAGTTAGCTAATAGTTATTTTACAAAAACAATTAATGAAAAAAATCTGATGAATCCTATTGACGGTGTTGTTCCGCTTGGCGCAAATGACATTTTTAGAAGTAATTATTCAAGTACTCAAAGAAACATTGATTTATTATTTGTTGGGAGAATACTTAAGGCGAAGGGAATTTTTAACATAGCCAAATCATTAAAATACCTTCCTAAGAATATTAATGTGACTTTTGTTGGCGATGGCACCGATTCAAAACAATTGAAAAAATATTGTGCAGAAAACAAACTAAATGCTAAATTTTTAGGGATAAAAAAAGGCAAGGAGCTTTTAAAAATCTATCATTCTTCTAAAGTATTTATATCATTAAATACAGCGGAACCCTTTGGGATAACAAATATTGAAGCATTATTAAGTGGCTGTAAGATTGTTTGTTCGCAAACAGGAGGTCAAGTTGAGAATCTGATTAAATATCCCGCTTCTGTTTGTTTTATTCAAAATGATAATATTAGGGGAATTGCTAACGCTGTTAAAACAGCTTTAGTCGAGTTTAAAAGTTATAAGCCAAACCTAGAAAGTGCCAAAAAGTATTATTCCTATGATCGAGTTGCAAAAGATATAGTTAATGAATTAGAGGAGAAAAATTTTAATGACTGAGCCATTAGTGTCTGTAATTATCCCTGTCTATAATGTTGAAAAATATTTGGATAAGTGTTTAACCACGGTAGTATATCAGAATTACAATAACTTGCAAATAATTTTAGTTGATGATGGATCAACAGATAATAGTTTATCTATTTGTAAACATTGGTCAATTAAAGACGAAAGAATAGAGGTTTATTCTAAGAAGAATGGGGGACTTTCAGATGCCAGAAATTATGGCTTGAGATATGCAAAAGGAGAATATGTTTCTTTTATAGATTCAGACGATTGGATTTCCTTAAATATGATTAGTAAAATGGTCAATGTCTTTTCTGAAAATGATGTTGATATGGTGACATGCCAATTTATCACTGTTAATAATGGCGATGCCAAACTTTTTTCTTACCAAGATAAGAAACTTAATATAGTTGACAGAAAAGAAATGTTTAAGCTATTACTGGAAGATAATAACATGACTAGTCATGTTTGGCGAAAAATGTATAAAAGAAATTTAATCCCTAAGGATGTTTTTGAAGTTGGCAAAAATTTTGAAGACATTTTAGCAATGCCGACTTTAGTGTCAAAATGTCAAAGTATTGCCTCTATGAATGAAGGATTGTACTTTTACAGGACTTCTAATGGTAAAAGTATTGTAAATGCAATTAGTTTAAAGAATATTGAGGACCGTTTTTATGCAATAAAGGAATCAACAAATGAGATAATTAAGCTTGAACCTCAGTTGGGAAAAGTTGTTAATCAGGCTTTGTTGATAAAAGAAATAGATGTCTATCGTAATTTGATCGACTCTGGAATTATAAACGATAAACAAGCTCTGCCTTTGATAACTAGTATAAAAGAAGATTTACGTGAAAAGGATTATCGAATCTTGCCAGGAATGGCACCAAAGATGTTTGGGTATTCGATATTAAAATCAAAAGCGCTAGCAATATTGACTTACCGATTATTTGAAAAGCAAGACAGCTTATTCAAAAAAGTCATGCGAAGATTTAAGCTATATTCAGAAAGGCATAATAAACGAGTTGCGTTTAAAGATAAGTACTTAAATGGAAATGATAAGTTATTTATCGTTCTGGGAGTTCCAAATTATGGAAATTTAGGTGACCAGGCTCTTAAGTTTGCCGAGTATAATTTTATTCATAAATATTTTCCTGATTTTAAGCTTGTACCTGTTGAAATCAATGATGGCTTTTTAGTTCGAAATGTTAAGAAAAGAGTTACAAATAAAGATATTGTTGCCCTACAAGCAGGGGGCAATATTGGAACTTTATATCCGTGGTTACACAATACTCAGTTAAATTTTCTCTCAAAATTTGCAAGGAATAAGGCAATTATTTTCCCACAGACATTGTATTTTAGTGATGACCCTATGGGAAAACAATATTTGCAAAATACTAAAAGTGTTTATCAACAGATGCAGCATTTTTTGTTGTTCACTAGAGATAAATTTTCCTATGATTTTGCTCAAAATAAACTACAAGGGGTAAGGTCGGTATTAATGCCTGATATGGCACTGAGTTTAACTCCCAAAGTTGAAGAGAGTAAAAGAAGTGGAGCAATTCTGTTACTGCGAAATGATTCAGAAAAAACGTTATCTGTTGAAGATTTGCAGCTTCTTTTGAGAAAAGTAAAGGAAACCTTCGGGAATAATTATCTTCAGAGTGATACACATATACATTTTGATGATATTGATGATAATTTTGCCAAAGATAAACTTCAAGGATTATGGAATAAGATGGGTAAGAGTCAGCTTGTGATTACTGATCGGCTTCATGGAATGGTATTTGCAGCCTTGACTAACACACCTTGTATTATTTTGCATAGCAAGAGCCCTAAAATTCAGGGTGTCTATGAATGGATTAAAAATAATAAATTTATTTTTCTGGAAGATGATATTAATGAGCTGTCTAGTACGATCAAAAGTGCATTAGCAACGAGTGATTGTCACTTTGAACGAAAAAATATAAAGGAAAAGTTTGCTCAAATGGCAGAACTAATCAATAAGTTATAACTATTCTTTAAAACGTGAAAAATTGAATTTAACAGGAATATAAATTAATTATTAGGTAGAGGAGAAAATAAGTGGATCAATCACGAACTAAAAATTCATTTCGGAATATCCTTTTTAGTTTAGCTAACCAGTTAATAACTATTTTACTAGGATTTATTAATCGGAGTGTCTTTATTTGGACATTGGGAGTTGTTTATCTTGGTATTTCAGGCCTATTTTCTGATATATTGACTATGCTTTCCTTAGCAGACTTAGGTTTTGGTGTGGCCTTAACGTATAGCATGTACAAGCCATTAGCTGAGAAAGATTATGATCGTTTGGCTGCTTTAACTGGATTATATCGGCGGGTATATCGAATTATTGCTTTAGCAGTAACTCTAATAGGTCTTGCATTAGTACCATTTCTTAAGTATTTAATTAACCTTAAACACCCAATTCCTCATATCACGCTGTATTACTTAATGTTTCTAGCTAATACAGTAGCTTCCTATTTAGTTGTTTATAAAACATCAATTCTAACGGCTGATCAGAAAGATTATTTATTAAAAAAGTATCAGAGCATTTTTAGCATCGGCTCCACAGCTTGTATGACGCTTTTTTTACTGTTAACTCATAGCTACTTTATCTACCTTCTAATTCAGGTTATCTTTACCTATTCACAAAACTTCTATTCATCTTATGTGGCGGAGAAAAAATATCCCTTTATTAAGAAGCATGTTTCAATGCCGATTAAGGAAGTCAAAGAGATTTTTAAGAATCTTTATTCTGTTTTCCTTTATAAGATCTCAGGTGTCTTATTAAATGCTACGGATAATACTATTATTTCAATCATGATCGGGACGGGAATGGTCGGGTATTATTCGAACTATTCCATGATCACTTTACAAGTTACCAATCTAGTTAACACAATTTTTTATTCATTAACTGCAAGCCTTGGCAATCTTGTTGTTCGTGAAAAAGCGCATCGTCGTTACCAAGTCTTTAAGGCAATACAATCAGTTAGTGATATTTTCTCTGGTATTTGTACAGCTTGTTTATTTTTATTATTTCAGGATTTAATTCATGTATGGCTAGGTAATCACTTCTTGTTGAATAATATAACTTTGCTTGCAATTATCTGCAATTTTTATCTTGGGGTAATTTTATTACCAATTTGGATTTATCGTGAAGCTACGGGGTTATACCAGCAAACAAAATATATAATGGTGGTTACTGCAGTGATTAATCTTGTGCTATCATGCTTAATGGCTAAAACTCTAGGAGTGGCTGGTGTTTTATTTGCATCTGCAATTGCACGGTTGATGACCTATTTTTGGTATGAACCAGTTTTATTGTTTAGAAAATACTTTTCAGCATCAAGTATAAATTATTTTATTAGTATCTTGAAAAATATATTTGTAACTGTTTTAGTGATTTATATTAATGATTTATTGTTTGATAAAATTCTAGTAAATAGTTGGACGATGCTTTTTGTAAAAGCATTTTGCATTGGCATTGTTAGTCTTATAGTAACGATTCTGTTTTATTGTCGAACTGAAGGGGTAAGGATGCTTTTTGATAGGATATTAAGTTTTAAAGCCTGAAATATCAATTTAAATTAGAAAAAATTGATATTTCTTCATCTGTGATGTGACTCAGGAATACTTCAAATGGTGTGCGGTAATTAAGTAACTTCCGTGGAATATTGTTTCTGCGATGTATTAACTGTGTAACTAAGACATCAGGTAAGTGGTGAAAGTCTATCACTCCGTAAGGTGCCATTATTGTTCTCGTTGATTGGGGGCCCGCCAACCTGTATAAATGTCATGCCTATTGGTAATGTCACGCCAGTCAATGAATCCTTTACTGTTATCAAAAGTGATTGACTTAATGAAATGACGAGGCATTTTAGAAAGTCACTTATCTAATGTACTGGTTGATAACTTCATCAGTTTTACGATGGACATTAAGAACAATCATCACTTTGGATTGTCGTTCTACTAGGGGCATTACAGTACCACGATGGTTTTTTGAACAGTATCCGCCTCAAAATGTCCAAATTTGTGTTGGTAATGAGAAAAATCATGGTATCGTTGGTAGATACTATGATCAAGATGACCAGCCGTGCCACGAAATTCGATATAAACATTCGGGTTAGTTTGCTTTTCATTGATAAATGTTGGACATTGAATTGATATTGTCCATGGGCAAACATTTAGTAAAGTGTCCGCATACTACAACAATCGTCTGTTCTGTATGACCGATAATAGTATCGGGTGTCCAGCCTTGATCTGTTTATTGACATAGTTAATCTCATGCTTAGAGCAATTGATTGAACTCGTTTATTTCCACAAAGCTGTTTATTGATTGTGCTGGCAAGTCCTAAGGCATTTATTATTCAATTGTTCTACTGCTGTTAAGAAATCGATAAACACGGTAAAAAGTTTCTTAGCTTTATTTAGGTTGTTTAGCAGCTTGATAAGCCTTCGTACTTTGGTTCTAAAAATCAACTATGAGGGTAAGCTCATGTGTGGTAAAATGTTTAAAAGTTACTTGCGATTACCTTTCTTTTGAGTGCACTCGGCATGGGTGTTAGCTAGATGGTGAAAGTCCATTATGGGTCGTAGTAGTTGAAGGGAGCCTAAGGCAAAGTATTAGAAGCAGCTATAAGGCTGAAAGCGATGGATAAGATTGTTCAACAAGTTGAAGTCCCATACTACTCGAAGTTGCTTTCAGTAAAGCTATCGGTGACATGGTACGAAAGTTAATATTTTTACCCGGGAAGGTCTGGCTTACACGTTTTCCGACAGGAGGAATGAATGAAATTCCATAGAAATAAGCGATACAGTGATGTAGCGTTGAGTAGGTCAGAAGTCAGCCGAGGTTATAGTAGTCTGGTCAATCAGACGAAGGACTGAACGACAATAACTCATAAATTATATCAGAGGTGTAATTAGGTGCGACAATCGCAGAAAACAGAACAACAAGCTGACCGCTTGTCGAGGATAGGTTTGGAAAACCAAAAATACACAAGGGAGCGTAGTACCGATTATGGTGAAGGTATAAGTGTCACTATCCAAGACTTAGTCTTGGACCGCAATAACCTTAATCAGGCATAATTACGTGTTAAGAGAAATAAAGGTGTGACGATATAACTGTCGATGGACCTTCTACCATACCTCAGGGAAAATAAAACGGAATTAGTCGCCAGTTTACATGATGGCAATTATAAGCCAGCATCAGTTAAACGGGTAGAAATTCCGAAGCCTATAATGGTGGCATAATAAAGTTAGGGATACCAACGGTGGTGGACCGCGTGACCCAACAAGCAGTTGCCCAAGTCCTCACGCCTATCTCTGAACGAGTTTTCTCTGATAATAGTTTTAGCTTTCGCACTCATCGTGGTACCCAAGACGCAATCGCCAAGGTAGTTAGTCTATATAACCAAGCTTTTCGACGGATAATTGATTTAGACCTCAAGGCTTATTTCGATAACGTCAACCATGATTTAATGATTAAATACCTCTAACAATATATTGACGGCCCATGGGTACTAAGGTTAATTTGCAAGTTTCTAACTAGCGGAGTCCTAGACCATGGGCCCTTCGCTAGGAGTTATAAAGGAATTCCACAAGGAGGACTGTTATCGCCACTGCTAGCGAATGTTTATTTAAATGAGTTGGATAAAGAACTGATCAGACGTGGTCACCACTTTGTGCGTTATGCAAACGATTGTAACATTTATGTTAAAAATCAGTGGGCTGGAGAGCAAGTAATGCGAAGTATTACCCGGTTTCTTGAGAAACGATTGAAGGTTAAAGTTAATCTAGATAAAACTAAAGTTGGTAGTCCCCTAAGATTGAAATTTTTTGGCTTTTTACTAGGTGTAGACCGCTCGAACGGCCAAGCAATAAAGCTATTAACAAAGAGCAATCGAGGAGTTTCTCTGATTAAAATGTTTAAGGAAATTCATCAAAAGATGTACGGCTGGCTTCAGTATTACTCAATTGGGAAATTAGCCAATTTTATTCATTGCTTGGTTAAGAGCGCGAATAAGGCAATGCATTTGGAAGCAATGGAAGAAATTCAAAACTAAAGTTGTGAACCTACAGAAGCTAGTTTGGTCCTTTCATGATGCGTACGTTTTCGCTAGTACTCGAAAGAGCTACTAGCGGACTGTACATAGTAAGACACTAAATTATTCTTTAATGAACAGAAAACTGGAGCACCTTGGACTAATAAACTTGTCCAAGACGCTCCAGTCAATTTAAAGTGATTAAGTTGTCGAACCGCTATATACGGAACCATACGTACGCTGGTGTGAGAGGTCGGTAATTGAACTAACCAATCATCTCCTACTCGATTTAAGAATACTCGGAAATCTACTTTTTATTTTATATTATGATTTAAGGAGCTATAATTTACAATGATTCCTAAAATAATTCATTATGCCTGGATAGGAAATGAAATGCCACAAAATGTTAAAGCAGGGATTGAAATGTGGCATTATAAACTTCCAGACTGGAAATTTATGTTTTGGAACGAAAAAAATTATGATTTTGGAAAATTTAAATTTACAAAAGATAACTATGACCAGAAACGATGGGCGTATGCAACTGATGAATTACGGTATGATGTTGTAAATATGTATGGAGGGTTTTACCTTGATACAGACATGCTCATAAAAAAAGATTTAAATAATTTTAGAAATAATAAAGTAACTTTAGGATTTATGTACAATAATAGTATTTTGACATCTTTTTTTGGTGCAGAAAAAAATGCACCATTATTAAAAGAATTATTGGACTTTTATGAAAATAACTACACAAAACTAAATAAAACAACAAATAATCCTATTGTTACATATTATCTTTTGAATAAATACAACTCTAGTTTTTCCTTAAATAATAAATATCAAGAACTAGAGCCAGGAATAAAAGTTTACCCTCGTGAGTATTTTTGCTGCCCTAATAAAGATGTTAAAGCTAATTATGCTGAACATTTATTTGATAATTCTTGGGGAAATGCAAACAAAGGGACTTATGGTTTTCTAAAGAAATATTTTAAGAAAACATTGCCATCAATTTATTGGGAAATTTCTAATAAACGTGGAATTAAGAGTGCACAAAATGATTTACAAATACTAGAGAAATGTAATTTAAAATTATAATAGTTATTAGGTAAGCACGCAATAACAACACGCCTATATTTTACTTCTCAGGTCCCCTATACTGAAATCATCAGTAAGGAGGCCTTTTCTATGGAAGAAACACATGAAATTATTACACCTAGATTCTTGAACAGACCAAACCAATTAACGAAAAAACAGCATTTTCAACCACATTTAATTGCTCAAGTCGAAATAAATGATGCCAAATTAACGATTTTTAAAGGGGGCTAATGACAACCTAGCAGTTGATTTAGCGAAAACCATTATTTGCTATGCTCGTTAATTGGTACAATTCTAAGCAGTTTTACCTTATTTGTAACTGATCTGCGTAAAGGAATCAATGGCCTAGCCATGCTAATTGCCGAAAATTATGGGTTAGCGCTCTCATGATGATTCTCTCTTTTTGTTTTGCGGATCACGTAACGATCGTTATAAAGCTCTTTTCTGGGATGGTAAAGGTTTTATTTTACTTTATAAACGGTTTGAGAATGGTCAGTTAAAATGACCACGAAATAGTTCAGCGGTCAAGTTATTAAATGAGACAGAGTTAAGGCAATTGCTTAAAGGACTTAGTCCTTTTCCTGAGGTTCATCAAGCTAGTCTAGGAAATTTATCTTTTACAAACGTTTATCAATTTTGTGAAAAGGTTAATTTAAATGCAAATTTATTGTATGATAAAACAGTATATTAAACAATGAAGGGGATTGTTATGGAAATAAAGAAGCACTTTAAACTGTATAAAAGTGGCAAACAATGGGTAACAGC
>OKSF01000837.1_pt1 | contig 28004 bp, 28 predicted proteins | sample 1606061 | NCBI WGS metagenome assembly OKSF01 (sample SAMEA3541567, study PRJEB24748) | human gut metagenome | biome: human gut; feature: human-associated habitat; material: faeces | place: China | collected 2012
TCAGGGGAGAACCATCCATTGCTTTGTTGGAAAGATAAATATAGAAAATTGGGAGGATATTCATCCAAATGAAGAGGTGAAACGGTTGTTTACAGTCTATGTTGACACGTTGTTGACAGAGAATCCGATTTATTATAAAGTGATTTCTACCTTGAGTGATGCAAAAGATTTCCCATTTTTCTTGGTAAAAAACAGAGAAAAATACAATTTTGGGTATAGTGAACGTCATATTCCTTTTTACAGAAACTTGACAGAAAATATATGGGGAATGACAGCTATGTTTACACATAGATTTACAGATATTCTGAAAGATTTAGAGTAAAAAAGATCAACAATAATATGTTGATCTTTTTTACTATGAATTACATTATTTATTTGCTACCAAAGGAGTGAGATTTATTTCTGGGACATGAGTCTAGAGTATTCCTAAAATGATTTTTAAAATTAATATCGAAGCTTTTAGCTAGGTGGTCAACTTTAGAGTAGACAAGATTTATTTGTTTCGTTTGTGTCATTCCTATGCTCAAAGGGGAGTATTATGTGGATAGAGGCTGTTATGCTTTGGTGTTATTCTGCCTAAGATTGATGATTCTATTGATTTTTCTGAGGGAGTTACCTATGTTGAAGAGAAGGTAAAGCATATAACTATAAATAGTAAAGCTCCAAAAATCTGGGACAATACTGAGACTATAGACAAATAGGACTGTTGCACTAACAAAAATTAGACAGCTACATATTATTGAAAGTAGAGGATACCCTTTTGAAAATAATAGGCTTTCTATGATTAAGGCAAAAGCAGGTAGCAAAAGAGTTAGAATGATAATAATAAAGATGAAGCGTTGTGTATCATCTAGCATCAAGTTACCCAATGATTTACCTAGGTAAAACCGAGAATCACTTCCCCCAGGATAAATCAATTCTCTTGTCAAGGGACTAACTAGGATTAGGGTGTCAAATAATGAGAAAGCCGCCCATCTCCAAATAGGGAAAGCCCATTCTTCCTCAGATAATTCTCTCTGAGTTCTTTTTTAGTTAATTCTAATTTGATTGTCATCAATATGTACCTCTTTTGGAAAGTCGTTATTTTGATTTAAGATATACCATCCATCTGGTAGTTCAGAGTTTTTAAGTACCTGTTCTAATTGAGAATGTAAGTCAATTTCTTTAGTCGTGGAAGCAGAAGGAAAACTCAATTGGACAGTAAGTTGTTTGTTTCGTAGAGCATCTTTAAGTGAAAAATCATAATAGCCACCTAGCGCTTTAGAATGTCCCCTCTCATAAGTATAGAGCGTCGTGTATGGTACAGGTTCTATCTGAACAATAATATTTTTTTAATCTTTCTCGGTACTTAAAGCTTTAGAGATATCATTGATAAATTTTTGATTTCTAGGGTTGATTTTAATAGACTTTTTAATAAAGTCGTCCCCATATTCTCTTTCATCAGGTAAAATCTTATATTCACTATTTTGGCGATTAAAATCTGAGTCGCTTTCTGTTGGGCTGGCAATGTAAAGATAGAGTAAATCTTGAATATGGAGAGGAAGTTGAGTATTTACATGTTCTTTTTTGTTATTAATGGTCTCTTGATAATCAATATGGAAAATCAGGTAATGTTTAACCTCATCTTCTTTATTCATACGATAAGTAATTTTATCTGCCCATCCGATACCAGTTATCTGCACCTTTCCTTGAAATCCACGAGTTTTATAAAAACCTCTAATATTTTCTTGAGCATTGTAATAGAAAAAGATAGCAATCATGGTCAATAATAAAATCAAGGGCATAGTAATTTTAAGGTATTTGAAGTTATTTTTTACCATATTAGTTATGACTCTCCTTAACTAGTAGGTTGTAATCTTTTTGACTTTTAACTTCCTCGAGGTGTCCAGTCGTTGTATCAGTACTTGTAAAATACCAATAGATATCCTCCTTATTTGGTGTTAACTCCTTTTGGAGTTTAATGGTATCATCCAAATTAAGTGAATCAGTTGTTACGATAATTAGGCTGAATCTTTTTTTGAGTGATTGGTCACTGTATTCGTTATTGTCTTGATCTTTGTAATCAGCAAAATTTCTTTCTTTGGTCCAGATAAGGGGCATGGAGTTGATAATGAGGGGATCATCTTTATGACCTATAGAAAAATTATCCTTTGAAAGGAGATAGCGGTAAGGTTTAGCAAATTCGTAGTATTGACTGACTTTTGCTGGTTTGGTTTTGTTGCCTTATGGGTGCGTAAATTGACATAGAATACTTTTTCGTTGTCATAGGATGAAAATTTCACAAACTCATTCCTACCATCGGAGAACATGGTATTATCCATGGAACCGGGATCATCGTATCCTAGTTTCTTAGCAAGGTCTAGTACATTAATAGTGTATCCTTTTCCAGTATCTTTACCAAGCTGATAAAAGTGAATAATATCATAATTTTTAGGGTCCTTCTTGTGTTTAGATGCTTTATACCTAGATTCTTGGAAGGCTAGATAGGTGCGACCGACGACTAATTGACTTCTCTCCAGTGCTTTTTCATTTCCAAACTTAACACCTAAAACGTTAAAGTTTCCTATTTTGACGTTTTGAAAGGATGTTACAGTAACTTTTTTGTTAGTATAGTCGTAAAGTCTATCGTCTAAAGAATAATCGGCTTGAAGTCTATAACCATATCGAACGAATGTACCTGTAAGTAGAATGGTTATAAAAATAAGGAGATAAACATGCCACATACGCCATCTAAATGTTTCTAATTTTGTCATAGGAGATCCTCTTTGAGTAATAGAAAAACCATGAAAATCTTATTTTCATGGTTTTTAATTCAATTATTTTACTTCAGTAAGAATCAGAGAAGTTAGTACCGTCTGAAATTAAATATTATCTTGGTCAAAATTATGAGATTTTAGTTGAAATAGAAGAGGTTGATTACTTCGATACGGACTCTAGCAGAGCATCTCATCGACTTTCTTTGGCTGAAATAACTGAAATTGTTAAATATCAAAGTATGGACAATGTTTGAAGCAACTACCAGAAGGCATAGGAAAAGGTGAAAGGGAATATTGGGAAAACAACTATAAAAGAGATAGATAATGGGCTATTTTGATTGTTCACGAGAACCAAAATCTGATATTGCTTTTGTGGATATGAGATCTTTCTATGCTAGTGTTGAGTGTGTGGAACGTGGATTGCATCCTTTAAGGGCCTCGCTTTGTGTGATGAGTAGAGTAGATAATTCAAACGGACTTATCTTAGCTTCCTCTCCAATGTTCAAGAAAGTCTTTTGAGCACCACAAGAGGCGAAGTCACAAACTCCGCCTCCTTCTACATATTTTTTGTTATAATAGAATATTTTATTTGAAATATCAAGACTTATGCTTGATAAAGCTAGAAAACTTACCCTTTTCCAGCAAGAATATCTGATACTTTATACAATCCTGGGGAATATGTCCGACCAAATAGTTTTTTCGTCAAGGCATTAAACGTATAATGGTCATCTAAAATCAAGACTTCGTCATACGTTTTTAAGAGTGCAATAAAGTCATCGTCTGTTAAATTGGAACCATCTCTAGTATCGATATTTTCATTGCCGAGGTAATAACTTGTTGCGCTGTCTCTGTATGATGCCATTAAATCTAAAAATTCTTGGTCAGCCGACACAAAATTTTCTCTGGCATCAACATTGACATCCCACAGATAATAACGACTAGCATATTGGACAAAATAATTATCTACATTCTCCTTATCTGCTGTTACAACCAAAATTCTATCCGTTGACGAATTACTCTGACTTCCAGTAAACTGATGAATTTCTTTTACGACCTCGTTTGTTTCCTGATTGTTATTGTAAACAATGCTATTATTTTCTGACAAGAACATTCCAATGGCATAAACTGTCAAAACAAGGCTCGCGTATTGGTACAAGTGTTTATTAAATAAGCTCTTGTAAGACCTAGCATTACGTTTACTAATGATTTTTTCATACAGACACTTGTCCATTACCCATGCTAAAGCCATGGTCAAACAACCAAAAACAAAGATAACGATGCTCGAAGCATAGCGCTCAAATCCTGCTAATTCTAACGCTTCATCAGTCGGCATTGCTGTCAGATACATGAGTAAAATGCCAATATAGTAAGTCACAATCGAAATATCAACAAATCCCCAAGTCAACAAGACAAATTTCTTATATTTCAAACGAATGCCAATCACAATAAAGGCAATCAGCATAATCAGATTGATTATCAAAATTCCATTGCTTGCCAAACTGTCAAACGTAAACACCGATTTGACAAAAAGAGTGATAATTTTTTGTGGGACGCCTGACAGATTTCCAGTCAATACCTGACCAAGTTCTGACATGGACACCGCATGCTTGGCACTTGAGGCATTTGGGAAATTATCCGTCACATGCTTTTGCCAAATAACAAAAGGAAGACAGCTGACTAGCAAGGTCATTATGAGCAGCACTAGTGCTTTTAAACGTGCTCTTTTACGAACAAGTAAACGCACAATACAAACCACATAAACTACTAAAACGAGAGCGACAAAGAAAAGTCCACTTACTTTGACGATACTTAATAATCCAAGAATTACCGCCGTATTTAGCGACAAAAACCAGAAACGATTACGATAGACAAAACAACCTGCTATGGCTGCCAAGGCCAAGGCCGGAAGCAGAAAATCAACCAGCAAATTATTTAATCGAATAGCAACGTTGAACGTATTAAAAACAGCAAACGAAGCAAAAATCATGCTAACCATTAAGACACGTCGATCATCACGAAGTGCCGCAAACATGGCATAAAGACTGGAAGCAATCAAGAAGAATTGCCCGACCAACATACTACCTTCTGAAAAGCCTACGATAGTCGTGAAAAAATAAATGAAAAGTGAACTTCCAACAGGATAGGTATAATAACTAATAATCGTATCTTGCTGTGTTGGCAAAGCATTATTGATATGGAAAAATTTTACAATCGTTGCCCAATGCGTAAAATTATCATAATGTAAAAGCGGTGAATGCCAGAGCGTTATTCCAAACAAAAGCAAATAAGCCATCATTCCAAGCGCAATATAATCAAGTCTCCTAAAGCGATATTTCTTTTTCCATACCGCCCAAAGATAATAAAGACTCAAAAGACAGCCCAAAACAGAAATGGCATACACGGTCTGCAACATAAAGCCTAACAAACTACCAAGGTACAATACCAATGTAATGACTGAAAATGTAAACACCCATGTCAGACTGCGATTCATCTTCACAGTATTACGGAAAAAGGCATTGTACCCCATGGTAATCACAAAGAACAACAGTAATCTAGCAATACTAATCATACTCTCCCTCTCCATTCATTTGCTAAGGCTTTAAAAGCAGGTAAGCTATCCAAATCCGCTAAATTGGTAACTCGATAAAGCGATTCGTCTCTATCAATATCATAGGACACAAAAGTCAACTGAATTGGCAAATCTTTGTAGGTAAATGCGACATTCGGTTCTTTTTTAGGATTTGTCAATTTTCCAGAAAATGTCATGTAATAATAATCTGTCTTTCTAAGCTGGCATTTTTTTCCAGCAACCTGAACCTCTTCATTAACACGAACTTTCGGAAAAGCTACTTGGTCATAGGCTGAAACAGGACGTTCATTATTTTGGAAACGTTGACTAAAGTTCTCAAATAAATCATCCCATGTTGTCATCCAAGGGTCTTTTTCCTTCGGAAGATTGTGATTAATGCGGTCATAAATGTACTGATAAAATTCGCGCTTATCAGCTTCAGGAACTTCTGAAAATTGAACGCCGTAGCGCCAACCATTATCAATCGCAAAAACACGAACAACATGACCTTTTACCCTCGCATGGTAATCACGTGATTGCAAATTAAGCGTCAGTTCTTTTTCTTTCGGCAAATACAATGGTAAATCCGTATAGAATGAAATCCCCGTTTCTGAAATATCACAGACTCTCACTTGGTAAGAATCATCATCAACCTCAATAACCATAGCTTCATCAACAGTAAAACGCTCACTTGAGCGATAAATCGGACGACCAAGCGCACAGAAAATCGCAAAGGTCAAATTGATGATATGATAAATCAACCAAAAACTGATAATACTTCCATAAAAAAGCTCTGAACCAAATTTTCCATAGTTAAAAGTCACCAAACCATAAACGGCTAATCCCCATAAAACAAGATAAGGAAGCGCATAAAGGTACAACGTCCACGACGTATCATTTCCCTTACGTGTCACCTTAAATTTTTTTTCGCTAATGCCAAAGGACTCCAACATCATGGGAATAAACAAATACGGAGCAAAAATCGTTTCCACAATTTCTCCCCAAACCTGTGTTCGGTATTGTTTTGAGACTTCTCGCATTGACAAGTGTGTCAATGCGTAACTTGGCAACCAGAATAGGAACAGTAGCCAGATATTTGACACCACCACACGCACATGGAAAACCGTATATAAAATCGGTGCCAAGATATACAATAACCGTCTAAAGAAAGACCACCAATAAAGATAGCCATTAATATAAACAATTCTTTGCCCCTTTGTCAATTTGGGATTAAAGAAGATATTCATATTGTAGCTACTGCGAATAACGCCACGTCCCCAGCGCGCGCGCTGTTTGATGACACTCTTCAAATCTGTTGGCGTTAACCCGCTAGCCATTGGACTTTTCGTCGAATAATTTACATAACCAGCCGCATTCATCCGAACACCTAGCTCGAAATCCTCCGTAATGGTATCTGTCGGAAAACCACCAACATCTTCAATCGCCTTGCGGAAAATAACCGTATTAGACCCCGTATAAACCGCTGCACCGTGCGAATTATTGCAAACATTAATTTCTTTGGAAAAGAAATCTTGTTCGTTTGGTAAGGTTGATTCTGAAAACAAGTTAAATTGGAAAATATCAGCATTGTAAAAACTTTGTGGCGTTTGAATCAAACCAACTTTTGACTTATCATAATCGTCACCATTTTCATAAGCCTCAACTTGTTCAACAAAATAAGGCACAGTTTCCAACAGGAATTCCCGATAAGGAATCATATCCGCATCAAATGTCGCCACCAAAGGTGATGACGTCTGACGTAAAGCATTATTGTAGTTTCCTGATTTGGCATCTTTATTATCCGCCAAACCAAAATAACCAACACCAAGCTCATCAGCCAATTTGGCAACTTCTAGACGATTGGTATCATCACAGACGTAGATATGCACCTTAGACTTATCAGGATATTCCATAAAAGTACAGGCATTAATCGTCTTATAAAGCAACTCTGGATCCTCATTATGCGTTGCAATCAAAACATCCACATCTGGGTAACGCTCCTTAGCAATCTCAGGCTTTTCAAGTTCAAAGTCCTTTTGCTTATTCCAAATGAGAATGTAGCCTGTAATGGCTGAAACTACCTCACTTCCCCACAATAAAATCCCAAAGATCAGCGCAAACCATGAATCATGCCACGGAATAGTCGCCACCAAACGCCAAGTTAAATAAAAGGCAGTCGTTACAAATGCAACGAAATAGAGTATCCTCTTATTAGCCTTCATTCTCGCCTCCACTAAAAATCAAATGTTTTTGCACAAAATAACTGACAAAGAAAAGTGTACCGTCAACTAAAATCTTCACCAATGAAATTGGCAGCGTCGTCAAGGCATTTCCTAGAACTGTTACCAATAAACTTGACAAAACAATCTGTACTACCACCAAAGTGAAGTATTTTATCGCACTATTTGATTGACCTCGTTTAAAGACCACCTTATGATTCAAGGTGAAATTAACAACAGATGATATCGCACGCGCTAAAATCGAAGCTAACGTCACCGCACTAAAACTCAATCCATTAAACAAAGAAATTAAAATCGTAAAAGCAACAATATCAACCAAGAAGGAAAACAATGCTGAAAAAATGTACTTGAAGAAAACCTTGTAAATTCTAATCGAGTCACGAATCGCATCAAAATGCGACGACTGATTTTCATCCAAATAAATCGTTGCAATGCCAACTTCACAAATCAGAATATTGTCCTCTTTTGCCTCAAGTAACATATTCATCTCAAATTCATACCGTTCACCCTCCACGGTTAAGAGTTTTGGCAACCATGACATAGGAATCACACGAAGCCCCGTTTGCGTATCAGAAACGTTCATACCTGTCATAGCCCCCAAGACGTCTCTTGTCAATAAATTTCCAAATTTACTACGTAAAGGAACAGATTTTTCAAATGTTCTAACACCCAGCACCAAACTATCAGGATGTTGCAAAAATTCATCCAAACATTTCATCATGTCTTCGTAGGTATGTTGACCATCAGAATCAATCGTCACAATTCCTTTGGCATTAGGAAAATTGTCCAAAATATATGAAATAGCCGTTTTTAAAGCACGACCTTTTCCTTTATTATCAGCGTGTCTTTGCAAATGACAAGCATAGTTACTCTGCGCTATTGCAAATAACGGTGCAAAATCAGCTCCACTACCGTCATCGACTAGAATAATGTCAAACATTTGATTTTCCTTATCCCGAATATTTTTCAAAAGTTCCAACAAACGGTCATCAGGTTCATAGGCAGGAATGACAATAACAACATCTTGAAACATCATCGACGTTCTCCTTTCTGACTTTTATTTTCGTACATTTTCTTATCAGCTATTGCAAAAAAATCAACGAAGTTTTTATGTGATTGATAAGAGTCCGTATAAGCACCTAAAGATGCTGTAATCCCCATATCTTTGAGAGTCATTTCTGCTTGAACAAGTTTTATTAAAAATTCAGCTTGATTTTCAGAAACTCCAGGGAGTAAAACCGCAAATTCATCTCCACCTAACCTTGCTATTACAGCACTTTCAGGCATTATCTTCGTTAAAATATCACCAAATTCAATTAGAATCTTATCTCCCGTAGCATGTCCAAAGGTATCATTTGCTTCCTTGAATTTATCCAAATCAGATATAATAACCGTAATTTGTTCTTCTTTACGTGTCAGACATTCCTCAAAAGCAAGCTCAATATATCGTCGATTATGAACCCGTGTTAAAACATCTTCGTATGCCATCCTCTGTATTTCAAGTTCATGAAGTCTCTGCTCTGTAACATCAAGAACAAAACAAAAAACACCAATCACTTTTTGGCGATTGTTATAAATGGGAGAATACATATTTTGCCAGTAAAGCGTTTTGTCGCCTGTCTTAATAGTATCCATAAATATAAATGTTTCACCCTTTTTCGCACGATCAACATTTGCTTTTAAACGCGCAGCATCTTCACTATTAAGATAATTCATTGGAAAGTCACCAATTTTGGGAGTGAAATAAAAGATTTCTTCCATGAGCCGAATATCATTCTTATTAACCGCAATAAAACGATAATCTAAGTCTACAGCATAGACGTTAATAAGTTTCGAACTCTGTAAGATAAAGTGGGATAGCATATACTGTCTTCGATTAAGGTAAGATGCTAGGGTCCAAAGAACTAGTATTCCTATAAAGATTGCTAAAACGATGGGATTATCATGGTCAATCAAAACATCATCATACACTAAGCGCATTAATAACATTAACGCAGCAAAAATACTTAAGTACGTTAACAATCTTTGATGCTTGATTAAAAAATCACTTACTTTTCCTAATACCATTACAGCCTCACCATTCTAAGTAGTTTTAATACCTTCAGCATCCAAACTGTCTGTAACAAAACGTCCTGTAAAACCACCGATGAAGCCCGTAGCAGTATTGTCAATTCCTAAACGTTGTAGAATACGGCTGACATTAATACCCTTACCGCCAGCGAATTTATCATCACTCTCTATACGGTTAACTTCACCAATCTCTACCTTGTCGATACGAACAATGAAGTCGATTGATGGGTTTAGCGTCACAGTATAAATCATACTTCAATAACCCTCGTTTTCTCTTTTAATTATTTAAGGAGCCCTTCTTCCGAAGCATTTGTGATTATGGTTACTTTCTCAACCTCGGCTACCTTAGCATAGGTAACCTGACCAAGTTTAGAAGCATCAGCTAGAACATAGGCTTTTTGCGCATTAGCTATCACTGTTCGTTTAATGACCGCCTCTTCCATATCTGGCGTTGTGAAATAATTGGCATCAACTCCATTAGCACCAATGAAAGCACAATCAAAATTCAGTTGTCTGATTTGTTCCAGAGCTGTACTTCCAATAGAGGCATCTGTTGAATGTTTAACCTTACCACCAATAATCCTAGTACTAATACCGAGATCTACCAGCTTAACAGCATGATGGATAGAATTAGTCACAACCGTCACCTGACGATTCATTTCCTCTGGATATGGTGAATATTTGTCATAAGTTCTAAGCCCAGCCTCAACGTGACCAATACTTACTTTATTGTAAAATGCAACCAATCCAGCAGCAAAAGTTGTTGTAGTATCACCATGAACTAAAACCAAATCAGGTTGTTCTTTCTTAACAACTGGATCAAAATTAGCCAAAATTTTAGAAGTAATTTCCTGAAGTGATTGATTTTTTTCCCATGATATCCAAATCATAATCAGGAACTATTTCAAAAGTCTCCAAAACCTGGTCAAGCATTTGACGGTGTTGAGCTGTGACTACTGTAATAGTATTAATGGTTTCTTGATGTTTTTTCAACTCAAGAATTAACGGCGCCATCTTAATTGCCTCTGGTCTTGTCCCAAAGACAACCATAATATTTAATTTTCCCATAAGATCCCCCCTATGACCTATACGAAATCAATATAATATTGACAAATAAGACTCTACATTATCACTTTATTATCCCCAATAAAAAGGAAAATGAGTTATCCTTTCTCCAAAAGCATTAAAGGGAATGCCCTCGCTATTGGTCTTGTTTTGCAAATGATGTAAAGTAGATAAAGAAAAAGGTCTCAATAAAAAGACTATCATTACGTATAAAATTCAAGAAGTAAGACAAGAAAACTAAGTCATATCATCCAAGGATATCAATTGTTTTGAGATTTTCTAGTCTTCTCCCCCGAATTTAAAAATACACTATTTAATAAATAAAAAAACTGCAGGAGAAAAAACGCTTTGCTAATAAAAGTGTTTTTGAATCCAGCAGTATTGCTAATTTACATATATTTCATAAAAACTTCTCCCCATTTTAAAGAGCGTCCCCTTTACTTACGCTCTATCCCCATCTTACAAATCAAAACATCGGTATGATAACCCTATCCCAATACCATATCACATAGCACCAAGTACCAACAAGTAATCATTCAACTCTCCCCAAAAGAGTCAAAATATTACAAACAGGTTGGCTTCGAGTTACTACTACCCATGTTCCCTATTCATATAGACGCTATAATTATAGCATGTTATTTTTATTTTTCAACCTTCTTTCAATTTTTTATTATTTTAATGTATGTGATAAGCATTATAATGAGGTCGTTTGAATTAAGCACTCCTACTTAACAAATACTAATCAAATGATATTTATCTATATTTTAATAAATAATAATTAAACACCCTTTGGCTTTTAAATGGATTTGCATAAAAAAATCAGAATTCCTATTAAAATTCTGATTCAGAATGAAGACAAACATCGTTTTTGATGTTTGTCTTTTTTTATATTCACACTTAATTCTCCCATAATCCAATAATATTGAGGTATTTGGATAAAATAACGGGTCTTCCCTACCATCATTTTTACCAATTTTTTGATATTTAGACATGCTAAAGTAAGCCCAACCTTATCTTCCATTTTGGACTTTCCTTTTTCTCTGGTATAACGTAAGTTATGATATTCTTTAGCTGTTCCGAATAACCGTTCTATCGTTTCTTTCCGGTGTTGATACCGTTCTTTCATACCACTTTGATGGCGAATATCTTCACAGACTTCTAGGGCATCTTTCCAAATATGACGCACAACAACTTTTTGGTGCTGGCGACTTTCAGTACAAATCGCTAACAAGGGACAGGTCTTACAAATTTCGGGATTACTTTTATATTCTCTATAACCTTCACGTGTCGTTGTACGGTAAGTTAATACCTGGTTCTCTGGACAAAGATAGCAGTCAAAATGCTCGTCATAGACAAAGTCTCTAGGACGTAGAAAGCCTCTCTTACCTCTTGGCCTAGTGTAAGGGAATACTGGCGTAATCTCTTTTTCTAAAAGAAACTTGGCAATACTAGGTGTTTTGTAGCCTGAATTCGCAATAATGAATTCAGGGGAGAAGGGTTCTAACTTGGCGAAAAGAACAGGAAAGGCCTGACTATCATGGATGTTACCTGCTTCAACTGTATAAGCCAAGGCCCAACCATGTTTATCACAAGCTACCTGAGTATTATAAGCGAAGACTTCCTTGTGTTCTCCCTTGTGAAACCAACCACTATCTGGGTCTGTCGTTGATTGTTTCTTAGGTTTGGCCTCGCCTTTTTTGCATGTTTCTTCCTGTCTAAATTAATTTCAATGTCCAGTTGTTCACTCATGAATTTAGCTTTTTGATTAACGACAACATTTTTGTACTTATGATTATTAGCAGCTGCCTTGATATGTGTCCCATCGATGAAGATTTCTGAGGGATCAATAAGCCCAGCCTCCAAAACTTGATGAAGCACATGACTAAAAATGTGTGCTAATAATTCTTTATTTTGAAAGCGTCGGCTATAGTTCTTACCGTAAGTTGTAAAATGTGGCACCTTATCGTCCAGAGATAAGCCAAGAAACCAACGATAAGCCGTATTCACCTCGATGTCCTTGATGGTTTGGCGCATAGAACGAATGCCATAAAAACATTGAATCAAAGGAATCTTAACTAACAGGACAGGGTCTAGACTAGGACGACCATTATCTGAAGAATAACTATCCTCAACAACATCATAAATAAAAGTAAAATCAATCGTTTCTTCAACTTTTCTTAAAAAATGGTCTTTAGGCACAAGTTCATCAAGAGTATATAAACCTACTTGACGACGATTGTATTCAGGATTATCTTTGTGAAACATAGGAGTACCTCATCAAATGCCTTTTCTTTTATTATACTCCTTCGAAGCAAGAAAAGTCCCCAGAAGTATAACTTCTGAGGACTTTGTCTTCAATCTGAAAGAGGTATTTTTATACCTCTTTTTGTTCACTCTTCAATTATGCTGTCACTGTCCATTTACTGTCCTATATTGTGTAAAATATATAAAAGTTGTTAAGTTTACTAGTAGTTAAATCCCTTAAAATCAGTATTTATGATGATAACAAGCCTAAAAAATTCTTGGAACAAGTTTTGCATGTCTATTATAACAGCAAATAATAAACTTTCGGGAAAAGACATATTTTTCGGACAGTTACACTTTATTCTGACATTTTTTATCTTTCTAGTATTGTCTCGATTAATGGTTCTACCCCTTTGTTAATTAACCTTTCTATCTTATGTTGTGCATTGAAACGAATAATGTCATAAGCTACGTATTTTAATATATAAGCAGCCACTTCGTTAACATTATAAGAAAAATGTCCTTTTAAAATTTCATAAGCTAGGCTAGCAAAAGGGTCTGCATCTTCAAATCGTTTGATATATTGCACATAGTTAGAATCAATCTTCTGAATTATATAAGTTGCGTGAGAGTCATCCAAATTCATAAAGCTAAGTAAGCATTCGGTAAAGCGAGTTCCTTTATTGATACAAGATAGGCAGAGATCTTTTTCTGACATTTCATAAATATAGTTTTCTATGTCGTTATCAAAAATACCTTGATTAATTTTTTCCCAGATTTTTTCTTTAAAAGATTCATGACTTCTTATTCTTAACCATGAATTCAACCCGTTCAACATATCTGTTGCATTTTCATACCTATAATTAGGATCGATATTGGTAGCTTTTGTACTGATTGAACGCAGGGTATGCGAAAAATTATTAGGATCTCCAGTCATAACAAAATTGATAATTCTCCCGAGAGAGTATACATCACTACTTTTGTCAGCCTCTTTTAGAAGAGTTAGTTGTTCTGGTGCACAATAAAAAAGCTGTCCAAAAGATGCGGTATCTATAGTTTGATGCGAGGTTAAGATGTTAATATTTTTTCCTAAACCAAAATCCGCTACTTTTATTATTCCGTTTATGAAGAAAATATTAGTAGGGCTTAGATCCCTGTGCAAAATTCCTCGTTTATGCACTAGAGATATAGTGTGAAGTATTTGCCGTAAAATATTAAATTTTGATTCATCTGGTAATTCGCTTTCTTTAATATAATTAGCTAAAGTAAAATCCGCTTTTTCCATTGTGTAGGAATAATTATCGATATTAAAGTCATATACATTTATAATACTTTCAATATCTGAACATGATTTTGTAATTTCAAACTCTCTACGAAATCGACTTCTTAGCGATTCATGTTTAACCGAGTCTTCATTTAATTTTTTTAATACTAATCCTGTAGATTTTTGTAGAAAAATATCTGCAAATCCACCTTTTCCGATTTCTACTAAATCTTGATCGGTTTCTACTAAGAAGAATTCATTGCCTTTTTTTGACAAATACAATGAATAAATTGAGCAGACTTTATTTAATTCCGTTAAAACCTTTTGTTGGTATTCTAAAGAATCAACTTCACCTTTTTGACGTTCTGTTAAAAGATATTGTTTGCTCAATATAATGCTGAAAAAAGATCAAGTTTACCAGTTTCAGAGAAACTTAGTAATTTATCATTTACATAAACCCATCTTGTTGGGAACCCTTGACGGTAAACATCACTAAAACCGAAATAGCTATTAAAAAAGTCTACTAACTGTGGGCCAGTTTTATAGGTAAATAATTCTGTTTCATCCCCACAGAATATTTTTGCAAGTGTTTTGTAAAATTCTGGATTGATCAATAACGATACCTCTATCATAAATAAGCTAATAGATTCATTATAGCACTATAAATAAAGAAGACTATCTTTGTAATACACTTACTTAATTTTTTATATATCAACAATTTATTTGGTCAATTTAATTTGCTTAATTGACAGAAAAATGAAAGATCTCATTCAATCAGATCTATTTATTTTTTATGAATAAGTTGTACAACCCTGCTAAAGGTTGATATAAAGCTATTTATAAATCACTTGGACACAAACCGTGTCCAATCAGATTTTACGATAAAAAGGTAGAGAAAAAGGTAGAGTTTGAATTGAAATACAGTGCAATAAACTGCAATTGACAAAAAGAAAAAACGCTTGAAATCAGCGTTTTTCTTTTGTATTGATTCGTATTGAATCCTTATTTTACCTCAGTAAGGAATACTTAAAATCTATTTTAGTTGTTAAAAACCTTATTAAATCAACATTTAAGAGTTGTTGATTTTGATAAAACTATCAAAGGTTGCCAAAAAGGTTGCCACAGACTTAAGAGGTCAGCTCAGCTATTTTGTTTAAATAGATATTGACTGCCTGAGTTTGATTCTTAGGAGCAAGTTCAGCATAAATGTCCATTGTAGTCTTGATTGATTTGTGTCCCATCCGAACTTGTAATTCTTTCCAATTCATTCCAGCATTCAACATCATGGATGCGTGAGTGTGGCGGAATAAGTGAAAACCATAATCTGGCAGACTAGCTTCACGCAGTCGCTTTTTGAGTGTTGCACGTTCGTTTCTGTCGCACATATAGTTACCATAAATAGTAGGAAAGATTAACTTACTTTTTGGAAGATTATTTTTCTTGAAATAGAGATTCATCTCATCGTGGAAATTTTGAAGCTCTTCAATGATTTGGTACGGAACAGCTATTCGTCTGTTACCTGAATCAGATTTTGGTGTGTTTTTACAAACGACTTCGCCTTTCAAACCTAATTTTGGTTTTGCATTTTTCCAAACAAGTGTTTTACTAACTAGTATTTCGGAATTATCAAAATCAAGGTCATAGATAGTCAATGCTAATAGTTCATTGATTCTCATACCTGAAGCAAGTAAACTATCGCAAATAACTTTAAATCGGCGATTAGCCCTAGTATTAGGCAGACTATCAACGATGCTTAACCAAGTAGATAGATCCTCATCATGAAGGACCATAATACGTTTTTGGTTGCTTTTGGGCTTTGGCGGGATTTTGATAGACTGAGCGGGGTTAAATTTGAGTTCAACATGTGTTATCCCAAAATCAAAAATATCACTTAATTTATGGGCAATAGCTCCAAAATCTTTAGCTGAACCCTTTTCAGCTCTCTTTATACCTGCGTCCACAGATTCTTTAGATTTTTTTGCTAATTGGTTGATCCAAGTCTGTATATCTGACGAGGTAATTTTTTCAGGTTGATACTCTCCGAATCGTGGTAGTATATATGTGTCAAGGTAGTTCCTAACTCGGTTTAGTGTATTATCTGAACTAACCCATGTCTCATAATTTGAAAACCAAAGTTCTGCTAAGTCTGAGAAGGTAGCAATGCTAAAAGTTTCTTTCCTTGTTGACCCGTTTTCCTCAAAGTCAAATTTGGCTTGGATGATTTTCCGGTCTAAAGAACGCAAAGTTTTTGCTGTAATAGTCGTCTTGACAGGCTTTCCAGTTTTAGAGTCAAGACCTAAATAAATACTCTTAGCTGAGTAGCTGACTTCACCATTTTCTTTAGTTCTTTTTAAGATGCTTTTTCCTTTATGGATAATTTTTTCTGTATTCATATCGCTTTCTTCAATCAATCGAAGAATGAAAAAAGCTAAAATAGATTGTATCGCTCACTTTTTTCTTTTTTGATACTGCTTATTTTAGCATATTTCACTCCTAGTCACAGCTTAAAAACTCTAAGATGTCTTCTAAACGATAAAAAACTGTTCTAGTACCCTCAATAGGTGGCTCTAATCGCTTTAAACCTTTTTTTTTCCCAAGATTTTAAGGTATTTGGAGAGATGTTAAGTAGACTCAGAAGTTCTTTTTGTGTGTAGATACTTAACCTACCTTTTTCACTATTTAAATGCTTTAGTAACTCAATAATGGTAAGAAGCATGTGCTCCATTTTCTTCAGTTCAAAATGATTTGTAGTCATATCAGCCTTACTTTCTTTACTAGCTAAAATATGAGATAATGACAGTAGGGGTAAGCTACTGCCTATCTCTTAATTCTTATTTGCTACTACTTTCTGCTTTGGTCGGCTTGGAAGTAGTAGCTTTTTTCTTTTTATTGTTAATGGGGTTCATGGAATGATGAAAGGCATCCTGCTCAAAATTATAAGACAGCTTTTCTCTGTTCCATTTATCAAACAAATAAGCATGTTGCTCAATTTGTTGTAGCGTATGGTTGTCAAAGTCCTCAGGACTATACATTATTGATTTATATTGAAAACTACCGTCAATTTCTTCAGTTTTGAAATGGTAGATTACTTTTGTAAGCCTACGCTGTAATTGTTCATAGGGATCAATTTCTTGTTGTCCCTCAGGAACCATTAAGTTATAAGCATGCTTGGGTGTGAAGATAGACGCAATGTGGACTTCATTCCAAAGTGCTATGGTATTGGTATAACGAGCATGTAACTGAGCTGGATAAACATCTGTTACCTTTAAGAACTCTTTGTATGCCATTCCTTTGAATTCATCCAGAAAGAGAATAGGCTCAGCACAATACAGGTCTAAACCACCATTATCATGGTCGGTCCATACATAGACATTTTCTCGGCCATAAATTTGTTTTAGTTGAACTTGTGTATGAGATTTCCCAGAGCCACTATCACCAACATGCCAAACAACCTTCAATTCTTTGGTATCAGGAGTCTGAGATAATCTGTGCTGAAAGAAATGCTCACGAATCATCTTAGAGTATTTACGAAATTCCAGATTACCTCGCATAATCTCCTCAGGGGTAGCTCCTTGCTCAATCTGATGCTGGATAAAATGTAAATCAGACCTAAAACCTTGGTTGCCAGCTCGCAATTCTCCGTGCACTTTCATGGGGACTACTATCGTATGAGCTTTTTCCTCGTGCTTACCTAATTTTTCTAAGTAGGCAATGACTTCTTCTTTTGAACCACGTGTGATTTCAGCATGTATAGTTGGATAAAGCTTTTGAAGCGCAGAGAAGCGGAAAGCTTTTTTATCTTCTAGTATCATGTGGCAATGATGTGTGCCATTTTCACCAATTTCATAATTGACAGCACAAACAACATTTTCGTTGCGAGCAATCCATCGTTCCATTAAGAAATCAACGATTTCTTCAGGGCTAAGAGGAACATCAGTATCTGGAAGAAGTTTACGGAACTCCTGAATTCGTTTTCTTGTTTTTGGCTTGAAATTGTCGTTATCAAAGAAATCCGATTTTTTATCAAATAATTTGTCAACGTTATTTAACACGCAACAGAAGCTATTAGCACGATAATCTGATGAAATATTATTTGCTTTTGTCATGATTTTCTCCTTTGTCTTTTGTACGGTATGACATTCTAGAGTTATTTTTTAATCGCTATATCAGCGTTTTCTAGTCATTGTCATATTGTCATAAAGTCGGGGTAATACTAGCCCGACTTAGCCAGCTAAAGCTGGCGAGGCTGTAAGCCAAACCTCCGCCTAAGGGCTACGGGCAACAGCCTCATCAGTTAGTGGAAGTCCTCGACTAAGTAAGTCAGTAATTAATCGCTCCGCCTTATCCATATCCCTGATGGTATATGTTCTGGCTTCAATAACTGGTTGTCCATCAAATTGGAGGTTAACTTCTCCTTGTCCTTTATTACAGTTGACCTCATCATCAGGGAACAACATCTGTTTGGCTTGAGGGCTTAGTCTTGCAATGGATAATCTCGCTGAGAAGTTTTCTCTACCGCCAGCAGGAAATAGGTTAGAATCCGACCGCTGGCAAACGCACACTAGGTGGCAATTGACCTGCCTAGATAATCGTAACAAGTTGCCCACTTGTCCAAGTACCTTTTCTTTATCAGCTTTTTTGGAAATACTTTCAATGGAGCTTTGGTATTCCTCAAAGATGATAAAAAACGGCGGATAAGGGGAGCTAGGCATAGGATTTTCACGCCTAGCTTCAAAGATTTTGTAAGCAATGTCAAGCCCCTTATAAATATCATCTCCTAAAAAAACATTATCGAAAGCTCGCCACTGCCAGTAGTCTGTACCACTTTTGTAGTCTAAGATAGCGACCTGAGTTTTGGTATGTAGTTGAAGCAAGCAAGATAAATATTTAATAAAATAAGATTTTCCGGAATTGGTTGGTGCGTTTATCAAGAGATGACTGTATCGCATAATATCCCAAGAGACTGGTTCATTACTCCCTTCTCTACGTAAGATTTTCAGTTTCGCCATTAAACTTCTCCTTCTTCGCTATATAAAGGCTTGGGTTGACCGTGCTCAATGAGATTCAATGTTTCTTTAGAGATTAGATTCAGCTTTAGTTTTAGAAAAGGTTTATTCTCTATCTTATTAAAAAGCACATCTAGAGTGTTGTCATAGTCACGTACAGTTTGGCGAAGTTGAATCTTCCAATCCTCTAAGTCATTTGGGTCTGGATTTTTTGAAAACCAAAGATAAAAGTCAATTCCCTCTTGTTGTACACCATTAGGATAACGACCTGTATTTAGGTAAGCGTTTAATTTATCGGCTTGATGCACTAACTCAGTATAAAAATCTGAGTACATATCTCGTCCTTTTGGAGGTTCAATGTATTTTCTTAACACACTCTGTATATGGAAATTGGTGTTTTTGACTGCTTGCGACAATATCTCCTCGGCAGGTTTTGTATTAATAAGCAAAATGGCATTAATAAAAACAAGTCCTAGGTAGGGGATAGACAGGGTGATAATGACGTAAATGACTAACTGTAACATTTGAAACATAAACTCTTACCTCGTCTTATTTAAATCTTTATCATATTCTATGATGATGTAGAAGCGTAAGTGATGTTCTGTCCATGGTTCGAAGTCATAGCTCTTAATCGTTCCATAAGGATAGCTATTTTCTGAATAGGAAATACTATCGTACAATTGTTGCGCATGTTGGCATTGAGCTGTTGTCACATAAGGATTTTCTCTTTTTTTGAATAGTAAAGAGTTCTTTTTTATTGCGTATGTAGGAACAAGTACCTTTAAAGTTAGAAATCCATAGGTATCACCAGAGAGATATTCAAGATTCTCTGCTAATGCCATACGGTCTTCTAGGCTTAGGTTTACTAATGAGTCTGCCCCCAAAATGCCCAAGACTTTTTCGCCTTCCTTAACTATGGTCTTAGAGGTAAAAGTTGGTAATTGTTTCAACAAGTCTTCAAATATTGTTTTCATATGAAATTTCTCCTTAAAATATGTTTGAGTTATTGTGACTAGGAAAAGTATATTTATTGGGTGATCTAGCTCTCTTAACAATCATATTAAACCTCTATAGTTGCTTTCTCAGCTTTAATTGATAAGGTAGCTCGACTATTTGACAAATATGGTGAGAATGTTACTCCTTCAAGTCTAAGAGTGATTTTCTCATCTAAGTAAGACACAAGGTCATCAGTGGTCGAGTTCATAATTTTTATTACTCTGGTAATGTATTTTCCAGTAGAATGTCGGAAGCCAACATCAACTTTGATATTGCCAGTGGCTTGCTTAGTTTCAAAATCAATTTCTGGACTGACACCTAGAATTGAAACAACCATTAACACTTCTTCACAAAACATAATTTATACCTTTCGCCACAATCTTTAAATTACTGGGTGGGACTTATTCAGCAATCGAGTAATATTACAGTTATAGACATTAATTTAATATGTACATTGGTATCACCCCTTTATTTATAGTTACATTAATGAATCTTTGTTAAGACAATAGTTAATTCATGATTTACTAAGCGATAGTCAGAAATGTTATAGAGTGGAACTAAATCAAAATAATAATAGAGATGCTGAAGACAGTCATTATACTCAAAAATTTCTTCTTGTATACTAAGTTCATCAGTTGGAAATTGTTTTGGATCAGTAGTAAATTTCTCAGGTAAGAAGAATTCAATTTTTTCAAATGAATAGTCTTGTTTACCATAGTCAATCATGACAAATTCTAGTAGGCAGGTGTAACCTATAGAAATTCGTTTGTCATTGGTTAATATACGGCAGACATAATCTAGCAACGTCCTAAATTTGTCATTGTTTAAATTGGATACAGCAATATCTAATTCAGAAGGGAATTCTCCCTTACTCAAGTCATAATTTTTTACACTCATGATTTTTACCTCTTTCTTTTATATAAAGTTATAATGTTTTAACACAGAAAATTAATACATAGGAACCACCTCTGTTTACTTGATAATACAATAATACATGTTACGTTTTTCACAATCTTTCATCTATTCCCCAAACTATTAAAGAATTATTTTGTTATAATGGAGGTATTAAAGGCTATATAAAGGGAAATTGATATGCAAAAAAATATTTCATGTTTTGAAGTTTTGGAAGAATTATATGAAGAGAATATTGACGATAAGATTTTGAGACAAATCAAATTTGACATTGCTCTTTTAAAGAAATACCTTTACTACTGGCAAAAATATAATCTATTAAAAGAGATTGAAGATATTTTTTTGCCTAGGAGGTTTAGAGGAAATACTAACTGTGGATTTATAGAGGATTGCATTTCTGAAGATAAAATAAAAGAATTGCGTTCGGTAGCTGTTAAAGGAACTACAAAATTTGTTCTTTCTTTAGTTTTTCAAGAAACTAAAGGTGAGGAAGAAACAATTAAAGATATGCTTGTTGGTTCTGTCGAAGATTTTTTTGAAGATAAAGAAGACGAATTGGATAGAATGCTTTTGTCATCAGAAGATTGGGAACTAATTAAACGTTGTTTTGGTTATGTTCAAAAATATAAAAAAAAGAATTCATTCCCAAGATATGATATTTTTAATCTTCCAAGTAGTAGCCTAGATAATATGAAGTCATGTTTGCTAAAGTTTAAGATTTATTTAGATGATAAAAATAAGCATTGGGACTTGGATTATCAAATACTGGAAAGTTGTTTAAATCGAGAAAACTTGTTAGAACCACTAGAGGAAATGACGTATAGAGTAGCCTCATCTGATGATGGGGGTGTAGCTCAGAGAAATCTGCTGGGAATTAGTTTTTTACTTGCCAAACTTCGTATGGGAATTACGGATTCTACAGCCCTACAAACAAAAGAGATAACCAAATATAAAGGTAGGAAAAACCTGTTAAATATTTCAGTTAAAATGAACTTGAATGAGATAATAGAATATACGAAAAAACTCGGAGATGAATTAGAAGAGTTACTATCACCATTGTTAGAAAGTCATTTTATCCGATATCATTTGTATGAATTCTATTTTAAGCGTAGGGGGAATTTACAGATGGATAAAACAAAAAACTAGTCATTCAAAAATTGACTAGTCTATTCTTCTTGATAACTGGTACATGCACACAAAAAGCCAAGTCATTTTCGACTTAGCTTACTCTATCTGTTTTATTATATCTCTGAGAGCTTTAATTGTAGGCTCTCTTTTTTCTTTAGGAAGATTTTCAATATCTTGAATAAGTTGATTAAATTCATTTTCTCGATTTTGAGTTTCTACATTGAAAAAAGTGTTAACATCAACTTGTAATGCCTTCATAATTTTCTCTATAGTATCTATTTTAACGTTTAACTGTTTGCTTTCTAAACGGTAAATGTAGTTAAAGCCAAGATCGGCTTTTTCTGCTAGATACTCTTGTGTTAGTCCTTTTTCCAGCCTTAGATGTCTGATTTGTTTAGCTACAAACTCTTTTAAACTATTATTATTTGTCATGACGATACCTCTCTATCATCATACAAGGTTACTTCATGAAAGTTACCACCCTTAGGAGACTGAACAATATATATCAATAGTATACAAAAGACTGTATAGTGTGGTATAATTCCAGTGAAACAGTCTTTTAAGATAGTTAATGAAAAAGGAGAAAACATTCATGTTTAAAAAAGAAGTTCAGGGTCATGGCTCTATTAAGAAGTTGCGTACTGGTGCGGTAGTGTCTGTATTGGCGCTGTCGGTTGCTGGTGGGGTATCGGTAGTTAGTGCTGATGAGACAACCTCAGCTAATACTACTGCAGGTAATGTAGAAGTAGTTGCTAAGGATACTACAGCTAAAACTGTAACAGAAGCCAAAGCTGAAGCCGTTGCGAAAGACGCTAAGGCTGAAACAACCCCAGTAGCAAAGACTACTGAAGTTACGGCTCAGCAAGTTGCTGATGCTAAGGTTGTAGCTAACCAGGCTAATCAGGCATTGAACGCTCAAGAGGGTGTTGTTGCTAGTGCTGAAACAGCAGTAACTGAAAACAACAACACTGTTACTGATTTGGGTAATCAAATCACGGAAGTTGAAAAGATTACACCTGAGGTAGTTGCCGAAGCTAAATCAGATCAAGCGAAAGCTAAAGAAACACTAGACCAAGCTACAGCAGCTACAACAAGTGTTGAGGGTAGCCTTACTGATGCTACAAATAAAGAAGCAACTCAAAAAGGTGTAGTTGCCAAAGCTGAGTCAACTGTTGAAAAGACTGCAAGTGCAGTTGCTGATGCTGAGAAGAAAGTAGAAGCTCTTTCAGCTACAACAGATACTGCTAAATTGGATCAAGACGTTAAGGACTTGACTACAAAAGTAGCTGAAGACACTACTAATGTAAAATCTGCAAAAGACTCTCTTGATGCAGCTAAGTTGTCTGTAAGTAACAAAGACCAAGCAATCAAGGATCAAAAATCTGTTGTAACTACTGCTGAAGGTACTGTTGAAAGCTCATCTAAAGCGTATGATACTGCTAAAGGCAACCAAGAAGGTACTCAAGCAACTGAAAACTCAACTAAATCTGCTCTTGATGAAGCTAAGAAAGGTAAAGTTGTAACAGAAACTGTTAAAGCAGGTGAAGTTACAACTGTAACAGCAGATGGGGTATCTTTAAACAGTGGTGTTGCTTATTCAAACTTTACAGAAACTAATGGTATCGTTACAAGCCAAGCTTATTTGGATGCAATCAAAGCCCTTGCTAAAGGTACGGGGTCTGTCCAAGCCGTTAAGGACGCAATCAAGAAGGGTGACGAAAATGGTAACAACCTAGCTATCGTGTCAGCTCCTACTTCATCTGCATATAATTCATGGGTTAAAAACATGGATTTCAACTTTGCTAACACAGATACAGCAACTAAGTTGGATGTTAACAACTTGTCTGATAGCCAGTTGACTGATTTGGCATTGTTCTACACTGCATTGCTTAACGATCTCCGTTTCAAAGTGGGTACTAACTTGGTAACTGTAACTGATCAAAGTGTTGCTGAAGCTAAGAAGACAGTAACATCTATCTTTGACAAGTTGTTCCCAGCTTACAAAGGTATGGATGGAGCTCAACTTGAAGCTAATGGTTTTTGGAATTCTATGTCAGATCCTAAGAATCCTTTGAAGTACACTGGTGTAAGCTTGCAAGATACAGTTAAGGGTATCGACTCTGAAGATACAACTGTTATCGGGCAAAAACCTGCTAATAATGTCAGCTATACAAACAATGACGGACGTAAGCAGACTATGTTCGACTTGAAAGCTAAGATCTTTGCTAACTTGGGTAACCAACTCTATGGTACTTCAGGTATGGGGTATCTTGGTGAAGCCTACGGTGGTGTTGATGGCAAACGCTCTGACAACTTTGATCTAGCTTTGGAAGTTCTTGGTCTTAAGGGTACTTCTACAACTGCAGGTATTGATTTTGGATTCACAAACACTTACAATGGTATGATTGACCGTGCACCAAGCACTTACACTGTACTAGGTAATGCTTACGGTAAAGCTATCAACAATCCTTATCAAACACTTGAAAACCCTAAAGAAACTGTAACTCCAGTTTATAAAGATGTAGAACGTACTATTGTAGATGATGCAGCAGTTGCTAAGGCTCAAACAAACTATGACAATGCAGTAAAAGCTAACCAAGACGCTAAATCTAAGGTAGCTACTGCTGAGAATGCTTATAACACTGCTAAGGAAGCTCTTGCTAATGCTCAGAAACGTTTGACTGATTTGGTAGGGGGTACTGTAGATATTCCAGCTCTTGAGAAAGCGTTGGCTGATGCTCAGACTCAGCTAGAATCCGATCAGGCTTCTCTTCAGACTGCTAAGGAAACGCTTGCTTTGGCTAAGGCTAGTGCAGCAGACAAGTCTAAGGCTTTGGAAGTAGCTAAGACTAAACTTGCTGAAGCTACGAAATCTAGCGAAACAGCAAATGGGGTACTCGCTAAAGAAAAAGAAACTCTTGAAATTCTTTCTAAAGCCGTAGCAGTTGCTCAAACAGCTCTTACAGACGCTCGTACTAAACAAGACGTTGCTAAGACAAAATTCATTACTGCTAGTGCTAAAGCTGAAGACCTTGCCACTAAATTGGCTAACAAGGCAACAGTATTGGCTGATTTGAATTCTAAGCTTGCTGACGCTAAAGCTAAGTCTAGCAAACTCGCTGATGAACTTAAGACTGCTAAAGAGCGTTACGAAACTCTTAAGAAAGACTCAAACGCTAAGAACGTAGAATACCTCCGTTTGGCAACTGTGAAAGCTGAACAAGATAAGGCTGAGGCTGAAGTTGCACGTTTGCAGGCTCTTAAAGATAAGGCTGATGCAATCGTTGCACAAGGTGGTGTAGTAGTGCAGGTTGTCGATGCAGATGGTAATGTTGTAGACGTAGTAGACGGTACGAAAGCAACTAAGAACACTGACGGCTCTATCGCTATCGAAGGTAAACAGTATGCTCTTAACAATGATGGTACTGTATCTGAGGTAGTTGTTCCTACGGCTGACAAGGAGGTATTGACTACTAGCGTTGTGAAGCAGGCAGGAGTGGCACAAGTTGGCGACAAAATCACTTATACACGTGTTAATCGTGCAAATTCGTTACCAAATACTGGATCACAAGAATCGTTACTTGGATTACTTGGTGCAAGCATGATAGCTGGACTAGGGCTAGGATACGTAGGGAAACGTAAAAGGAAGAATTAGGGGATAACTCATGGCGATATTAATTCAGGAAGTCAGTGATGAACCAGGATGTGCAGGTTGTGGGTGCGTACTTGCGCTGATACCTTTAACGATTATTTATTTTAATAGAGATGCTATTATTACTGGCCTTATTTCTTTCTTAGGTGGACTAATGACAGTTGTAATCTGGATAATAGGAATTATAGTAGTATCTATTTTAGGTTACCATTTAATTAAGTATTTAATACAATACTTAAAAAATAGAAACAACTAAAAAGAAACTCTTCTTACATTAAAGTGTAGGAAGAGTTTTTGCAATATGTTATAATGTCCAATGTAGAAAAGTGAAGACGGTGGCTACTGTTTCTGAAAGTGAGTTGATGCCTATGGGCAATTCATCAAAATCTGACAGAAAGGAGGTGGCCTAGGTTGACCGCATTTGAAGTGGTGCAAACTATGTTAGCATTTGCAAGAAAAAGGAAAGAGGACAATAAGGTATACTTAATTGTCCTTTTTTATTTTACAAATGCAATGCACTCACAAAACCAATTCTTACAAAATAATATGAAAATCCATCCTTGTACGGACATGGAGCTGGCGCTGATGCCTCTCTAAGAACTTGAAAATCTAGAAGCATGCCAAACTCTTTTTTATTTCTTCGAAACATATCATTATAAGATAGCTTTAATTCTATCCGAATAAGATTTTGACTAGTATTTTCATCTTTTAAAAACAAATAATTAGGAAAATTGATGATGACATCTGCTTTTTCATCAACCAAAATATCTCCCATAGACAATGGCATATTTGAAGCAATATAAAGTTTGCTATCATCATCCCAGCTTACTTCTTCGATTTTTACACTATCCAATGAGACATCAACTGCTTCTCCTCTTCCCTTATTTTTTAAAAGTACATGAAAAGAAGTCATACATTTCATTTGTTCTTCAAAAGTTTTTTCTTTTTGCACTCTTAAAGAGTCATCATTAAAATACCATACTGGGAAACGAACACTTAATTCTCGATTTGCAATAAAATCGGAATATTCATTTTCTACTGAAGCAAGTTTTATGATTGGTTTATATTTAATTGCGTCATCCGCTTCTGATTGTTTAGTCTGATAATTCAGAGTCATAACAACACCAACCAAGGTAATAATACCACCTAACAATGAACCATAATAAGAAAGTAAGTCACCTGCTCCCCACTCAGCAGTAAATAATGGAGCTAAATACACTTTAAAGGAAAGGTTGATAAAGATAGGAACAATAACAACTAAGATAACACTTACAAGTATAATAATTTTTTTGTTTTTCATATCTATAATTTTATAACTTTTTTCTGCTTTAAACATCATAATTTTTTACTATTTTTATGTGCCATTTTCTCATGCTCTTCTTTCATCTCTTAGCAAAGTCAAATGTTAGCCATAACGCTTCTTCCTGTGTTAGTTGCTTAACATGTCCCCATGTTCCATCTCTGGAATGTTCATAGTAGGGATATGTTCCGTGTTTATTTCGAAGGCTTAGCTCATGAATAATGCCATCTCTCACAACTTTCCCTAGAAGACTAGAGGATTTGTAATAATATCCATTTCCTAGCCAAACCCGTCCCAAGTCATCATAAGGAGTCGCTTTGTTTTCCTTAGGAGTTTTCTCTTTCTTGTCTTCTGACTTATCTTTTTTATCCAAATCAATCACTTCAAAGACTTCTAAAGTCTCAATATCCATGATAATTTCTAGATTATCTGACATCCCTGCTGTGTCCTTTCTTTAGTTTTAGGCAACGAAAAAAGAGAACGATTTTTCGTTCTCTTAAGTCATAAAGTATTTAATTTTACTTTTCCCGAAACTCTAGACACTTACCAAAAAATCCTAGAAAAAATCTAGGACTTTCTATTCTTCGATTGATGACTTTCTTTTTATATTTTCAAAAAAGGTTGCCAAAAAGGTTGCCATAGAACTGATTTCAAATGATTTATAGTGAAATTCAATGTTTCAAAAAACCTATGAAATCAAGCTTTTTCAGCGTGCACTGAAATGTAATGAAACCTTATTTAACTTCAGTAAAGATTACGTGTTTACGCAATTTTGGTGAGTATTTTTTCAATTGAAGACGGT
>OKSF01000841.1_pt1 | contig 27909 bp, 27 predicted proteins | sample 1606061 | NCBI WGS metagenome assembly OKSF01 (sample SAMEA3541567, study PRJEB24748) | human gut metagenome | biome: human gut; feature: human-associated habitat; material: faeces | place: China | collected 2012
GACCCCGCGCTCATCATGTACGACGAGCCGTTCGCGGGCCTTGATCCGATTTCGCTCGGCGTCACCGCCAACCTGATCCGCAAGCTCAACGATGCGCTGCACTCCACGTCTGTCATCGTGACCCACGACGTCGTCGAAACGTTCGAGATCGCCGACTACGTCTACATGATCAATGCGGGCCGCGTGGCGGCCGAGGGCTCTCCCGAGGAGCTGTGCCGTTCCGAGGAGCCGTTCGTCAAGCAGTTCATCAATGCGCTTCCCGACGGTCCCGTCCGCTTCCACTACCCGGCCAACAGCATCGAGGCCTGCTTCGGAGGAGAGGAAAGATGAGAAAGCTCCTCACGGCAATCGGCCGCTTCGTGGTCGGACTCTTCTGCAGGGTCGGCCGATTCGGGATCTTCTCTTGGACGCTTCTGATGCGGCTGGGCGGCGCAAGGCTCAGCCACGTCGTTCAGCAGATCCACTTCATCGGCAACTACTCGCTTCTCATCATTGCGGTTTCGGGCCTCTTCGTGGGCTTCGTGCTCGGCCTTCAGGGCTACTACGTGCTCGTCACCTACGGCAGCGAGCAGGCGCTCGGCACCATGGTCGCGCTCTCCCTTGTGCGAGAGCTCGGCCCCGCCGTGACGGCGCTGCTCTTCGCGGGCCGGGCGGGCACTGCGCTCACCGCTGAAATCGGCCTCATGCGCGCGGGCGAGCAGCTCGCGGCCATGGAGATGATGGGCGTCGACCCGGTCCGCCGCGTCCTCGCCCCCCGATTCATCGGCGCCTTCGTGGCGATGCCCGTGCTGGCAACGATCTTCTCGGCCGTGGGCATCATGGGCGCCTGGTTTGTGGGCGTGGAGATGATCGGCACCGACGGCGGCGCGTTCTGGAGCCAGATGCAGAGCGCAGTCGACGTCTGGCACGACATCGGCAACGGCTTCATCAAGAGCGTGGTCTTCGGCGTTGCCGTCGCGCTCGTCGCACTTTTCAACGGGTATGCCGCCCGTCCGACACCGGAAGGCGTCTCCAGAGCCACGACGAGCACCGTGGTGGTGGCTTCGCTTCTCGTGCTCGGCCTTGACTTCATCATGACGGCGTGGATGTTTACGACCGTGTAAGCGAATGGGGAATTTTTAAAATGGACAAGAATCGCACACTCGAGTTTTACGTCGGGATCTTCGTGTTCCTCGGCTTTGCTGCCATGCTGTTCATGGCACTGCAGGCGGCCAACCTCGGCAGCTTCACGGGCAGCGGCAAGACGATCAGCGTCACGGCCGCCTTCGACAACATCGGCGGCCTCAAGGCCCGCGCCGCAGTGAAGTCTGCGGGCGTCGTGGTGGGCCGCGTGCAGTCCGTCGTTTTCGATCCCGAGTCCTTCCAGGCGAAGGTCACGATGGATCTCGACGCCGCCTATCCCTTCCCGGCCGACTCCTCGGCCAAGATCCTGACTTCGGGTCTTCTCGGCGAACAGTACGTCGGCCTTGAGGCCGGCGCCGACGAGGAGAACCTGAAGAACGGCGATGAAATCCGCCGCACCCAGAGTGCGGTCGTACTCGAAACCCTGATCAGCCAGTTCCTCTACAACACGGCGGAAAAGACCGGAAAGGAATGAAGCACGGGGTCACAAAAATGAAAAACACGAAAATCCTCATTCTTACTCTCAGTGCCTTATCGTTGGGACTGTCGGGCTGCGCGAACGTGCCCCCCGATGCCGGACAGAATCCCGAGGACCCGTACGAGGCATTCAACCGCAACATGCACGCGTTCAACGTGATGGTCGACGATGCGGCGCTCAAGCCCGTCACGAAGGGCTATCGCTGGGTGACGCCGCAGTTCGTCCAGGACGGCGTCTCCAACGCGATCGACAACCTCGGCGAAGTGAACAACACGCTCAACAACGTGCTGCAGGGCAAGGTGGATCAGGGCATCACGTCCGCGTTCCGCTTCATGCTCAATTCCACGATCGGCGTGTTCGGTCTCTTCGACGTGGCGACCTGGGTCGGCATGGAAAGGGCTCCCGAAGACTTCGGCCAGACGCTCGGCGTCTGGGGCGTGCCTGAGGGCCCGTATTTCGAGCTGCCGCTTCTCGGTCCCTCGGGCGGACGCGACATCTTCAAGTGGCCCGTGCAGACCGCCACCAATCCCATCACCTATCTGACGTGGGACGAGTGGGAGTGGAGCACGGCGTATGCGGTCGTCGACGCGGTCGACACCCGCTCCCGCATGATGGACGCAGGTCTTGACGACATGCGCGCCAACGTGGTCGACGAGTACGTTGCGATCCGCGACGCCTACCGTCAGTCGCGCCGCATGGCCGTTGCCGACGGTCAGATCGACGAGGATGCCCAGCTCAACAGTCTGACGCCCTTGAGTTTTGACGACGAGGAGGCCGAGGACGACGCCGGCAAGCCGGCTGAAACGGACAAGGAAAAGTAATCATGCAGAGACGTACTTTGGTTCTCGGCGGCGCCTGCGGCCTCGCGCTTGCGGCCATGCCCGCCCTTGCGGCCGAGGCCGTCGATCCCTTTGAGTGGATCGTCGCCCTCAACAACAGCATTCTTGACGAGATCCGCGCGGATCCCAAGCTGCACTCGGGTGATCAGACGGCGCTTCAGGCGCTCGTCGACCGTCGCGTCATGGCGGCCGCGGGATCGTTCCCAACAGCTTTTTATTTGCAAACCGCACAGAAAGTATGAAGGTACGCAAATGGCTTCTTCAGTCCTATTCCCTGGAAGCAATCATTTCACTGCCGGAGGATACTTTCATGTACAGCGGTGTCCGCTCCGGTGTCATGGTATTCAGTAAGCCTTTTATGTCCGGCGGTTGGGAAGGACATACCCAGAGAGTACTGTATTATAATCTGGAAAAGCAGGAAGATAAGGAAAAGCAGCAGAAAGAATATGAACGTCTGGAAGAGGTATGGAGCCAGAGAGACAGTTATTATGGAAAATGGGAGCGCTCCCGCAGGGAAAAAACGGTGGAAAACCGCAACGGTATAAAGGTTCCTGCAAACTGGCAGTACAACAGTTTCTGGTTTGCAGATGTGGATCAGATCGAGGCGGGAAAATGGAACCTTCTGCCGGAAAATTACAGACCGGAAGAGCAGATCAATCTGGAAATAGAGGACCCGGCTCTTCTTTTGCAGGAGATGCTTAAGGAACAGGAAGAGATTACAAAGGAGTTAAATGAACTTCTTAAGGAGGTAATGTAAAAGTGGAAAACTGGAAGCAGAAACCTCTGAGCCAGGTGGTATCCAGATGGATCAGAGGAACCACCTTAAACCGTTCAAGGGCTGATTATTATACGAAAACTCCTGGACCGGAAAGCCTTCCGTGGGCAAGAGTGGGAGATATGAAAGAAGGACTTCTTTGTGAAACAGAAAATTATCTTACCAAAGAAGGAGTAGACCAGATCCCGTGGCTCATCGTGCCAGAGGGCGCTGTGTTACTTTCTGTATCAGGAACTATTGGAAAAAGTGCTATTGCAGGCTGCGATCTGGTAGTGAACCAGGCGATCCAGGCCATGATCTTTGATGAAGGACAGATCCTGCCGGAATATGCCTGCTTTTATCTGGAATTTTACCGCCCATGGCTTATAGAGCGGGCCAATGCGGTGACTGTTCCAAATCTGACGAAGGAACAGCTGTCGGGTATTCCTGTGGTATTCCCTTGCTTAGAGGAGCAGCAGGTCATTGTGGATCAATTAAAACGGGCCAGAAGACTGATGCAAAGAAGCAGGAGATCGGAAGATACGTTGAACAGGATCCTGGAAAATGCTTTTGGAAAAATAGCCCGGTCTGCTTTAAAAGAAGGAAAAATAAGCCGGGACGAGGAATTTCTTTCTCCTGTGCTCCGGCCTATATGGGTTTCTTTAAAAACACGGGTACTGCCTGCAGAACACGAAACAGATATGTTTGCACCGGTCCTTTCACAAACAGAGCAGGTCTCTTTTATAAAAATAGTAGAAAGAACAAAAGAAATAAGAAAACGGTTACATAAAATGCAGCAACTGGAGATACGCTATTTTAAATCCATGCTGTCACTGGCTTTCACAGCCGGTTTAACAGAAGGCTTTAGAAAACAGGAAGACCTTTCAGACCCGGAGCCTGCTTTATTCAGGGAGAGCTACGGAATCGGAAATGTGCGAAATGTCAGCCAGCCAACAGAAGGCATTACAGACTGGCAGAGCCGTATTCCACAGGAATTGCAGTCTCTTTTTACCATGCTGTCTGATTTCCAGATGGAGATCCTGCGTATCTATGCCCAGTCACAGGAGGCAATACCGGTACATACGGTGTTTAAGCAGATCCACAAAAAGGGATACTCAGTACAGGATGCCCTTGCTTCTGCAAGGCTGTTGGAAGCTTTGGGCTTTCTGGAAAAGACGGTTCCCCAGAAACTTTATATGGGAGAAAAAGAGGTACGGGACAGTGCAGGTCATCCCATTACCATACAAAAATATCAGATCCCGGAATACGGTGCTGATATCAGGGAGGTCTGAGATAAAACATGAAACTGGAATACTTATACATAGATGGTTACAAAGGATTGAAACGCCTGAAACTGCAGTTTAAGGAACAGACAGGGGTTGTGCCTGTGGATTTCCTCATCGGCTGTAATGGCTCCGGAAAGTCCAGTGTGTTGGAGGCTGTGGGGCTTATTTTTACCCGTATCATGCAAAATGAACTGCCGGGATTTATCTTTGAGTTAAAATACCGGATGCCGGATGGGACAGGAATTTATGTAAAGCCCCAGAAAAAGGGCTTTTGCGATGCTTCCGGGCGGCGGAGAAAATTATATGTAGAACTGGAAAAAAATGGGAAAACCCAGCAGCTATATTCCATACCGGATGAGTATCTGCCGGACCGGATCATTTCGTATTGCTCCGGAGCCAACAGCTCTATGGAAGATATCCTGATCCGTTCCCCAAGGGCTTCTCTTGCCAGTGATCTGTATGATCTGTCTCTGGCTATGGATGTTGAAAATGGAGAAGGTCCGGTATCTGGAAAAGAGGAACACCCGGGAGAAAGCAGTGTTGCAAGAGGGGAGGCGGCAGAAGAGATATTATCCTTTTATGAGCGGTTAGATGTAAATCCGCGAGTGCTGTTTCTGGATGCGGTTACATCTAAATTTATCTTACCTGCATTGTTTGCAGTGATGCCTTTTGATATGCAGGATGACCATATCAGTGAAAAGGCTCTGCGATATGCCACACTCCGGAAAAAACTTCTGAAACGGTTAAACATCCGTCTGATCCCTGCGGCATTTTCCCTTCGTATTGATGATACCAGGCTGGAAGAGGCAGCAGACCGGCCCCAGATGAGTATTTTGCGGCGGCTTTTAAGCCAGGACGTAAAGGGAAAAGCCTTAAGCAACTGTGTGATCCACCGGACTTCTACAGACCGGCTGGAAGAGGACGGAAGCCTTGCCGGTGAAACGGCAGCTGTATTCCTGTTTGAGTCCTGGGAAGCAGAAGGGGAGAAAGTATTTTATCATCCCATGCTTCAGCGCTACTTTGACGGAAACCCATTTGCTCTTATCTCAACCCTCCTTACTGCCTGGAGGGAAGGTGTTATCCGGGAGATCCATTTTTCCTACCGTAACGGGGATGAACGTGGCTTATATGAAATGGAGGACTTAAGCGACGGTGAGTTAATGTGGCTGGCCCGGATCGGCCTGATCCTTATGGCACAAAATCACTGTGGGGAAAATACATTGTTCCTTTATGATGAGCCGGATGTGCATTTTAATGATGACTGGAGCCGGGATTTTGTCCGCTTTGTATATGCCATGTGCAGTATGGATGGGACCAGCGGAAATGAGTTTCTGGTAGCCACACATTCAGACCTGATCTTAACAGATGCCATGCGGTCGCAGATCCATTTGTTTGAAAATCCTACAGGTTCCAGGACAGAAGTAAAAGAGCTGGAGATCTCCACCTTTGCAGCAGGCCGCGACAGCATTTCAAAGCAGGTGTTTAAGGCTTCTTCTATTGGTGGTTTCGCATCGGACACGATTAAAGAACTAATGGCAGAAACGGATCCGGAACAGCTGGCCCAGGCTATTTCAAAGATCGGTCCCGGTTACCAGAGATTTCGCCTGCAGGAACAGCTGTATGCCTTGTTAGAGAAAAATGACAGGATAAAAGGTTAGGTACTTTTGGAACGAAAAGAGGTGACAGAAGATGTTTTGGAATATGGACGTAGGAGAACAGGAACAGGATCTGATGGAGATCAGCCATTTTCTTTTATCCGTTTTTGAGTTTGCGAAAAACCAGCCGGGAAATGTGTTTCAAAAAGAGGACTGGCTGGACTTTTCACCGGAGAACGGCACCTGGTTTTACCGGTTGTATGAGCGTGATACAGATAATGGAAAGAATATGCGCCGTGCTGTGGACCGGCTCTTTCGCATGGACCAGGAAAAGCGGGAAGAAATTTACGAAGCAGTGAAACATGATATGGAATTCATGGACAAAAAGGCCTGGGAAAAGGGAAAATTCAACCTGGAAAGTGACCAGCTTCCTGAAGCGGCTCAGAAGATACTCCGGGATTTTTTCGGGTATTTTTATGATGTGGTCCTGTGTACCACCCATTTTCGTTTAGAAGGGATGTCACGGCCTTTTTACAGCAGGAAAGAGCTGGCAAAGGACTATTTTAAGGGAAAGAATGAAAAGATCCGCAGGATCTGTCCTGTGTGCTTACAGCCGGTAACGAATGGGGAAACAGACGAGGATGTGGAACATTATTTTCCAAAATCCAAGTATCCCTGCTTAAGTCTCCATCCCTATAATCTGTATTTTTGCTGTACCACCTGCAATACCCGTTTTAAGGGTACGAAAAGCCCGTTAAAGGGAAAAACAAGGGATATTGGACGGATCTTTCTGCCGTATTTGGATACAGTAAAAGATGCCGTGCAGCTGAAATTTGAAAATCCCGGGGATAAGGACAGCGAAGTGGTAAAAATGCTTCCAAAGGGAGATACTGTGCCGGAGACGAAAGAGAAGATCCGGGAATTTGACCGCTTATTTGCCCTGGAGGAGCGCTGGAGCGGACAGCTGGAATGTTATTATATGTCCCTTTATCAGCGGTATCAGGAAAAATATGGGGATGGGGAAATGAGCCTGGAGAAACTGAAAGAATACCTGGAAGAAGATATAAAGAGGAACCAGATCATCCAGAACTGGCAGCCGGGAAGATACCTGGAAGGGGAGTATATGAAATGGATCGCAAATAAACAGCTTAAAGCTTTTTATGAGGAACTGAAAAAATAGGATCTATTTTGATCATCATGATAACCAATAAAAAGAACGCCTGGCGTTCCTGTAATAGTTCCAAGGAGGAAACTTTGGAGAATAGGAAAACCAGGCGTTCTGTTATGGGGGCTTTTGTTTTTATAATTCTTTGCCAGTCAGCATCTTGTAGCTCTGCAGATATTTATCAATGGTCTTCTGAACGATCTCTTCTGGCAGTGTCCAGTCATTTCCCGGATGGGAAGTCAGCCAGTCGCGGGCAAACTGCTTGTCAAAGGATGGCTGGGAATGACCTGGTTCGTAGCCTTCTGCCGGCCAGAAACGGGAGCTGTCAGGAGTAAGCATTTCATCGCCTAAAACGATATTTCCTTCTTCATCCAGACCAAACTCAAACTTGGTATCAGCAATGATGATGCCCTTACTTAAAGCGTAGTCAGCACATTTCTTGTAAAGAGCGATGGTGTAGTCGCGCAGTTTGGTAGCATATTCTTTTCCCTTTCCCGGGAAGTGTTTCTCCAGGTGGTCAATGCTCTGCTCGTAGGAGATATTTTCATCGTGATCACCGATCTCAGCCTTGGTAGAAGGTGTGAAGATCGGCTCAGGCAGTTTATCAGATTCCTTTAAGCCTTCAGGAAGCTTGATGCCGCATACAGTACCGTTTTCCTTGTAGCTCTTCCAGCCGCTTCCTGTGATATAACCGCGGACGATGCACTCCAGAGGAAGCATGTTCAGCTTGCGGCACATCATGCTCTTGCCTTCGTACTCAGGAGTCTGGAAAAATTCAGGCATATCTTTTACGTCAGTAGAGATCATGTGGTTTGGAAGAATGTCCTTTGTGTAGTCAAACCAGAATTTAGACATCTGGGTCAGAACTGTACCTTTCTTGGTTACTGTATTATGGAGAATTACATCAAAGCAGCTGATGCGGTCGGTAGCGACCATGATCAGGCTGTCGCCGTTGTCATAGATTTCACGTACTTTTCCTTCTTTAACTGGCTTCATCTTTCTACCTCACAATGTTTGAATTTTGATTAAATGGGATTTCTTTGTTATCTACCTATAGAATATACGTAAAATTTTTCAAAAATCAATAGTATAATTAAAATTTGTGAAAAATGACGTATCATATATAAGTACAACTAATTAAAAATCATTACTCAAAAAGGTAAAAAGGAAAAAATCCGCTCTGCCAGCCGTCTTGCGGGGATAGAAGTGACCAGTTCCAGGACGACACAGACCATTCCGGCGGACATGAGCAGGTGGTTGATGAGCCCTTGGGAAGAACAGAACCCCAGGGAAAAGCCATGCTTCATAGGCCAGATCAGCCGCAGACGCCTGTAATTTAACAGATCCAGTGCCAGATGGGAAGCGTAGGCAACGGCAAAATAAGGGGCGGCATCCGGGTAGATCACATCTATGCATGCCGTGAGCATGAACAGGGATAAAAAGGAATGCATAAAGGAGCGGTGGGGCTGCGATGAGCCGTAGGTGCAGATGATGATAAATGCCATGGCGCCGGTGAGAAGTCTGGCAATACTGCTGTTTCGCATCAGGCGTTCATAAATGCCCACATGAAATTTATAATCTGCCAAAATGACGATGGCGGTAACAGCAATGGCTGCTGTCATGATCTTGTCAGCCTCTCTGTGGGCCTGAGAGGTTCCGGAGTCGATATCGCTGATCATGCCGCCAATAGCAGCAGCCCCCGCACCAGCTACTAAAGTAGGCATGGAGGAGGGCTGCATCACTGCCAAAGCAGCAGATATACCAATGAAAAAATGTGTTCTTCCAAGCATGTTAAAATAGGATCCTTATCTAAGTGTTTTATTTACAATTATCCCCAATTTTTGGGATATCTTCGATTGTATCCTATCTATGCCTGAAAATCAAATGACATTTCTCTTAAGAATCATTATGTAAGTAATGTGTTGTTATCATAATCAATATTTATTGTATGAGCATTCCTGTGCCGAAACTGTAAAACAGGATACACCATGGTTTTGCCAGAAGGATGATAAGGACAAATTTCTTCACTGACATATTAATAAGGCCGGAAAAGTAGCATAAGTAGTCATCCGGTGCCAATGGCAAAAGAATGGAAAGAGCGAAAAGCACATCATAGCTTCTGGCTCTCTTGATCCGCTCTGTCCATACATTATATTTTTTGGATGGAAACATGGCCTGCACCAGGGGGATACCAAAATGTTTTGCAAGGAAAAATGCGATGATCGAGCCGGCGCAGATCCCCACATAATTATAAACAAATCCGCATACACTGCCAAAAAGCAAAGCACCGGCTACGCAGCCGATAAATCCCGGCAGCACCGGCACAACTACCTGAAACGCCTGTATAAACACAAACACAAAAGGCGCAAACAGCCCAAACCCACGTATGTAAGCCTGAAATGCATCAACAGACCGGAAATTGCCTTTAAGCCCTGCCTGGAGCATAAACAGACACAAAAGGATGCTGATGGCAATAGCGCTGTAAGTCAGCCATTTATATAAAACAGATGCTTTCACTGTTAAGACCTCCTTTGTATTACCCACGAACCCCGTGCTTACGCGTTCCACTGCCTGCTTTTGCAGGCGGTTCGTTCAGTGGCTATTAAATCACAATATAGAATAATTGTGAAGGAAGTTTGAACATAAGCTTAAAAATGGTATAATCCCGTATTACAAAATTAAAAGTCATTATATTGATGACAAAATACCAATAAAAAATCATCAAAATGATTATTTTTATTGAAACAAGGAAAAATAATACTATAATAAAAATAGAGATAAAGGTGTGGAGAAGGGCGAATATGGATGAAAAAAAGTTTGCAATAAAAGAAACAGTGAGCGCAGAAGAGGTAAAAATGCTGCGCAAAAAATTAGGCTTGACCCAGAGAGATTTTGCGGGACTGTTGGGTTGCTCCAAGCCGACTGTGGAACGTCTGGAGCGTGAAGGGACTGCTACGAAAGGTCCTATGGCGCTTTTGATGAAGTTATTGGACCGGGATGCGGAATATATACAGACACTTATGATCCCACCCAGAGAACTGCCGGTTCGTATATGGTACATGTATAAGGATACGCCATGTACCCTGATTGATGTGGATGAAATGCAAAAAATTGTTCACATTCGTAATTATGTAGATAATATCCAGTTTAGGGCATTTGGGATCAAGGAAAATCCAACCATTGAGGATTATAATGAATTTTTGGAATCAAGATGCTTCCCTAGAACGAGAGATAAGATGAAACTGGTGTTAAGAGATCTTGGAATCCCATTTTATGATCCATACCTGATCATTCAGAAAACAGAGGGAAGAATGGCAGAGGACGATTTTTGGATCAGGATCGAGCGATAGGAGGAATGGCGATGATTGAGTTATTTGAACAAAATGAACGAATGCAGGACCGTCAGTCCTCAAAAGGAAATCAGTTGAAATGGGAAAATGCAGGAATTTGGTATAAAGCGGATTATACTGGATATGAAGGGTTGGCAGAGTATATGATCTCTCATTTACTGATAAAATCTACATTAAAACCAGAAGAGTTTGTGCGATATGATCTGGAAGAAATTAAGTATAAGCGTCAGGTCTATCAGGGAGTAAAAAGCCGTACTTTTTTATCAGAGGACTGGCAGATCATAACTTTGGAGCGGTTGTTTCAAAAAATGTATGGAAATAGTTTGAACCAAATGCTTTGGAAGATGGATGATGCAGAGCAGAGGTTGCGGTTTCTGGAAGAACAGGTAGAGCGGATGACTGGTTTAAGAGGATTTGGCATTTATCTGAATAAATTACTTACAATCGATGCAATTTTCCTAAATGAGGACAGACATACCCATAATATTGCTGTTTTAATGAATGGAGCAGGAATGTTTAAATATTGCCCGATCTTTGATAATGGAGGCGGGCTGCTGTCGGATACAATACTGGATTATCCATTAGGAGAAGATACTTTTGATCTTATGGAAACTGTTTGGGCAAAAACGGTGAGTACTGATTTTGATGAGCAGTTAGATGTTTCGGAACACTTGTATGGATGCAATTTAAAGTTTTTCTTTACAAAGCGGGATGTGGATCAGTTGTTGGAACAGGCAAAGGGATATTCAGATGAGGTGCGGGAACGTGTACAGACGATCCTGCATCGACAGATTGATAAATACGCATATTTAAAAATGTAGTAAATCGCAACTGACTAAAAATCTCCCGGCATATCTTCTAAATTAAGATATACCGGGAGGTTTGATTACACCTCATGATAAAACTCACGTATCATAGGATAAATGGTCTTATATTTCTCATAAACAGGTTTATAGGCTTTTACAGCATCCGGGTCCGGTTCCAGTACGGTGCAGCCGCCTTTTTCCTCTAATACATGGATAAAGGACTGGTAATCCGGGATAATGTTTTCGGCCAGGAAAACGCTTGATGCAATGGCAAGTGCGGGCAGTAGGTCCGGGTCCTTGTAGACGTGGACGGGAAGGCCCATTACATTGCTTAAGATCTGGCACCAGGCAAGTTCTCTGGCTCCGCCGCCGATGATGGAAAGCTTTACAGCCGGGCAGATAAAAAGTTCCAGGCCGTGGCGGATGGAAAATGCCACACCCTCTAGTACGCTTCCAGCCATGTCTGTGGCAGAGGTATCCTGGCTTAAGCCAAGGAAAGAAGCGCGGATATGGCTGTCCATAATAGGGAAACGTTCACCGGTCAGATAGGGCAGGAAAAAGACACCATGGCTTCCGGGAACATGGTTTTTTAAAAGGTGGGAGATATAGGCGAAATCCGGTTTATGGTCCAGCTCGCGGGATAAGATCCGGGCAATAAAGCGGTGTACATTTCCGCCGTTTAAAAATGGTACTACATTAATATATAAGTCTTTTTGCATGGCAGCCAGGTTAAAACCGCCGCCTTCACTGTCCATACGGCCTTTTGATACAGCTGCCACCCAGCTGGAAGTACCCAGGTTTACATTGTATTCGCCAGGGGCTAAGATACCACTGGCAAGAGTGGTAGCCCCGGCATCTCCGGTGCCTGCGTAGACTTTTGTTCCGGGCAGATAGCCGGTATCAACAGCTCCCTTTTCTGCTATTACGCCTGCAAGTTCATGGGAATGGAGCAGTTTTGGAAATTTGTTTATATCCAGTCCGGCATCGTTTATAAGGTGCTCAGACCATGTTTTATGTTCCAGATCCATAGCTCCCGCAGTAGCGCAGGCCGTCATATCACCAATGAAATTCCCGGTCAGTCTTGCCACTACATAGTCTTTGGAACTGATGAGAAAAGCAGCTGCTTTTTCATAGATCTCCGGCTGATTTTCCTTTAACCACAAGATCTTTGCCAGAGGCATGGAACCGTCAAAATGGTTTCCTGTAATAGCGGTAATAGTATCGCTGCCAACTGCATTTTCAATGGCTTCTGCCTGTGCGCCAGCCCGTCCGTCAGAGTAGAGAATGGCATTTCCCAAAGATCTTAAGTCACTTCCAACTGGTATCACATCCTGCATCTGACCGGAAAAAATAAGAGCGGAAATGTCTTTGGCCGATATTTTATCTGTAAGAGCATGGGATAAGGCGCAGAAAGCACTGTACCATTCTTCCGGGTTCTGTTCCTTAAAACCATTTTTTTCTATAGTATGGATCACCTGGCTTCCTGTAAAAAACGGTTCTCCATCGTCACGTACAGCTACCGCCTTTACTGCGGTAGTTCCAATGTCAAAGGTTGCAACTAACATAATTTTACCCCCTAAGTCAATTCTTTCCGGCCCCTATTTTCTGGATCACAACTGCCAGTATAATGATACCGCCGGTAATGATATTCTGCATAAAGCTTGGCATCTGCAAAATGGTCAGACCGTTGGCTAAAACCGCCAGAACTGCTGCGCCGATCAGCGTTCCCACGACACAGGGAACACCGCTTTTAGATACAGTGCAGCCGATAAATACGGCTGCATAAGACTGGAGAAAATAGCCTTGTCCTGCAGTAGTGTTGGCAGAGCCAACTCTGGAAGCCACCAGAGCACCTGCGAGACCTGCAATCGCGCCACACAGGGAAAATGCCAGTACCCGGTAGCGGAAAATAGGAATTCCTGCTACTTCAGCCGCTTCCTTGCTGCCGCCGATGGCATACAGCTTCCGGCCCGGAGCAGTATGTCCCATGAAAACATAAAATGCCAGGTATAAAACAACTGCCACCAAAGTAATAAAGGGAATACCTGCGATCTTTAAAATACCGGGAATGGTAAATGCCTTTGGAATACCATTAAATACGGTAGTACCGCCGGTGAGCCCGTAGATCACACCGTCTAATACAGTTCCCATACCAAGAGTAGTAATAAAAGATAAAATCTGGAAGCGGGCAACTACAATACCATTTACGCAGCCAACCAAAAGGCAGATCACAGCAGCAATCAGGAAACAAAGAGCCACAGGAACCTGTTTAATGGATAACAGGGCAGCGATCACGCCCCCAAGGCTTACAATATTTCCAATGGATAAGTCAAATTCATTGATGGTCATTACAAAAGTAGCTCCTAAAGCCACCATAGCCAATGGTGCTGCCTGTCTGCTGATGTTAAGAAAGTTTTTAACTGTGCAGAAAGAGGCCGGGCGGAGAATAGAAAAAATAAGGATGATCACCGCCAGTGCAGCTACGGTTCCATAATGTTTAAATGCTTTCATTTTCATGTGTTTCCTCTCTTTCTGCTTCATAACAGCAGGCCAGTATGTCCGCTGGCTTTAAATTCTTATTTGGAAAGATCTTACGTATTTTCCCGGATGCCATGACCGCGATCTCATCAGCTACCTCCAAAAGTTCTGTAAGGTCCGATGAAACGTAGAGAACAGCTTTGTTTTCTGCCGCCTGATGGTGCAGCAGACTGTGGATCTGCTGTCTGGTGGCAACATCTACGGCCTGTGTAGGTTCATCGCACAACCATATGGAGGGGGATGTAAGTAATGCTTTTGCAAAGACCACCTTCTGCTGGTTGCCACCGGATAATTCACAGGCCGGCTGGGAAGTGCCGGTGCAGCGGATCTTTAGGGCGTTTATCATACCTTTTGCAGCAGAAACAGCAGCTGTTGTTGAAAACAGCCCCTTTTTGGAATAATGGTCAATGGAAGAAAGGTTCATATTTTCTTCCACTGTAAAAGACGGGATCATGGCTTTGCGCCGCCTGTCTTCGCAGATAAAGGCGATGCCCTTTTTTATGGAATTAACAGGAGTGGGCTTTTTCACCTTTTCCCCACTGATCTCAATGGTTCCGCCGGATATGCGCCGGATGCCGTAGATACATTCCAGAAATTCCGTCCGTCCGCTGCCGCAAAGACCGAACATGCCGGTGATGCGTCCGGTGTGGACTGTGATACTGGCGTCTTTTACAATGTGGTCGGCAGAGGAAAGGTGGGAGATGGTGAGTGCAGGGAATGATTGTGTGGCTGCCGACCGGGAACAACATGTACTGTCAGGCATCATGTGTTTACTATCCGCTTCCCCATTCCCGCTCATCAGCCGGACCAGCTCCTTCTGGCTGGTAGAGGCAGTATCGCAGGTACTTACCAGTTCTCCGTTTCTCAGCACTGTTACCCGGTCCGTCAGCGCCATGATCTCTTCCAGCCTGTGGGTTACATAAAGGACAGCAGTTCCTTTTGCTTTCAGGTTCCTTATAATAGAGAATAGTAAATTCGTTTCCTTATCAGAAAGAGAAGCAGTAGGCTCATCTAAGATCATTAACTTACAGTCGCTCATCATGGCCCGCAGGATCTCTACGCATTTCTTCTGTGCCGGAGTCATCTGGAAAATGGATTTCTTCAGGTCTAAATGGATCCCAAGTTCTTCCCCTTTTTTCTGAGCCGCTTTTTCCATTTCCTTCCACTGGATCAGACCGCCTTTTCGGGGATAAGGCCGTCCAAGCCAGATATTTTCCAGGGCGGAAAATGCAGGTATCAGCACATGATCCTGGAAAATGATATTGATGCCCAGTTCCCGGCTCTCTACCGGGCCGAAATCAGCCGGAAAAGGAGCTCCGTTCCAGGACAGCTCCCCTCCGTTTTTTGTATACACGCCGCCTAAGATCTTAATGAACGTAGACTTTCCAGCGCCATTTTCACCTACCAGGCCGTGGATCTCCCCTTCTTTTAAAGAGAGATCCAGACCCTTAAGGGCATATACACCATTAAATGATTTGTCCAGTTTCTTTGCTTCTAACAGCATTCTTGCCACCTGCCATTTTCCATGATCTGATCCTAATCTGTATCAGCCTAAATTCCCGGGCCCCGCCTGGAGCCCCTGGGAAATTCGTTCTGTTACTGTGCGTTTTCCTGAGTAATAAGCTCTGCAGGAGCGTACATTTCACCTTTTTCAATGGTCTCTCCTGCATAATATTTTTCCATCTGCCGGCAGACAATGTCAGCCATGCCTTCAAAATTCTGCTTTACAGTTGCTTTTAAGCAGGAACCGTCTTTGATCATCTGTACTGCCTGCTCATTTCCGTCAACACCGGTAACAATAACTTCGTCACGTCCTGCTTCTGCCAATGCCTTTGCGGCACCGATGGCCGGTTCATCCCATGCTGCGAAAATAGCAGTTACAGAGTCCTTGTCAGGGTTTGCGGTTAGCAGGTTAGCAGTGATCTCTTCTGCGTCATTAATAGGCTGTTCAGCCGGTACATGCTGTTCTGTGATCAGCTGAATGTCAGGATATTCTTTAATAATGTCATCAAATGCTTCACAACGTTTTACAACACCTGGATGTGGTCTGTGGGTGAGTGCGATCACAGTACCTTTACCGCCCATCAGGTCATCAAAGAGGTAACGGACGATCAGTTCGCCCATCTGGTAGTTGTCGCTGGTAGCATTGACCTGCATTCCATCAATAAAACCGCTGTCGCAGCCGAATACAGGGATATCTGCGTCAAAGGCTTCTGTCAGCTGATTGGCAACCTGGTTTGGGTCAGCACTTACTAAAACAATGCCGTCAGTGCCGGAAGAAACCACATCTTCAATACGGCTTGCAAGCTCTGCAAAATCATTGGCAGTATCGATCACGAATACTTCTGCGCCTTCTGCCTCTAAGTTATTCTTGATAAAGCCAGCCATCTGGTTGGTGGTAACAGAAGTAAGATATGGGGTCATAACGGAGATCTTTTTACCGGCAAGAGCAGTACTGTCGGCAGTTTTTGTGTCAGCTTTGCCGGAAGCGGCATCTTCAGAAGCTTTTTCGGTAGTGGAAGCAGCTTCTGTCTGTGCAGCAGTCTCAGCCTTTGGGGCAGTTGTTTCATCTGCTTCTGTAGAGCAGCCTGTAAGCAGGATGCCGGTCAGCGCTGCAGCTACAGCCAGGGTTAAGAAATTACGCATTTTTTTCATAGTGTTCTCCTCCTGAAATAAAATTTTTGTTTGTTGGGGAATAAATCTGGGAATAAAAAATCCCGGACATGACTTTTACATCATGTCCGGGACGAATTGTTCGTGGTGCCACCCGAATTCACAGATCTTGTTTAACATCAGGGTTCCAAAATCACAAATCCTCTTACAAGCAAGCTTGTATCGGATTTTTGACTTTTGAACCCTGATGTTAACAAAAATAGCAGCTATCCCATAATCGGAATATCTGCCACCAATCTGTCTCATTTTCAGAGTACGGAAAGTAAAAAATAAAACTTCGATACTCTTATCCTTTAACGCAGGAATCACGGCCTCAGCTACTTGCTATTGCGTTCACCTGGCGTCTCACAAACCCATTCCATAAGGAACTCCATACTGCTTTCCACCACCAGCAGCTCTCTGTGATATCATTCCAGATGTACTCTCTTTGCTCATCGACGTTACTTTTAAATTTTATGGTAATAAAGTAGCACAATTTATATTGACTGTCAATTATAAATTTAAGGATTTTTAAGTTTGATTTATAAATGGATTTCAAAAGGTTTTCTAAAGATTGCCGGATTGCATTGACCGAATGGTTGCTATGCTGTAACATGGTAGTAACGGAGAAGCAAGTTCGATCCGCAAAAATAAAAAACGGAGGAACATTAGATGACAAGAGCAGAACTGAAACGGAACGCAAGGGAGAAACTTGGGGGACAGCTGTTCGGGCCTAACTGGGTCAATGCAGTCCTTGTAATGGCCATTTTTTATATACTGACGGGAGCCGTAAACGGTATCGCAGGATTTGGAACCCTGATCATGTTAGTGATCGGAGGCCCTTTAAGCTACGGAGTGGCAAAATTGTTTTTACAGCAGTGTGATGACGGACAGAAAATGAACCCGACAGAAGTATTTAAGGGCTTTTCAGAAGACTTTGGCGGAAGCTTTATCTTATATCTGTTAAGATACCTTTTCATTGCCTTATGGTCCATTTTGCTGATCATTCCGGGCATTGTAAAAATGTATTCTTACTCCATGGCATTTTTTATAAAAGCAGATCATCCATCATATGACTGGAGAGAATGCTTAGATGCCAGCAGCCAGCTGACATATGGACACAAATGGGAACTGTTTATTCTGGATCTGAGTTTTATTGGCTGGCAGGTTGTCGGAAGCTTGTGTCTGGGTATTGGAACTTTCTGGGTAAACGCTTACAGAGAGGCTACCATTGCGGAATACTACAGATATTATGAAAGCAATCAGGTGATCGACAGAGATTTTTAAAATATAATATTTCATAAACAGATCAAAGGGCACCTCACAGCGAGGTGCCCTTTTTAAGCGGATCATTTCGGATCATTTCGGATCATTTTTAATTACTGCTGAGCCTTATACTGCTCTAAAGCGGTTGCCAGCTGGTCAGGACAGGAAGTTGGGCGAGGGCCGCACTTGATGCCTTTCATACGTTTGATGGCTTCATCGATATCCATTCCTTCAACCAGTGCTGCAACGCCCTGTGTATTGCCGGAGCAGCCGCCTACAAAATGAACATTGGTTACCTTATTGTCTTTTACTTCAAAAGAAATAGCTCTTGAACAGACGCCGTGGGTTGTATAATTCATCACATGTACCTCCTTGGGGTTTAGTTTTGTAAATAAGTATGGCAGCAGAAAAGTATGCCGCCCGGTTCTTGACGGGCAGAAGCCAAACTGTTACCATGTATCTGTGTACATTTTTATTTGTACACATGTATAACGTTACGGTTCATGTTGTTGCATGACCAGCAACAGTGTACCTTTCATTATGCTTCATGTAAATAAGATTGTCAAGTTGGAGGAAAAGAATGATCGGAATTATCGGGGCCATGGATGAAGAAGTGGCAATGTTAAAGGAAAAACTCACAGAGGTTCAGGTAGAAACAAAGGCTGCTATGGACTTTTATAAAGGAAAATTAGAGGGAAAGGACGTAGTAGTTGTCCGTTCCGGTATCGGTAAGGTAAATGCAGCTATGTGTGCACAGATCCTGGCAGATGTATACCATGCAGACCATGTGATCAACACTGGTATTGCAGGTTCCTTAAAGGCAGAGATCAACATTGGGGATATCGTGCTGTCTACAGATGCATTACAGCATGATATGGATGCCCAGGCATTTGGCTATGAGCCAGGACAGATCCCAAGAGTAGACACACTTTCTTTTAAGGCAGATGAGAAAATGATCGCTCTTGCAAAAGAGTGCTGCGAAAAAGTAAACCCGGAGATCGGCGTATTTACAGGAAGAGTTGTTTCCGGAGACCAGTTCATTTCTGATAAAGAGAAGAAGAAATGGCTTACTGATACTTTTGCAGGCTACTGCACAGAAATGGAAGGTGCAGCTATTGCCCAGGTATGCTATTTTAACCATATTCCATTCCTTATTGTAAGAGCGATTTCTGATAAGGCAGATGACAGTGCTTCTATGGATTACCCGACTTTTGAGGCACAGGCCATCCGCCACAGTGTGAACTTAATGGCAGAGATGCTCCGCTGTTTTTAATACAAGATGATCCACAGCCAGTTATCAATGTCTTTTAAACCCTGTTCAGAATCGTTTCGTGGGAGAATTTGACGAACGATTTTAAGGGTTCTCAACTTCCCAAATAAAAAGCCGTCGTTATAATTAAGCTTACCGAATGACACAGGCCTGCAGGTGTGTCGGCCGGAATAATCATTCTGCAATAAAAATAATAACATTTGCAGACAGTGGAAACAGAAAGGGGAGCTTATATTATGATGGGCTTTTTACAGACGGGAAGAGCACTGTATGTGCTGGCAGTTATCTGCTTTGGAGGTATTTTTGTACGGCTGGCAGCCGGAAGCTTCTACAAAAAACTGATAAAAGAAAGCGCAAATATGGCGCTGACCAAGAACCGGTATCTGCGGAACTTAAAACAGAATGCAGAAGATACATATAGAATTAACATGGGCATGAACAATGCTGCTGTTTATTTACAGAGGCAGCTTGGAAATCTTAAATTTTTAGGTTTTTCTTTATCGGGACTTGAAAATCTGGCAGGCCAGCTGACTCTGCTCAGTTTTCTGGCAGGCGGTGTATGCGCTTTTCTTTCCTATTGGAACCGCAGTGACAATTCTTACATTGTCCTTTACGGAGCAGCGGGAATCCTTGGCGGGATGCTTACGATCGTGGCTGATTATGGTGTAAATCTGGAAGGAAAGAGAAACCAGCTTCTCATCAGCCTTCAGGATCATCTGGAAAATGTAATGTGGCCAAGACTGGAGAGGGAAAGCAGCAGCGAGCGTGCAAGTGCAGTTACAGAGGCCGAAGAACGGCGTGATGGTGGAACTGTGCGGACCATTGGAAGGGACCGGGATCGTCGGTTGTCTGGTGCAAGAAGGGGCGCAGAGCAGACGGCAGCCAGCAGGGAAAATGCCCGTGAGGCATCAAACCGGGATAAAAAAGAGGACCGGTCAGCTAAAGACTGGCTGGATGACTTAAATCCGGAGCAGAAACGGATGCTTGGGGAGATGCTGAAGGAGTTTCTGTAAATAAAAGCCTGTGGTTTGAAGGCGGTGTTAAAAACAGCGTTTGAAAACAGTCGTAGAAAATCAGCGCAGGTTATGGAATTGACAACACAAATATGCTATACTAAAAATTAGTTGGGAAAATTTTCACAAATCTCACAAGTATGCAATCAGAAAAGGAGAGCGGGAACATGGGTAAGGAAGTTGTATTCGATTATTCAAAAGCCACCGGTTTTATCTCAGCTGAAGAGATGGCTAACTTCAAAAAAACAGTTATGACAGCAAAGGAGACTTTGTTAAGCAAAGAAGGTGCTGGAAACGACTATCTTGGTTGGATCGATCTTCCAGTTGATTATGATAAGGATGAGTTTGCAAGAATTAAAAAGGCAGCAGCAAAGATCCAGAGCGATTCAGATGTTCTGCTGGTAGTAGGAATTGGCGGTTCCTATTTAGGAGCAAGAGCAGCCATCGAATTTTTAAGCAACAGCTTTTATAACGTGCTGTCTAAGGATGTGCGCAAGACTCCTGAGATCTATTTTGTAGGAAACAGCATCAGCAGCAAATATATTGCAGACCTTAAGAAAGTTTTGGCTGGAAAGGATTTCTCCATCAATATCATTTCTAAGTCCGGTACAACCACAGAGCCGGCTATCGCATTCCGTGTATTTAAGGAAATGCTGATCGAAAAATATGGCAAAGAAGAGGCTGCAAAGCGTATCTACGCAACCACAGACCGTGCAAAGGGTGCTTTAAAGAACCTGGCAGACGAAGAAGGCTATGAAGAATTCGTAGTTCCGGATGATGTAGGCGGACGTTTCTCCGTTCTTACAGCAGTAGGTCTGCTTCCGATCGCTGTATGCGGTGCCGATATTGACAAGCTGATGGAAGGTGCTGCTTCCGGACGTAAGAAAGCACTGGAAACTCCTTACGAAGAAAACCCGGCTCTTCTGTATGCAGCAGTCCGCAACATCCTGCTTCGCAAGGGCAAAGCAGTAGAGATCGTAGCAAACTATGAGCCAAGCCTTCACTATGTATCTGAGTGGTGGAAGCAGCTGTTTGGCGAAAGCGAAGGAAAAGACCAGAGAGGTATCTTCCCTGCAGCAGTAGATCTGACCACAGACCTGCACTCCATGGGACAGTTTATCCAGGACGGCGCACGCATCATGTTTGAGACCGTTATCAACGTAGAAGAATCTCCGGAAGAGATCGTTTTAAAGAAAGAGGATGTAGACACCGACGGCATGAACTATCTTGCTGGAAAGACTGTAGATTTCGTAAATAAGAGCGCTATGAACGGAACCATTCTGGCTCACACAGACGGAAATGTACCAAACCTGATGGTTAAGGTACCAGAGCAGAATGAATTCTATTTAGGTGAATTATTCTACTTCTTTGAGTTTGCCTGCGGCGTAAGCGGCTACATTTTAGGAATTAATCCATTTAACCAGCCAGGCGTAGAAAGCTACAAGAAGAACATGTTTGCTCTCCTTGGAAAGCCAGGCTATGAAGCTCAGAGAGAAGAGCTGTTAAAGAGACTGTAAAATATAATAAAAAGCAAGAAAAAAGTTCCAGCCATGTTTAAATGACTGGAACTTTTTTGCTTAAGCGTATTTACTGCTCAGTATCACTGGGAGGAAGAATTTTGATTCCACCTGTTAACAGAGAAATTTTAGGGTATAAAGCTTCATTAAATGTTTCTGCTGCGCTTGCGGTTATGATAGAAGGTGGGATTAAAATCCGCTTAGGTGGAATGATCCCGGAATTAAAGTATTGATAAAGCAGATGAACTGCCAGCTGCCCCATATCATAGGGACGCCGATCTAAAGTGGCAGTAATAATCCCTGCGTTTAAAAGCTCAAGAACTTCAGGATAAGTGTCTACAGTAATTATCTTATATTTATCTACGATTTCGTAAGACTTAAGTTTATCAATTACCCCAATACATTGAGAAACGCCAACGAAAATGCCACTTACTTCCGGGTAATTGTGAAGCATATTTTCCGTTAATACGAAGCCAATCTGATTTTCTACTTGAGTTTCATATATGGAACTTAGATTTCCTCCCTTTTTCGCAATAGTTTCTTCAAAACTGAGGGCAGAGGCGTTTTGGGCATGAACTTCCTTGCTTCCAATGAAAACAGCATTAGCGGCTCCTGGATTGCATAAATTCATAAGGTCACCCGCCATGCGGCCGAGCATAACACCATCCTGCTGGATTGAGCATAAACAAGAAAGGTGAGGAATTTCATTGTTGATTGTAATAACAGGAATATTTCGCCCTTCTATTATGGCATTAAACTCTTCGTATTCCTTATATGGACCAGTAGGAAAAAGAATGACAGCATCCATATCGGAATTGAGCATATCGCGAAAGTCAGCCAGGACACGTGGCCGACTAAGAGAATTTTCTAAGTGCCCAAAATATCCAGTTAACTTTGAATCTTTTAATTGATCTAATGCAAATTTAATTCCATTAATGATACTACTTCCGAATTCACGGTTACAAACTTCTGCTACAACACCAATGCGCAATTCTTTTCGGGCAAGGTTTTGTGCGGCGGTATTCCTGGCGTAATTCATATTTTGCGCAAGAAGTAAAATTTCTTGACGTTTTGCATCACTGACGCCTTTTTGACCATGAAGAGCTTTGTGGACAGTGGTTGTAGAGACACCTGCCTGACGGGCTATATCGTAGATAGTTACCTTTTCATTTCCAGCCTCCTGCTTAGTATTCATATAATAAGATCCTCCTATATGAGATGAGTAAATTATACCATTGAAATAAAAGAAAAGCAAGTAAAAATTACCCAACAAAGAAATGATATTTTAAAAAAGAGTAAAAGAGTAAAACAATATTGTGAAAAATGCACATAATAAATGAGATAATGTTATCAATAATGTCAATAGAAACGAAAAATAAATTATGATAATCTCTAATTAAAGTTAAGCGCTTACCTAAATAAAGGAGGTTCCATTATGAGGAGAAGGTTAAGAGAATTAGCGGTATTGGTTGCAGTTGGTGGGCTTATGATGGCAGGATGCAGTTCATCTGATAAAAAAGCATCAGTGACTGACGCTCAGGGGAAAAATGTTGCTGAAAGCCAGAGTCAGGATGAAGGTAGCAAGAAAGTTACATTTGTTTTAAAGTCACTAGGTAGCAATTACTGGGTACAGTTAAAAGCTGGGGCTGTAGACAAAGCAGAAGAACTGGGTATAGATTTGGAAGTACTGGCACCTAGCTCAGATAATGCAACAGAAGATCAGATCCGTATGCTTGAGGATCAGGTTGTAAGTGGGGTTGATCTGGTATTGGTAGCTCCTTCGAATTCAGGAGCACAGGTAGCGACATTTGATAAGGTGGTTGATGCAGGTATTCCTTTGATCTGTGTAGATACAAATGCAAAGGATTACGATAAGAAAACATCATTTATCGGATCATCTAATGAAGAAGTTGGAAAGAAAGCAGGGGAATATCTGACAGAGAATGTAAAAGATAAATCCGGAGCAGTTATATTACTGAGAGGACAGTTGGGAGATGAAACTGCTGACACCAGAAGTAAAGGATGTACAGACGCATTAAAGGCAGCTGGTTTTTCCAATATTGTAGAACAGCCTGCGAATAATGACCGGAATACGGCAATGGGTGTTATGGAAAATATGCTTCAGTCAAATGACAATATTGTTGCTGTATACGCTACAAATGATGAGATGGCATTGGGAGCAGCAAGAGCGCTGCAGGCAGCAAACGACAAGGATACAGTTGTAGTGGGAACTAACGCAGATGTGGATGCTCTTACATCAATTGTAGAAGGTACAGGCGTAACAGCGTCTGTTAGACAGGATCCATATACAATGGGAGCTCAGGCAGTTGAAACAGCAATGGCTTGTTTAGAAGGAAAAGAAGTTGAAAAAATGATCACAATACCGGTAAAGGTAATTGATATTGAGGAAGCGCAGGAAACTTTGGATGCAGTAAATGCAGTTCTTAATGCAGACAAATAACAGGAAAGAGGAAGAGCATGGAATGTCCGCTGATTGAATTAAGAAAAGTTTCAAAATTTTTCCCAGGTGTTATAGCTTTGAACAAAGCGGATCTGAAATTATATTCCGGTGAAGTGCATGGCTTGATGGGAGAAAATGGAGCTGGCAAGTCAACGTTGATCAAACTCTTAACAGGAGCATATAAACCAGATGAGGGCGAAATGCTTTTAGACGGACAGCCTCTTAAGGTAAATGGTCCCAAAGATGCGATGAATATGGGCTTAACGGCAATTTACCAGGAGCTTAATGTAATCCCTAAGCTAACTGTATGGGAAAATATATTTTTGGGAAGAGAACTGAGGAATAAAAAAGGACTATTAGATATTCCTCAAATGAAAGAACGTGCGAAAGAACTGTTACAGCAGTTGCGGCAAAACATTGATGTAGATGAAAAAGTAGAAAATCTGGGAATGGGACACCAGCAAATGGTCGAGATCTGTAAAGCATTAGTTTTGGAATCACGTTTGATCATTATGGATGAACCAACTTCTTCGTTGAGTGCAGGTGAAACAGAAGAACTGCTTCGTACAGCACGGGAATTACGTGATCGGGGAATGGCTATTGTTTTTATATCTCACCATATGGATGAGATTTTCAGAATATGTGATCGCCTGACAGTGCTTCGAGATGGATGCGTGATCCAGTCGATGCTGGCAAAAGATACAAATACAGAAAACCTTATAAAACTTATGGTGGGCCGTGATATTAATCAACAGTTTCCTAAGATAGTTGCTGCTAAAAAAGAAGAACTTCTCAGAATTGAAGATTTTACTTCAGAGGATGGATCCTTTAAAGATATTTCCTTTTCAGTATGTGGCGGTGAGGTTCTAGGATTCGCTGGGTTGGTAGGAGCAGGCAGAACAGAAGTAATGCGAGCTATTTTCGGAGCAGATGCCAGAAAAACCGGAAAAGTATATGTTAAGGGAAAAGAAGCGGATATTCGATCTCCGAAAGCTGCGATCAGCTATGGAATTGCGTTTCTTACAGAAGATAGAAAAGGCGAAGGGCTGGTGCTATCCAATACAGTGGGATTTAATATAAATCTCAGTACCTTTGAAAAAAGTAAGCGGGGACTGTTGCTAAATAATGCATTATTAAGAAACAAAGCAAAAAATGATATTACCCAATTACGGATTAAAACGCCGTCTATTAATACTACTGTAAGAGGATTATCTGGAGGAAATCAACAGAAAGTAGTGATCGCAAAATGGCTGGAAACAAATGCAGATATATTTATCATGGATGAGCCTACGCGTGGCCTGGATGTTGGAGCGAAACTTGAAGTGTACAATATTATAAATAATCTGGTTTCTGAGGGAAAGGCAGTCATTATGGTGTCTTCGGAATTGCCGGAAGTAATGGGAATGAGTGATCGTATCATTGTAATGCATGAAGGTTATATGGCCGGTGAATTTAAACGGGATGAAGTGGAACGTGAAGCAATTATGATGGCTGCATCAGGAGGGGAACAGAATGACAGGTACAGCAATGACAATGGATAAAGGTCTGGGTCATAAAATATGGGCTAAGATCCAAAAATTTCAGGTATTAGCAGGATTGTTACTTTTATGCATCTTATTTTCAGTAACAACACCAAGTTTTCTTCAGATGAAGAATGTAATGAATGTATTAAATCAGGCTTCGGTTAATTGCCTGTTGAGTATGGGCGTTTTGTTAGCAGTTTTAACAGGCGGCAATGATCTTTCAACAGGAGCAAATCTGGCGCTTTCATCTATGATAGTAGCTATTTCTATTAAGTTCTGGGGATTAAATCCTTTTGTTGGATTGTTACTGGGACTGGCAGTAGGCGCTTTCATAGGTGTGCTAAATGGATTTATGCTTACAAAAATGCATATGCCGCATCCATTTATTTCAACACTTGGAATGCAGAATGTGGCAAGAGGACTGGCACTGATCGTTACAGGAGCAGCCCCTGTCTCTTCTTTCCCAAAGTCGGTTCAGTTTTTGGGAAACAGCATGGTAGGTGTTGTCCCTATGAGTATCATTTTTGTAGCAATTGTAGCAGTTGTTTTTTACATCTTCTTAAATAGAACAGCGATAGGAAAACATATTTACGCAATTGGTGGAAACGCAGAAGCGGCAAAACTTTCAGGAATTAATATTGATAAGACGATCATTATTGTGTATACGATCTGTGGTTTTATGGCGGCACTTGGAGGAATTGTACAGATGGGACGTGTTGATTCAGCGTTTCCACTGGCTGGAACAGGATATGAATTAAATGCAGTAGCTTCTGTTGTAATTGGCGGTGCTTCCATGAAAGGTGGAAGCGGCACTGTATCAGGGACTATTATTGGAGCAATGGTAATAGCAGTTTTAAATAACGGACTTAATCTGTTACATGTTTCTACATATGCCCAGCAGATTGCTTTAGGTATTGTTATCATAGGAGCTGTTTATGTTGATGTACTTCGTGAACGCCTGGGATCAAAGGCAAAAAAGAACTGAGAAGTAATTACAAAAATAAAATAATTTAAAATTGATAAGAAAGAAGAGGTATTGAAAATGGGAAAAATTGATTGGATCGAAACAGAAAATCCGGAAGTAAGATTTGAGAATAATGCGATTGGACGCATTAAAAAAGAAGTTTGGGATGCAGATGAAGCACAGCTGGATAAATGGCTGAAAGAAGATTTTGAGATCCCTTCTCCGTCAGAACTTGGAAAAGCTAATTGCTATATCCAGACTACCCCTAGACATCGCTTAGTAGAGCGTCGTAGAAAAAATGATGTGGTTTTTCTTCCGGTAGGATGCTCAGAATGCCATGGAGATGCGCTGCCAACTGGTCAGGATGTTTTCCAGGTAACACAGTTTCTTGAAGGAGTAAGACGCTATACAGCGAAAAAAGGTTATGAAGTTAATTTAGCATTTCCTATTACATATGGAGGACATCCGGCACATCATCTTGGAATGCCTGGAACAATTGTTATTCCGCAGGATGTTCTTGCTGAGCAGATCATTGCTATTATGCTGGGGTTATGGAATGATGGTTTCCGAAAAATTATTCTTGTAAATAATCATGGTCATCAGTGGACACTGGCTACTGCAGTACAGGAATTCTGCAAACGTTATCAGCTTCCGGGAATTTTCCAGGTATTTGACTGGCCAGCTGTATGCAGAGATTTCTTCCGTCCCAATAATGGAAAAGAATTCTGCTTTGAAGAGACATTCTCCCATGCAGGAGAGTCTGAAACTTCTCTGGGACTTCTGATGTTCCCAGAAATGGTAGATATGGATTATGCAGTAGATACAAGCGCAAAACAGCTTATGAAAACAGGTTGGTATGATAATTCAATTTCTGATTATGGACGTCCGCATCAGTGGTATGAAGGTGAAGGACATGCTGCTATTGAAATGTATGGTACACCAGAAGGTGTGGTAGGAACGCCTACACTTTCAGATGCACGTAAAGCAAAGAGACCGGTAGTGGCAATGTGTCGCTTGATGGTTGAATTAGTAGATAATATTCTGGAAGCATTCCCGGCAGGAACAGTACCGCCTACAGAAAAAGTAACATTACGAGATCCAGAATCTATGGTCCCATACTTAAAAGAACCGCTTAGTGAAGGCTGGAAGTCTGTATACGGTGTTCCGAGAATTGGTGCATTTGAAAAATAATCATAAAGTTTCTTTTGAAAAAATCGCTTAGACTATAAGTTTAAGCGATTTTTTGCAATAAATAACTAAAACTTCCCACACCGATGTGGTGTGTTGAACCTTGAAAATTCAATATTTCA
>OKSF01000854.1_pt1 | contig 27777 bp, 26 predicted proteins | sample 1606061 | NCBI WGS metagenome assembly OKSF01 (sample SAMEA3541567, study PRJEB24748) | human gut metagenome | biome: human gut; feature: human-associated habitat; material: faeces | place: China | collected 2012
CCACGAGCACGTCCACGCCGGCTTCCATCAGAGCGGAAGCACGGTTGTAGGCGTCGCCCAGGAAGCCGATGCCTGCGGCGACGCGCAGACGGCCCTGCTCATCCTTGGTGGCGTCCGGATACTGTTCGGTCTTGACGAAATCCTTGACGGTGATCAGACCGGTCAGGTGGCCTTCGGAATCGACCAGAGGCAGCTTCTCGACCTTGTGCTTGGCCAGCAGGTCGTGCGCGTCTTCCTTGGAGATGTCGGACGGACCGGTGATGAGGTTCTCGCGGGTCATGACCTCGGAGACCTTCAAACGGTCGTAATCCTCGGAAGCGATGAAACGCATGTCACGGTTGGTGATGATACCGACGAGCTTGCTGTCCTTGTCCACGACCGGCAGGCCGGAGATGTGGAAACGGCCGCACAGCTTGTCGAGGTCGGCCAGGGTCACGTCCGGGCTCACGGTGAGCGGATCGCTGATCATACCGGATTCGGAACGCTTGACGATGTCGACCTGGGCGGCCTGGTCGTCGATGGAAAGGTTGCGGTGCAGCACGCCGATGCCGCCGTTGCGAGCCATGGCGATGGCCATGTCGGATTCGGTGACGGTGTCCATTGCGGCGGAGATCGCCGGGACCTTCATCGTGATGTTGCGGGTCAGATGGGTGGTGGTGTCCACTTCGGACGGAATGACATCCGTCTCGTTCGGCAGCAGCAGCACATCGTCATAGGCGAGGCCAAGCTGTGCGAAAATCGGAGGAAGTGGAGCGTACGTGGAATCTGCATTCATATCAGGAATTGTAGCCATAGACCCACTATATGAACGTGGGCTGACTTACTGCGACACGGCACGAAAAGCCGAAATTATCAATCGTAATAAAAGCTGCTTATATCGTTTGGCAAAGCGTTTCATCAGTTTTTCTTGCGATTGCGCCGGACGGACGATCAGCGTCCACCGCGCGTTTTGTCGCCGCGCGCGCGTCCGACCGACGCGTGTTGCGCATCGGTTCCGGAGATTGCGTTTTCCTCACGGATTTCGGGAATGCGGTGTTTCAGATACGGGTACATCGTGGCGACCGTCAGCAGCACCGCCGCAATGAGGAAGCCAATCAGCACATACTGCGCTTTGAAGAACAGAATCATGATCGAGCCGAATGCGATCAGCGACGCCCACCCCCAGAGAATCAGCACCGCGCCCTGCACGGTGTGTCCGATGCGCAGCATGCGGTGGTGCAGGTGCATGCGATCGGGATGCATCGGCGACTGGCCTTTGCTCAACCGCCGCACGATGGCAAGGCACATGTCGAGAATCGGCAGGAACAGCACGAGCATCGGCAGCAGAATCGGCATGAACACCGGCAGGTAGATGCTGGCGTGGATGGATGCCGGGTCGAGACGGCCGGTCATGACGATCGACGCGCAGGTGATCAGGTAGCCAAGCAGCATGGAACCGGAGTCGCCCATGAACAGTTTTGCGGGATGCCAGTTATGCAGGATGAAACCGACGCAGGTGCCGACCATGGCGATGTCGATCAGCGTTGCCATGGATGCGTACGACGGCGAGCTTCTTGCGATGATGTACGAATAGATGGCGAAGGCGATGCCGCCGATCGCGACGATGCCCGAAGCGAGGCCGTCAAGACCGTCCACGAAGTTGACCGCGTTGATGGACGCGACGATAAGGAACGCGGTGATGGCCATCGACAGGCTCGGTGACGAGGGAGCCGAGAGGCAACGAGATGATCTGCAGGCCGCCCCAGGCCACAAACACGGAGATGAGCAGCTGACCGGCGAGTTTGAGCATCCAGTCAAGGTCCCACAAATCGTCGGCCATGCCCAGTAGGCTGATCATGATGGCGCCGGCTAGAATCACCCATGCCTGATGCGATTGGGCGAACAGGCCTTCGATGAAAGGGATGCGAGAGGCGAACAGCATGGCAACGGTGAAGCCGATAAGCATGCCCAGTCCACCCATGCGTGGCGTCGGCACGGTATGCACGTCGCGTGCACGCACTTCGCCGACTGCGCCGATTTCGATGGCGATGTGCCGGATCAGCGGCGTGAGCAGATAGGTGACGCCACCTGCGACCGCGGCAATGAACAGGTAGATTCTCATGCGCCCAAAGCACCGCCATTCAGTGTTAAAGCCTTACGGATGACCAGCTCGCGAATCACTCCCTCCCGAAGAATCGCGATGCCGTCGCGCTCGTGCGGGTCGGCTGCAACCACCGTGGACGATACATGTCCCGGAGTCGCTCCCCCGTCCAAATACAGATCCACCGCATCTCCCAGCGCGTCCGCGGCTTCCTGCACCGTTTGTGCGCTTTCCTCGCCGGAACGGTTGGCGCTGGTGGCGGCCAACGGCCCGGTGGCTCGCAGAATACGCAGCGCGACCGCGGAATTGGGGATGCGCACGCCCTGTGTGACTTTGCCGGTTGTCGGATCATGACGCAACGTGGCAAGCGAACAGTCGTCTTCCGCTTCCGCTATCGGCGAAAAAGCGCCCGGCATGAACATGGCGGCCAGACGGTTGAGCGGCACCGGCAAGGTCAGATGCAGCTTCTCCATGCTTTCGATTGACGGCAGCAACACCTGCAACGACTTGTATTTCGGTCGTTGTTTGGCTGCGAACACCTTGCGGATCGCCTCGATGTTACGCGGATCGCAGGCGACGCCGTACACCGTGTCAGTGGGGATGACCACCAATCCGCCATCATGGATGATTTCAACGGCCTGGGCAAGGGATTCGTCGTTTACTGTGCAAATCTCGCTCATGACACCTCCCTTTCAGCCAGTCAACTTACCTATTGTAAGGCATGGCTCGATGGCGCGCCCGAATGGAGGGAACACGACCGGCGAATATTCCATCGGATATAGAAAAAGCCCTGTCGGTTTGGATGCGTCCAAGCCGACAAGGCGGATACGGCACGAATCAGGCGCCCAGATACGCCTTGCGCACCTGCTCGTTATTGAGCAGTTCCTTGGCGTCGCCTTCCATCGTGATACGGCCGGTTTCCAGCACGTATGCACGGTCGGCGATCGACAGCGCCATCTTGGCGTTCTGCTCGACCAGCAGAATCGTGATGCCCTGCTCGTGCAGCTTGCGGATGATGGAGAAGATCTCCTTGACGAGCTTCGGGGACAGGCCCATGGACGGCTCGTCCATGAGGATCGTCTTCGGATGGCTCATCAGCGCGCGGCCCATCGCCAGCATCTGCTGCTCGCCGCCGGACAACGTGCCGGCCTTCTGGTTACGGCGTTCCTTCAGACGGGGGAACAGGCCGTAGACCATGTCGAGGTCCTTCTTGAGGTCCGACTGGTCCTTCAGGCTGAACGCGCCCATCTCCAGGTTCTCTTCGACGCTCATGCGTGTGAAGACGTGGCGCCCTTCCGGAATGTGCGCCATACCGAGGGTCACGATCTTGTTGTTGTGGGTTTTCAGCAGATCCACTCCGTTGTACATCACGGAACCGGATTTCGCCGGTACCAGACCGGTGATGGTGTGCAGCGTGGTGGTCTTGCCTGCGCCGTTCGCGCCGATCAGGGACACGATCTCGCCGGCGTTGACGGTGAAGCTGATGTCCTTGACGGCTTCGATGGCACCGTACGAAACGGAAAGGTTCTTGACTTCCAGCATCAGGCTTCCTCGCTTTCGTGCTTGGCATCGTCGCTGTCGGTATCGTCGTCGGAACCCAGGTATGCGGAGATGACCTGCGGGTTGTTGGCGATCTCCTCCGGCGTGCCGGCGGCGATGGTGCGTCCGTAGTCGAGCACCTGGATGCGCTGGCAGACGTTCATCACCAGGCTCATGTCATGCTCGATCAGCAGGATGGCGATGCCGAAGCGGTCGCGGATGGTGTTGATGCAGTTGAGCAGGTCCTCGGTCTCCGTCGGGTTCATGCCTGCCGCCGGCTCGTCGAGCAACAGCAGTTTCATGCCGGTGGCAAGCGCACGGGCGATTTCCAGCTTGCGCTGGGCGCCGTACGGCAGGTTCGCCGCCTCGGTTTCGGCCAGGCCCTCTAGTCCGAAGATCTTGAGCAGGTCGATGGCTTTGGCGTGCATCTCGCGTTCCTGCTTCCAGAATTTCGGCGTGCGGAAAATCGCGCCGCCCATGTGGTAGCTGAACGATTCGTTGAATGCGACCAGCACGTTCTCCTCGACGGTCATCTGTCCGAACAGGCGGATGTTCTGGAAGGTTCTGGCGATTCCGGCGCGCACCACCTGATACGTCTTCTTGCCGTTCATGCGTTCGCCGTCCAGGAAGAACTCGCCTTCCGTGGGCTGGTACACGCCGGTCAGCAGGTTGAACACGGTGGTTTTGCCGGCGCCGTTCGGGCCGATCAGGCCGACGAGCTCGCCGGAGTTGATGGTCATGTTGAAGTCGGATACGGCTTTGAGGCCTCCGAAGGTGATGCCGAGATGTTCGGCTTTCAGGATGGGCTCGCTCATGCCTGCGCCTCCTTGGTGTCGGCGGCCGTCTCGACGGTTTCGTCCGTCTTGGCGGTGTCCTTGACTGCCTTGGCGGTGGATTCAGCCTGCTTCGACTTGCCGTGCGCCTTGACCTTCATCGGGTAGAACAGCTTGTTGATGGTCTTGGTCAGGGAGAATTCCCAGTTGCCGAAGATGCCCTGCGGGCGGAAGATCATGATGAGCACCAGCGCCACCGAGTACACGAGCATGCGGTAGGTGGAGAAGGCGCGCAACAGCTCCGGCAGGATCGTCAGCGCGATGGCGGAGACGATGGAACCTGTCAGCGAGCCCATGCCGCCGAACACGACCATGATCACGTAGTTGATCGATTGCAGCCATCCGGCCATCGCGGGGTTCAGCGAGCCGATGTACTGGGCGAAGATGCCGCCGGCGATGCCCGCGAAGAACGCGGAGATAGCGAACACGAGCACCTTCATGTAGGTGATGTTGATGCCGGACGCGCTTGCCGCGATCTCGTCGTCGCGGATGGCCTTGACGGCACGGCCGTAACGGGAGCGGGCGAACATGAACAGCAGCACGACGGTGACGACGGTGATCCAGAACACGACGTACAGGTTGGCGAGTCGGTCGATGCCGATCAGCGCCTGGCCGGCCGCGCCCTTGTCGAGGCCCATGCCGCCGGCGACCTTCAGGTTCTGGATGATCACGCGGATGATTTCGCCGAAGCCCAGCGTGATGATGGCGAGGTAATCGCCATGCAGACGCAGTGCCGGAATGCCGACCAGGATGCCGAAGATGCAGGCGACCACGCCGCCGGCGAGCGTCGTCAGCAGGAATCGCAGCGTCGGATCCATCGCAACGCCGTTGGCGACGAGCAGCTTGCTCAGCAGGGCCGCGCTGTACGCGCCGATCGCTTCGAAGCCGCAGCAGCCCAGCGTCAGCTGGCCGAGCACGCCGATGGTGAGGTTCAGAGAGGTGGTCATGATGATGGCGATGCAGCTTGTCATCATGATGCCCTTGATGTAGGTGCTGGCCATGCCGGATTCGCATACACCCATCAGAATGCCGAACAGCACGACGATGCCGACCGCGCACATCAGATAGGACTGTTTGGTGGAAAGCATTGATTTCTTCATGAGGTCACACCTTCTCGGTTTCCGGTTCGCCCATCAGGCCGGACGGCTTGACCAGGAGCACGATGATGAGGATGCCGAACACAATGGCGTCGGAGAACGCGGACGTGATCACACCGCCGGTGATGGTGCCGATGTACGCCTTGGTCAGGCTTTCGACCACGCCGATCACCAGACCGCCGACCATGGCGCCCGGGATGGAGCCGATGCCGCCGAGCACGGCCGCGACGAAGGCCTTCAGGCCCAGCATCGCGCCCATCATCGGGGACACCTGCGGATAGGAAACGCAGTACATCAGCGATGCGACGGCGGCGAGGCCCGAACCGATGGCGAACGTGAGCGTGATGGTGGAGTTCACGTTGATGCCCATCAGGATCGAGGCCTCCTTGTCTTCGGAGACCGCGCGCATGGCCTTGCCCTGCTTGGTGTAGGTGACGAACAGCTGCAGCGCGACCATGATGATCACGCCGAGCACGATGGTGATGATGGTCGCGCCGTCGATCTTCAGCTTGCCGATCGCCAGCGTCGGAATCTGGATGATGGTGGGCACGGTCTGGTAGTCGGCGCCGAAGATGGCCTGGGAGCCGTTCTCCAACAGAAGGCTCATTGCGATTGCGGTGATGAGGGCCGTCATGCTGTTGCCCTTTTCACGAACCGGCTTGTATGCGGCCCTCTCCACGATGACGCCCACCGCCACGCACATGAGGATTGCGGGGATGACGGCCACCCATGCGGGCAGGCCGAACGCGACGATCGCCGGAATGGTAAGCATCAGCACGTAGGAGCCGACCATGATGAAATCGCCGTGTGCGAAGTTGATCAAACGAATGATGCCGTACACCATGGTGTAGCCGAGTGCCACGAGCGAGTACACGCTGCCGATCTTCAGACCGTTGAAGATCTGACTGATGAACATGATGATCTGATCGCCCATCATTCCTCCTTTCAAAAGTTGATGATGCCGGACTTTTGACATAACCGTCCGGCTTGGCCGCTGAAGAAGCCCAGCGGCTGAATATGGTTATTTTCGTCTTGATACGCGAAAGGGAGAGAACCGGTTTCCCGGTCCCCTCCTCTTCACAGATTCAGGCCTTCAGGCAAGCGACGCTCACTTGGCAGGCTGAATGGTGGTCTTGTACTGCGGCTTGCCGTCCTTGAGCTCAAGCACGACGACGGACTTCTTCGGGGAGCCCTTCTTGTCGAGCGTGAAGTTGCCGGTCACGCCTTCGAAGCTCATGCCGGCGATGGCGTTGCGCACGGACTCGCGGGTGGCGTTCTTGCCGGCCTTCTCGATGGCCTGCTTCATCATGTACACGGAGTCGTAGCCCAGTGCGGTGAAGGTGTTCGGATCGGCGTTCTTGTTGGCCTTCTTGTAGGACTTGATGAAGTCCTGCACCTTGGCGTTGGAGGTGTCGTCCGGAGAGTAGTGGGTGGTGTAGAGCACCTTGTTGTACAGCGACTTGTCGTCGGTCATCTTCAGGCCGTCGTAGCCGTCAGGACCCATCACATAGCCCTTGTAGCCGACGGAGCGGGCCTGCGGGATGATGTACGGGCCAGCCACGGAGTAGTAGTACGGAGCGTAGAGCAGCTCGGCGCCGGAAGCCTGGATCTTCTGCAGCTGGGCGGAGTACTCGGTGTCGTCGGCGGAGGAGGAGCTTTCCTTGTCCACCACTTCGAGGCCGAGCTTTTCGGCGGCCTTGGCGAAGGCCTCTCCCACGCCGGAGGAGTACGGATCGCCGGTGCCGTAGAGCACGGCCACCTTCTTGACCTTCAGGTTCTCGGCGGCGAAGCGTGCAGCCACCTCACCCTGGTAGGAGTCCTTGAAGCAGGTGCGGAACAGGTAATTGCCGGTTTCGATGGAGTCGGAGGTGGCGGCCGGGGCGATGGTGACCAGCTTGGACTGGTCGGCCAGCGGGGCCACGGCTGCGGTGGTGGCGGAAATGGTCGGGCCGGCCACGGCGAGCACGTTGTTGTCGCCGGCGAGCTTGTTGTAGGCGTTGGAGGCTTCGGTGGCGTCGCCCTTGTCGTCCATGGACTCGAGCTTGACCTTCTTGCCGTTGATGCCGCCCTTGGCGTTGATCTCGGAGACCGCCAGCTCGAAGCCCTTGACCTCGGCCTCGCCGTAAGCGGCGGCGGTACCGGAGTTGGTGGTCACGGTGCCGATGGTGATGGAGTCGCCGGAGGCCTTGGCACTGGAGCTGGAGGAATCATCCATGCTGCCGCCGGAGCAGCCCGCGAGGGACAACGCCATAACAGCGGCCGCGCTGGCCGCAACGAACTTAGTGGAGAACTTCACGTTCATCCTCTTCCTTCTTCCTTGGGATATTTCAACATCGTTCATCTGTCAACCAACGCGCGGGATGTGCGCGTGAGACGTTCCACTCACATAATTCGCATACCACAGAACTACATCACACGGCTTGTGACCGTCATTCACGTCTCTCTCATCCGATGTTTGTCGCGGACTGTTATAACCAGACCGGCTTTGAACCCGCAATAAATTGTTCTTATTATGAGACAGCGCAATTACGGAAACGAGAATGCAATCCCAAGGAAATGTGGGATTCGTGGGGCTTAGGACACTGCAAACAGGTAGCGGTCGCGACCCGTCCAGTCCTGGCCGGTCGATGCGGCAGCGAATCCGGTGGCCCTGGCAAAGGCCACGAGACGATCCCCCTGGGTCACGTCATGTTCCATGACAAGCACGCCCCCAGGCTTGAGAAGACGGCAGGCCCGCTCGATAATGCGCTCGGGAATCAACGTACCGTCCATCGAGCCGCCATACAAAGCCAATTCCGGATCCCAATCACGCACTTCCGGCTGCTCGGGAATATCGGTCTGCGGCACGTAGGGGGGATTGGTGATGACGATATCGACGGTGCCGTCCAATTGGGCCAATGTGGCGAAGGACGTGGCATCCGCGATTTCCAGATGGTAATTCGAGGCAATGGATGGGTACTTTTTCGCGGTTTCCGACAGATTCCTTCGCGTCCATTCGGCGGTGTTCGGCGACAGCTCCACCGCCCACACCTGGCTGCCGGGCACCTCGCTGACAACGGACAGCCCAATCGCGCCGGAGCCGGCGCACAAATCGACCACACAAGGATGGATCATGCCGTTTTTTGTCAGCCAGTCAAGGCCGGCCTGCACCACGGTTTCGGTTTCCGGACGAGGAATGAACACTCCGGGACCGACCTTCAGGTCAAGGTAGCGGAAAGGAGCATGCCCGGTGATGTATTGCAGCGGCTCGCGCTTGGCACGGCGGTCGAGCATGGCACGGAAGACGGCAAGCTGTCCGGTTGTGCCAAGTTCCTCCCCCATAAGCAGAGCCCTGTCGACGTCGCGCAGTTCAACGCCTGCCGCCTCGGCAAGGAGCAACTTGGCATCATGCTCAGGCGTCTCAATACCCGCTTCGCGCAATTGCGAAGAGGCTTGGTTGATGATGTCGGTAATAAGCACTGGCGGTCTCCGTTGATCGGACATTAGGCTCCCCTCAGTCAGCTTCGCTGACAGCTCCCCTCACAGAGGGGAGCCATCCGGCAAAGTCATTTCTGATTGGCCAGACGGTCGGCCTCGTCGGCTTGGATGTCGGAATCGATGACGGCCTGCAGGTCGCCGTCGAGCACGGCGTCAAGGTTGTAAGCCTTGTAATTCGTGCGATGGTCGACGATACGGTTTTCCGGGAAGTTGTATGTGCGGATTCGCTCGGAGCGATCAAGCGAACGTACCTGCGAGTGACGCATGTCGGCGGCCTCGGCGGCCTCCTGCTCATGCTTCATGGCCAGCAGGCGGGACTTCAGTACGCGCAACGCGGCGGCACGGTTCTGAATCTGCGACTTCTCATCCTGCATGTTCACCGTGATTCCGGTTGGCAGGTGGGTCATGCGCACGGCGGAATACGTGGTGTTCACGGACTGGCCGCCGGGGCCGGAGCTCATGAAGATGTCGATTTTCAGGTCTTTCGGATCGATCTCGATCTCGTCGTCATCCTCGTCGGCCTCGGGGAACACGATGACGCCGGCGGCGGAAGTCTGGATACGGCCCTGCGATTCGGTGACGGGGATGCGCTGCACACGGTGTACGCCGCCCTCGTACTTCATCGAAGCCCACACGCCGTCTTCGGGAGCGGGCGTGCCCTTGGCGCGGATGGCGATCTGCACGTCCTTGACGCCGCCGAGCTCGGTGGTGTTCTCGGACTGCACGTTCACGCTCCAGCCACGCTTCTCGGCGTAACGGGTGTACATGCGCAGCAGGTCGCCGGCGAACAGTGCGGCTTCCTCGCCGCCGGTGCCGGCCTTGATCTCCATGATGGTGTCGCGCGCATCATCCGGGTCGCGCGGGATCAGCGCGGTGCGCAGCTTCTCCTCGACACCGGGCAGTTCGTCTTCAAGACGCTTGGCTTCCTCGGCGAAGTCGGCGTCCTCGCCGGCCATCTCCTGAGCGGCTGCCAGATCGTCCTTCACCTGCAACCAGGCTTTGTAGGCACCCACGATGGCACCCAGTTCGGCGTGACGACGACCCAGCTTGCGCAGCTTGTCCGGGTTGGACACGACTTCGGGGCTTGCCATCTGTTCTTCGATGGACTGGTACTCCTCAAGCGCGGTTGCCGCCGCCGGGAACTGTTCGTCTGCCATAACACACTTTCTTCTGTATGGTGCTGTTCTGTTCGATTATTCGATTGCGCAGGTCAATGCTGCAACAAAACTTGTCAAAGAATACAAAAAACGCCAGTCCTCGATCGGGTATGCCGGAGCATGCCAAATCGAATCGGACTGGCGTGAAGTATGCTACTTGCTCTTCTTGCCGTAGCGCTTCTCGAAGCGAGCAACGCGGCCACCGGTGTCAAGAATCTTCTGCTTGCCGGTGTAGAACGGGTGGCACTGAGAGCACACGTCAACGAACATGTGATCTTCCTTGCCAGCGGTGCGGGTCACGAAGGTGTTGCCGCACGAGCACGTCACCTCAACGGGGTGATAATCAGGATGGATACCCTGCTGCATTTTACGTCTCCTATGGATTCGGGGGACCCGGGTCGTCATGCCCCTATGGCAAGACGTGAACCGGAACCTAAGGGATTGTACACGCCTATCTGGACGTGAAGACGCGCTGCGCCGCCGCAGGAGACGACGCAAAAGAGTGGGGCCGCAGGGGCTTGAACCCTGGACCGGGCGATTATGAGTCGCATGCTCTAACCGACTGAGCTACGGCCCCACGTTCGCTGCGTAAAACAGCCAACTTGCCAAAGTGTAGCACGAGCCCGCTAATGCCGGCACGCGCGCCATGCACCCATACCATGCACCCGCCAGCAACAAGCAGCATCTCCCGGCGCTACTTCTCCCCCATGTACCCCAACGGGTTCTCGATGAACCGTCGCAAGCCCATTTCGGCCGCGCCATATAGCGAGGGATGCAGCGCCACCGGCGGCACAAACACGCGAATCTTCACATTCGGGTATCCCAGAATTTCCGAACGCAGCCGGCCTTCAAGCACGGTGGCCAGCTCGTCGCCGAAGTGCGTCCACAGTCCGCCCAACAGCACCGTATCGACATCCACCAGATTCACGGCGGAAGCGATGGCGGAAACCAGCGCATCGGCGGCCTGATCGACCACTTTGGCCACATCCGAATCCCCGGCTCGCCAACGCTGGAGGAACATATCGATGGCCTCGCTGCTGGTGGCATCCCCATCCTCGGCAATGCCGGCAGCCTCGACCAAAGCGCGACGGCCCGCAAACGCCTCAAGACACCCGTGACGCCCGCAGCTGCACAACGGCCCATCCATCGCCACGGACAGATGGCCGATCTCGCCGGCGAATCCGTGCGAGCCCATCACCACTTCGCCGTCGCGCACCACCGCGCCGCCGATGCCGATATCGGTAGACAGGTAAATAAAGGAGTCCGTGCGGTCCACCACATTCAGGAAGGGCGCACGTTCGGTGGCATACCCCGGAATCTGAGCGATGGCGGCCATCTTCGCCTCATTGCCGGCCACCACATCCAGCCGGCGCACCACGTTGAACCGGGTGAGGTTGACGTTTTCCCAACCCAGATTGCGGGCCACCAACAGCCACATGTCGTCGGTGACGATGCCCGGCAGCGCAAACCCGGCTCCCACCACCTTGCAGCCGCGTCGTTTGAGCCGGCTTTCCAACGGGAAAGTCATCGCATCGAGCTTGGCGAAGATCTCGTACGGGTCAGTGCCGGTCATATCCTCACTCACCCACTCCCGGCCGAGAGTGTCGCCGTTCAGATCGAGTGCCAGGCAACCGTAACCATCGGTGTTGATCTGCAGGCCGATGCCGGCGATGGATCCGCCGCGAATCTCCAGCGGCGTGCTGGGCCGCCCATATGTGGTGGAAACGACCGGCTCGCCTTCCTGCACCACGCCGCTTTCAATGAGCATCGAGGCCAACAGCGAGAGCGTGGCCTTGGTCAGGCCCGTCTCCTTGGCCAGATCGGCACGACTCATCGGTTTCTGCGCACGCAATAAGGTGTCGAGCGTCACCGACAGGTTATGGTTGCGCAGATCCTCCTGATTGATCCTGCGTAGATTTGCCATTGGCCCCTACCTCCTCGCACCCCTAGTCTCGAGCGCCGCACAGGCGCTCACATCCGTCTATCACACCATGATATTGTGCGTCAAACGATTGAATCGGACCGCACCTTCGCGTGTTTCCGTTTGCAATCGAACGTTGAGATACAGTATAGTTTAATCGTCTAACTTATTGGCTATGGCGCGCCGAAACTTTTGAGCGCGACCCTCATCGAGGAGGAATGCATGACGAGAGTACTGGTTGCCGGCGTAGATACGTCAACCCAATCAACGAAGGTCCGCATCACGGACGCCGCCACCGGCGAACAGGTTCGGTTCGGGCAGGCCAAGCACCCGGATGGCACCTCGGTCAACCCGGAATTCTGGTGGGAGGCCTTCACCAAGGCCGCCGAGCAGGCCGGCGGGCTTGACGATGTCGCGGCCCTCGCGGTTGGCGGCCAGCAGCATGGCATGGTCATTCTCGACAAGCAGGGCAACGTGATTCGCGATGCGATGCTCTGGAATGACACCAGTTCCGCCCCGCAGGCCGCCGCCTTGATCGACAAGCTCGGTGCAGCTCCGGCCGAGGGCGACGAACCGGACGACGTGACCGCCCGCGGCAAGCAACGCTGGGTCAAGGCCGTCGGATCCTCCCCCGTCGCCTCCTACACGCTGACCAAGGTGGCGTGGGTGGCCGAGAACGAGCCTGAGAACGCCAAGAAGATTGCCGCCGTCTGTCTGCCGCACGATTGGCTGAGCTGGCGTATCGCCGGCTATGGCCCGGTGGCCGAGGGCGAGGACGCTCATCTCGAAGCCCTGTTCACCGACCGTTCCGACGCTTCCGGCACCATTTACTACGATGCCGCGCATGACGAGTACCGCCGCGATCTCATCGCCATGGTGCTGGCCCCTGCCGAGGGCGAGGAAGCCGCCAAGGCCCACGCCGACGCCATTGTGCTGCCCACCGTGCTGGGCCCGCGTGAGGCAGCCGCCGTCAAGGCCGACCCCGCCATTGCCGGCAAGGACGTTGAAGGCGGCTGCATCATCGGCCCCGGCGGCGGAGACAATGCCATGGCCTCGCTGGGCCTCGGCATGGCCGTGGGCGATGTGTCCGTATCGCTCGGCACTTCCGGCGTGGCCGCGGCCATCGCTGAAAACCCGGTGTACGACCTGACCGGCGCCATTTCCGGCTTTGCCGACTGCACCGGCCACTATCTGCCGCTCGCCTGCACAATCAACGGTTCGCGCATTCTGGACGCCGGTCGCGCCGCCCTAGGCGTGGACTACGACGAACTGGCCGAACTGGCGTTCAAGGCCGAGCCGGGTGCCGGCGGCATCACCCTGGTGCCGTACTTCGACGGCGAGCGTACGCCGAACCGTCCGGACGCCACCGCCTCGCTGACTGGCCTGACCCTACACAACACCACCAAGGAGAATCTGGCCCGTGCGTTCGTCGAAGGCCTGCTGTGTTCCCAGCGCGACTGCCTCGAGCTGATTCGCTCGCTGGGCGCCGAGATCAACCGCATCCTGCTCATTGGTGGCGGCGCGAAGTCCGTGGCCATCCGCACGCTGGCCCCCTCAATCCTCGGCATGGACGTGACCCGTCCGGCCACCGACGAATACGTGGCCATCGGCGCCGCCCGTCAGGCCGCCTGGGTGCTGTCCGGCGAGGCCGAACCGCCGACCTGGCAGCTCACCATCGAGGGCGTGGAGACCGGCGAGCCCACCGAAGCCGTGTACGAGGCGTACGCCAAGGCCCGCGGCTGATACGCTGCCAGCAAATCCATGAGATAACAACTGAATAACGATTCCTGATGAATGCCGCCATGGCGAGCATCGCGAAGAGCCGCTGTTATACCGCGCTCCTCGCTGAAGCACACATGGCGGCATTTTTCGTTTCCCACGCAATCCACAAATACGGCTATAATCAAGTCGTTTGAACAAGTCTGGAGATGATCCTATGAACGACCGCTCCCGTATGATGCTGTACGCCCTGACCGCCGTCGCCTGCGTGATGTGGATATGGCAATCCGCCAAAGAAGCAATGGCCGATGGCACGATGATCAGCACCTCAAACATCATCTTTTTGGTATGCATCGGCATTGCCGCCGTCTACTGCGCCGCCAACGCATTGATATTGTGGTGGCGTCAACCCAGCAAGGAGGATGCGGAGAACGATGACGCCGCGGATACGCCTGACGGCACCGATACCGACACCGCAGATGCCGAAGGATCCGAGGACGACACCGATGACGATGTCGAAACCGACGTCGCAACCACGGATGCCGATGCATCACCAACCACTAATCGCCAGTAACCATCGTTATCGTTCGCCCGAATCAAGCGAATCATCCCACTTCAGCAAAGGAACATTATGGAAGTAACAACCGTGTCAACCGTGATCAGCGTGGTGCTGGGCGTCATATGCGCGCCTTGCGGCCTGTTTCTGGGGCTTGTTCCCATGAAGGCCGACCTGGTGACCGCCAAGCAGTCAAAGGCCTCGCAGATGGTGAGCTTCATCGTTGCCATAGTGTTCATCGGCTTGCTGGTCGCAGGCCATGATCTGGAGACCTGGGCCATGGTAATCGGTCTGGTCATCGGCTTCGCCGTTGCCAAGATCCCCGCACTGCACGCCTGGGCTTTGCACAAGTGGCCGTTCTTCGAACCCAAGAAAATGGCTCCCACCCCCAAGCGCGTCAAGAAAGCCAGGAAGAAGTAAGCTCTGGCCTTACCTATTCGCTGAAAGCGGGATATCGACATCGGTATCCCGCTTTTTCATTGGCCGCACATATCCGCTGAGGCACATCGCCGAATCATATTGTCGAAATACACCCCAAGTCGGTAGGCCGTTGTCGAGAACACGGCACCCCCGACACGAAAGTGCCCATAGCACACCCTTCCCCACTTCGACCTCGGTCAAAAGAAAAAGCCCGGCGAGCGGCCGGGCTTAAAAGGAGAAGAGAGGAAGAAGATTCATCAAATCATGCTTCGTTGAATAGAGCCAGGAATTTGGCGCGCCACGCATAGCGCGTCGAGACCAGCACCAGACCAACAACGGTTAGCGTGACGCCAATCGGCGCAGCGGCTGGTGAAACGAATAGCAGTACGGCGTAGGCTGCGGCCAACAGGCAGAGCGACAGCAGCAGAACATGATGTGCGCGCATAGCAGTATCTCCATTGACGTTGCGTAGGTATGCATGGACTTACAGTATTTAGTTTAATGATTTAACCATATATCATATTTGTTACCAATGCAAATCGAAAAGGGGCCGGCCTGCCAAATACTGGCAGCCCAGCCCCACTCAGTGCCACACAAAGGCCGAGGCAGAGGCAACAGTCGAAACCGCGATCCCGTCACTTCGACCAGATGAGCACTTCCCCATCGCCATACGCCGCCAATGGGCCTCGAGCCGAGCATGCGCCGCGCGCAGCACCGGTGATATCCCGGTCCACAACAATCGGCGAACCGTCAGGATTCTCGAAATACTCCTCGACAATACGCGGTTGGCCAAGATCAGCAGTGGAGATCACCGGTCCAGTTGCCGACCGAATCGATTCGGGCAACGAAACGGTCATCCATAGCTCATCATCGGTTTCGCGCAATGCCAACGAAGAGCCGTCACCACTCACCACGGCCTCGGCTTCGCCGGAAGCGGCCTTCGCGCCCGAAACATAGGCGTTCGAAGCCAGCAATACCGGCTGCTTCACGCTGCGATACAACTCCTCATCGCCAAGGCCAGCCTCTTCAATCAGCTGTTCATACTCCTCAAGCGAGCGCGGATAGCCGTCAAAGAACGCGGTTCCAGCTTCCGCCATACCGGCCGCACCGGCGGCATCCGCGGTACACAACGGTTTGGCGGAATCGTCCACAGCCAAGAACAGGTTGTTGACGTACCGATCATCGCCACCGTAGACGAATGCCTCGCCGGCCACATCGGTGACGTGCGGGAAATGGTATGGCGTGGATCGGTCCAAGACGGCGGTGTGACGAATGCGACCGGCGAACAGATTGTTGACGAACGCCGCGCCTTGCGCATAATCGTCGAAACTGAACTCGGAGGCAAACACGTTGTTCATAAACGTAATCGGCCCGTGGGTCACCTCGGTCATCACATCTCGCGTGTTGCGGTAGAACACGTTCGAATCCACCACGGTGCCCTGCGCCTGCCAGTCGAGCCACATACCCAGCACCGAATCATGCACCCGGTTGCCGCGCACCACCGTGTCGACGGCTGCGTGCATTTTAATGGCGGCCACTTCCCAGCCGAAGAACTCGCGCTTGGCGCCGATGCGGTATATGTGGTTGCCTTCAATCAGCGAGAAGGCGCAGCCCATATGACCAACCACACCATTCTGGCCGCAGTCGTAGATTACGTTGCCGCGCACCACGTGCCCGCCGACTACGCCTTTCTCCCAGCCGGCATGCAGCGCCTTGTAGACGGCCTCTTTTTGGTATTGGTACCCGGACTTACGATGGGTGCGCGTCGATTCGTTGTCGCCGGTGGAAATCTCCTTGCCCAGCGAGATCGCCGAACATTTCGCGTCATGAATGCGATTGTTTTCGATAACCCACCCGCGGGACCAATGCGGGCCCACCAGCCCGACCTGATCGGCAGTCGGCGGCGTGTAAGGGCAGGCCGCCTGCGCCATTTCAAAGCCGGAGACCGTAATGTAATTGACGAACGGGCGGCTCGGGTAGAAACAGGTCTCGCGCACGTTGATTTCGGTAAGTTCCGCATTCGGGTCGGCTTCATGGAAATTGGCCCAAATGGTTGTGGCCTCATCATCGACCGCACAGCACCACACGTTCACGGTGGCATCCGGATCAATCAGCGGCACGATGGAATCGGTGGCGGCGTCACGGCCGGTATCCCAACGCTGTGGGTTGCGCACCTTGTCCAGCGAGGCGACTTCGTAGAAGGATTTGCCATTCAGATACACATCGCCCAGGTGGCGTACCTCGACCTTTGGGTCCGGGTATACGGTCCAATCGCCGAATACGGTTTCCACGTACGGGTTGTATCCGTTGAAGAATGCGTTCGGGATTACGGCTTTCCACACGCCATCGCCTTCGGGCTGCCATGTGTCGATACGTTCGGAGCCGGTGATTACCGGGCGCGGTTCGCCCGCGGCCGCGCGGTAGACGATGCGGTTCGTGGCGCTCTCTCCGCCGAATCGGGGGGCGACAGATTCCCGATAGGTGCCGGCATGCACAACCACCTCATCGCCGGCTCGGGCGATGGCCGCCGCTTGGCCGATGGTCAGAAACGGGTCGGCCGCGCTGCCGGCGCCGTTCGTCTTCGCCGCCTGCGCGGAAACATGATATTGCGTCATTGCATTGTTCCTTTCTCTCCTGTATCCCGGTTTCGCCGTGACAGTTGGCCAGAGCAGCAAACCTACCGACCCTCGGCAGCGGCCCGCTCTTCAGGAGTCCAGTCATCCGGGACTTCGGCAATCACATGGCACGGATTGCCCACAGCGATGGAATCGGCAGGAATGTCGTGGGTGACGACTGCACCCGCACCGATAATCGAGTTGTCTCCGATGGTGACGCCGGGGCAGATCACCACATTGCCGCCCAGCCACACATTGTTGCCGATGGTCACGTCGGCGTTGTGCTGCCAGCCTTCCAGTCGAGGCTTGCGGGCGATGGCGTGGTTTGGCGTATAGATGCTCACGCGCGGGCCGATCAGGCAATCGGAGCCGATGGAGATCGGGCCGCCGCCCACAATCAGCAGGTCCATGTTGATGAACGTACGGTCTCCGATTTTCAGGCCCAGCCCGTAATCAAGCCGGATTGGCGGGCGGAAGTCCACGCCCTCGCCGGCCTCGGGCACGAGTTCGCGGAACAGTCGCTCAGCTTCGGCGGTGTCTTCAAAGTAGATGCGATTGATGCGGTCGCACGTGGACTGCGCCTCGCGCGTAAGTTCCGGCAAAATCTCCGACTTACGGTACTGCAACCAGTCATCGGCGAACAGTTTCGCCACATCCGGGTGATCTTGCTTGAGTTGTTCGAGATCGTGCGCCATCGATTGCCCCCTTGCATTTGTTTAACGATTAAACAATATGATTGCACAATATTGTAGAGCGGGCTGAGATCATTACCGCCGTTTTACGCCGATCAGACAACCCACGAATCCGCCGGCCCATTCGGTACTGAGGAATCGCGCATCACAATCTGCCATGATACGAGCATAAGTAACGTCCGCATGCGCAATTAGTGCAATATCAGGCATTGTTCCCTCATCAATACTGTCAGGTGCAGGCTGCCCGGCAAGGAATTCCAAACGATTGCCATGCAAGCGCAATCCGAACCATTCGTTGGCCCCAAGCGCTCCAAGCGCAATGCACCGCTTATCTCCCCTATCGGTGATTTCGGCCGTCAATTGGCCGGATTCCGCTTCCGCCATGACCATGACAACATGGGTGGAATCCTGATGCATCATCATCGTGTATTCGGGCCGGGTGAACGCGGCATATTCCTGCCCGTCGACGCGCAGGAACCGGTAATCGTCACGGCCTCGAACGCCGACTAGGCGGGTATCGTCGAGCTGGATGAGCTCAGCAGAGCATGCGGCATTATCACCAGCAGCGCAATCACACCTCGCAGAGTCCACACCCCTCACTGCACATGGCAATCCATCCTCGTCAACGTCCACGACCAACTTCTCGGGAAGCCGGCCAAGCCCCGGAGCCACGACAGGCCAACCGGGATCGACGATATCGATACGCTTATTCGGCTCCCCACCGTCCAGCTTCCACGAGACCGGATTGTGCTGCCATACGACCGGTGCCACGAACGTTTCCCGGCCACAGTAGCTGAACGTTTCTCCGGGTTCCTCGCCCGGAGTCTCGCGTACGCCAAGACACGCGAGCAGCCAGCCGACGGTCGGATGCAGCAGCAGATTGGCGTGCCCAACGCATTGGACTGGCTCCCCCGCTCCCAAATGACGGTGTGTGAGGATCGGATTGCGTTTGCAAGCCTCAAACAGCCGGTCATCGCGGCCCACCACGCTTCGTTCACCGTCACGCGCCGGCTCAATCCAGATATCTTGCGCAGCAAGGTTCTTCTCAAAACCGGCGAGCGCCGCCGCGAATCCGCGCGGTGCGTGCGTGCGCATTATCATCTCACTGTGCTCGAAGCTGGTGCCGCCCTCGGCGGTCATCAGGTAGAGGTAATCGCCCACCCGGTACAAATGCGGCCCTTCAGCCCATACCGCATCCATGCCATAGCCGCGCCAAATCACGGTTTTATGGTCTTGCAACGTCCACGTGCCTGGGGCGATGGGCTGCGTCCAGATTTCGGTTTGACCATCCCACTGCGGGTGTAATGCCGGGCGCGTTTGCGTCCACCACACTGTGCCATCGCCGTCTTCAAAGATGTCCGGATCAATGCCTTCGGCCCCGGCCACCCAGTACGGGCCGCGCCATGGTCCGGTCAACTCATCGGCCTCGATGACGAAATTGCCTTGGGCGTCACGGCAGTTATCAATATCCTTCTGCGAGCATCCCGCAGCGAGCGCCTTCACCTCATCCACGCGGGCCACGGTGCATACGATCACATATCGCCCGCCGATACGGCGAATGGTCGGCGCGTACAGGCCGCCGGAATCCTCGACGCCATCAATGAGCAGCCGATGAGACATCGTCTCATCCACCGCATTCGCCGTGCGCGTCCACGTCACAAGATCACGGGTCGTATGAATGGGCAACCCCGGCACCAATTCAAACGAGGAGTTGACCAGCACGATTTCCTCGCGCGTCGTATCCCATATCCAGGACGGGTCCGGGTACATGCCACGCAACACCGGGTTGGAGACGGTTATGGTACATTCGCGGCCACGGTCGCCGCAATGTTCATTGTCGCTTGCCACAAGTGTCGCCTTTCATTCCCCAGTGCCGAATAGTCAGGCGACTTTCCCTGATTATCAGGAAAGCCGCCTGGCGTCATCATATTTCCATGTAATCGAAATGGCTGAAAATGGCTTCTTTGCCGTATCCGGAAAGGTCCACGGCCACCAACCCGACGAACGCGCCGGTAAAGAATCCGCCATAACGTTGGGCCACATGATCATCGGAGAGCACGGCGGCGTCCAGCGTCACCGGAATCTCATGCCATGTCTTGCCATCGAACGAATACTCGTAGGTGTAGGTACGAGTACGCACTTTGGTTCGCAACCATACGGATTCGATGTCATCAGGAATGGCGATGGCTGTGTCTTTGAGGAACGACGTGTACGTATCGAAATCGTTCTGGGCGACTTCGATTACGCGCTGCCCTCGCTTCTCGTCCCAGGTGATGAATGCCCATGACCAGCACAGGTGGTTGTAGAAGTTGGTCAGGCCGGCCATCTGCATGTAGTTGCTTGGATCGAATGTCACCTTGGTTTCGGCGTTGAAATCGAACGCCTGCCAACGGCGTCCTACCAGCGACAGTTCAAACAGGTTTGCCAGCGACCCTTGACCACGCAAGGTCAGCGAGCCGCCGCCCACGCGGCCCATGGTCTCGGTGAATGGTACGCGCAGGGTGTTCCAGTTGAGGTCGAGTTTGTTTGATTCGAACTCGTCATGCTGGCTATGATTCGTAGGGGCCTCGGTTGCGATGGCGTCGGCTGGGGCTTCGACGTAACGCTCTCCCCCATGGCCGCCGACCACGTACGGCCAACCGTCGCCATCCCACTCGACCTTCTGGATCGAAGTCTCTCGGCCGAGCGTGCACCAGCCGCGCACACCATGAGCCGGCTCGTTCTCGTGCCGCCAGGGCCTGCCGCACAGCGAAGCGTAATACCATTCGCCGCTAGGCGTATCCACGAGCGCCCCATGCCCCTGTTTTTGCAGGTAGGTGCCGGGGGTATCGAAGTTGGAGAGGAACGGATTGCTCGGCATGCTTTCGAATGAAAGCTCACCCAAGGTACGCGAACGGGCCACGGACTCCTGATGCTCGTATTGGGTGCCGCCTTCCGCACAAAACAGGTAGTACCAGCCATTGATGGCGTAGAGGTGCGGTCCTTCGACCAATTTCACATCGGTGCCGCGCCAGATGGTGCGGGCTGTTTCCGGCTTCAATTGCATGGTTTTGACATCGAATTCAGTCAAGGTGATGCCGTCGAACGGATGATGATATTCACGGAAGTCCCAGGTTTGCTGCACCAGATACTTGCGTCCATCGGTATCATGGAATAGGCTGGCGTCGAATCCGACGCCATTGACCCGAATCGGATCGCTCCACGGACCACGAATGTCGTCGGCGGTAACCAGATAGTTCGCGCAATCCTTGAACGCGCCGTTGACGATTTTCACGTCGGTGTAGATAAGCCAGAATTTGCCGTCCGCATAAGACAGGTCCGGTGCCCAGATGCCGCCACCGGAGGGATTGCCCTTCATATCCAGCTGGGAAACGCGGTTTAAGGGCCCGGGCAGCAGATTCCAGTGAACCATGTCGCGGGATTCATGCAAACGGACTCCCGGCCACCAGTCAAATGTGGAATTTGCGATGTAGTAGGTGTCGCCGACGCGAATCATCGAGGGGTCCGCATCGAACCCGGGGAGTACGGGATTGGAGATCTTCATGGTCTTCTCCTCATTGAAAAGAAAGGGGCCGTGGAAAGGAGGAAAGGAAGAGGTTGAAAGGAATCGGCCCAAAGAGCCATGTACCTTTCCACGGCACGGTTATGGTTGCTGCGACTAGCCCTTGACAGCACCGGTCAGGCCGCCAACGATCTTCTTCTGGAAAATGGTGAAGCAGATCAGCGCGGGGATCATCGACAGCGAGGTGAAGGCCAGTACCTGAGCGGTATCGACCGAATGCTGGGAGCTGAACATCTGCACGCCGAGCGGCAAGGTGTACTTGCTGGAATCGTTGAGCAGGAACAGCGGCAGCATGTAGGCGTTCCAGCTGCTCACGAAGCTCAGGATGCCGACGGTGGCCACGCCGGGCCAGCTCAACGGCAGCACCATACGGCCGAAGAAGCCGATGCGAGAACAGCCGTCCAGCTCTGCCGCTTCTTCCAGTTCCTTAGGAATGGACTTGAGGAATGGCACCAGGATGATGATGGCCTGTGGCAGGCCGAATGCTATCTGGGGCAGGATAATGCCCAGATGCGAGTTGATCAGGTGCAGATTGCGCAGCAGCAGATACAACGGGGTGATGGCCACGGTGATGGGGAACATCATGCCGGCGGCAAACAGCGAGTACAGCAGTTTGTTGAATTTGAACTCGTATCGGGCAATGACGAAGCTCACCATCAAGGCCAGCACCACAACGCCCACCATTGTGCCAATGGAGACGATCAGGGAGTTGACGAGTTCCGACCAGAAGATGTTCGAAGTGAACACCGTCTTGTAATTCTCAAAGTTCCATGGATCGGGCCAGCCGGCCGGGTCCCTCGTAATCTGCGAATTGGTGCGGAAGCCGCCGATAATGATGTACAGCACCGGACCAACGCACAGCGCCACAAGCAGCAGTGAGAAGAAGTAGACGACCGGGTTGCCCCACGGGGTCTTTGCGGATTTTCTCAGTGTATACGGATCATAGGTCTTGTTCTTGCCCTTGCCTACGGACGGGGAGACTGCGGTCGTCATTGTGAAACCACCTCATTTGCAACTGCTGCGGCATTGCCATTGACCTTGGCAAGCTTGGCCGCTTCCTTCGCCGCACGCTTGGCACGACGCTTGGCATCCCTCTCGTCAGTGAGCGCCCCTTCGAGATCTCGGTTAAGCACGAACCGCTGGTAGGTCAAGGCAATGACCAGCGAGATGATGAAAATCACCACGGCCACGGCGGAACCGTAACCATAGTTGTTGGCGAGTCGACCTTCGCGCACCATGTAGGTTGCCATGGTGGACGTTCCTGCGGTAGACGACACGTACTGGCCCCAGATGATGTAGACCAAGTCGAACAGCTGGAGAGAACCGATAATCGACATGAATGCCCAGATACGAATGGTGGGGCCGAGCAGTGGCAGGGTGATGCTCCACTGCTGACGCCAGAATCCAGCACCATCCACTTTCGCGGCTTCATAGAGGTCTTCGGGAATCGACTGCATGCCGGCAATCATCAGGATGACGGCGAAGCCGATGTACTTCCACGAAATGATGAACATCAATGTCCAGATGGCGATTTTCGGATCGGAGATCCAGTCCGCCCCGCCAAGTCCTATTTTCTTGAGTAGCGCATTCAATGCGCCTGTGGTCTGGAGGATGAGGCTCCAGCCGGTGCCAACGATGACTTCGGAAACGACGTACGGCACGAAAATCAGGGTACGAATCAGTGCGCGGCCCTTGAATCTCTGGTTGAGCAGCAGGGCGAAGAGGATGGCCAGCGGCCCCTGGATGACGAGCGAAGCGACGACCACGAATAGCGTGTGCCCCAATGCCTGCTGGAAGTTCGGGTCGGTCAGAATGATCTTGTAGTTTTCAAAACCGATGAACTGGCCGTTGACGGTGGGCTTGCCATAGCCCTTCCACTTGAAGAATCCGTAGTAGCCGGCCATGAACACCGGCAGGATGACGAATCCGAGGAACATGATCAGGGCAGGAAGCGAAAGGATGGTGATTTCGATACGTTTGCGAACCTTGTCGCTTAAGCCCGACGTGCGGCGCTGTACCCTCGCGCCTGCTGAAACTGACATTGTTGAGGCCTTCCTAAGAAAACAAATTGGGCCGCGGTTGTTGCTGTGCAAGCATTCGCCGCGGCCCGGGAATTACGGTCGGGGCAGAGCGAATCAGCCCTTGGCCGCAGCGGTTTCAACACCCTTGACGATGTCTTGGGCGGAACCTTGACCGGCCATCATGTTGACCACGCCTTCGTTGAGTGCGTTGCCGATGTTCTGGCCGAACACGGTGTCGAGCCACATGGACACGGAGGATGCGTCGTTGTAGACGGTCAGCACCTGCTTCAGAGCCTCGTTGGTCACCACATCCTGGGCTTCCTTGTTGGCCGGGATGGTGGAGAACGCCTCAGCGTACTTCTCCTGCCATTCCTTCTCGGAGACGAAGTTGAGGAAGTCCACAGCCTCTTCAGGCGCCCACTCGCCCACGGCCATGCCATCGGAACCACCCATGATGGCAGTTGGATCGCCTTCGCCACCGTCCATGGTCGGGAATGCGAAGTAGCCGAGGTCGGCCATGTCCTTCTTGTCCGGAGTCAGGTCCTTGATCACGCCGGGCTCCCAGCCGCCCATGAGTTCCATAGCTGCCATGTGGTTGGCGAGCAGGCCGGCGGAGGAGCTTGCGCCCTGCTGGGCCGGAGTGGTCAGGAAGCCATCGTTGAAGGCATCGAGGTCGAGCAGCGCCTGCACATCATCACCGGTACGGGTCCAGCACTTATCGCTGAAGTCCTTATCGGACTGGGCCTTGTCGAAGGTGTCAGCAGAGCATTCGCGCAGTGCGAACCAGTACCACCAGTGGGCGGCCGGCCAGGCGTCCTTACCGCCTACGGCAATCGGCGTGATGCCGGCGTCCTTCAGCTTCTGCACCACGGTCTTGAACTCATCCCAGGTCTTCGGAGTTTCAGTAATACCGGCCTTCTCGAACAGATCCTTGGAATACCAGATGCCGCCGGGAAGCACTGACTGCTGCACGCTGTAGATCTTGCCATCGATGGTGCCGGTGGCTTCAGCAGTGGCCATCTGGTTCTTGACGGTGTCGGAGATCTTGTCGGTCAGGTCCATGGCTTGCCCAGCTTCGACCACATCACGTAGCTTCTGGCCACCACGCGCCATAAAGATATCGGGGGCGGAATTCGGGTCCTGCAGAGCGGTCTGCAGCTTGCCGTCCATATCCTCGTTCTGAATGGCTTCGATCTTGATGGTAACGTTCGGGTTTTCCTTCTCGAACGCCTTGGCGGCGGATTCCCAGTATGCCTTGCCGTCGCCAGTGGTGGAGTTGTGCCACATGGTGATTTCCACCTTGCCATCGGCGTTCGTGTCGCCGCCGCTCCCGCAAGCGGCCATGCTGACACAGGTTACCGCCGCCAGAAGTGCGGCGGCCACGGACTTGAACTTCATTATCGTCTCCTTATTGTTCTTGACCAGCATGAAACCGATCCGCGATTTACGAAAGTTTCGAAAGGTATATCAGCCAGTTACATATCTAACAGCTGGTAATTAATGATGTTTTCAGTGAAACTTCGCCGTTTCACCTACCCCATCAGCCTTCTTCAACTTTACCGAAAACTCGCTTTATGTTTTCGATACCTTTATCATAAAGAGCCTTAGTTTGACGGTCAAACGAAATTTATATCGGCTTTTTTACTATCAAAATCGTTGAAATTCCAACCTTTTTTATCTATACATACCATTCTTTATCGTCAAATTAACTTTACGAAAGTTTCGAATATACTGATATCAACATTCTCTGATGAAGGCGGTCAATGATGGCGTCGGCAGAACAGCGCAAAAGCAACGGCGAGAACAAGGTCAAACTTGCAGACATCGCCAAACAGACTGGCTACTCACTGGCCACTGTGTCCAAAGCCCTGAACGGCAAGGCGGATATTTCGGAGGCGGCCCGGCAGGCCATTGACAAAGCCCTGAAAGACAACGGCTACATTCGCCGCGTCTCCCTCTCCCGTAAACAACGCACCATCGAGGTGGTATTTCGGGATTTTGAGACCATTTGGGCGCTGGAGGTGCTCAGGGGCATCATCACGGAGGCCAAGCCGCACAACATCAATGTCATGGTTGCGGAAAGTGGCGACCGGCAGCACCCCGACTCTTCCTGGGTTGAAGGCATCATCGACCGCCAGCCCATTGGCGCTATTCTGGTGTTCTCCAACTTGACGGACAAGGAACGCAGCATGTTCCAATCACACGGCATTCCTTTCGTCGTCTTCGACCCTTCCGGCAATCCGGCATTAGATGATCTCTCCGTACAGGCGGACAACTGGATGGGCGGCGTCATCGCCACCCGTCATCTGCTGGAACTCGGCCACAAGCGCATCGGCATCATCACCGGACCGGATGAAATGCTCTGCTCACGTGCCCGGCTTGACGGCTATTCGGCGGCCCTCGCCGAACGCAATATCCCCACCTCTCCCGAACTCATCACCGAAGGCGATTTCACCACGCCAGGCGGTTACGAAGGAGCCATGGCGTTACTTGAAGACGAACAAAGTCGCCCGACCGCCATCTTTGCAGGCAATGACCTACAGGCCATGGGCGTTTACGAGGCGGCCCGTCAACTGAAAATCCGTATCCCCGAAGATCTGTCCGTTATCGGATTCGACGATATACAGACCGCCGCGTACATGGGCCCGGCGTTGACCACGGTCCGCCAGCCATTGCAAGACATGGCCGCCACTGCAGCCCGCATGGTCATCGATACCAATGAAGGACGCAAGATTCAGAAGCGCGTGGTTCTTTCTACGTCTTTGGTGGTGCGGGACAGCACGCGGCGGCTCAAATCACGGGATTAGTCCAACCGTCAGAACGACACCGGTTCCTTGCATGCCTCGAGAATCGCTCGGGCATCGTCACGGTGAATCTGCACGAATGAGCCGCCGGCCTCACCGGCATGATCGGCGTACTTGTCGAGAGAGGCGGGATCGTCGGGCACGCCGGCCTCAGAAAGAGTCAGCGGCGCACCTACGCGACGCAGGAAATCGACATAGCGATCAATGCCTTCCTCGGCCACCGTGCGATCGGTTTTGCCGGTGGGCGTCACACCCCACACGTCGACCGCCCAGCGGGCAAAGCGAGCCGTCACCTCATCGTTGACCAAATACACGTATGCCATCCAATGCGGGTGAACCACGGCCAGACCAGCGCCGTGAGCGATATCGGTGTATGCGGACAGCGCGTGTTCGATGCCGTGCGTCACCCAATCCTCTTCCTTGCCGCGCGAGATAATGCGGTTCAGAGCCAACGTGGAATCCCACATTGCATTGGAGCGAGCCTCATAATCTTTCGGATCGGACAAGCATGCTCGCCACGAACGCAGAATATGACGTTGGATTCCCTCGGCGATTTCGTCGGAAAGGTTGTCGTCCACCGGATAGGAGAAATACTGCTCACACGTGTGGCAGAACATGTCCTCGAAGCCATACACCGTCTGTTCGGCGGGCAATGTCATCAGGTAGCTTGGATCCAGCACGGAGAACCTGGGCATCAGCGGGAACGACGTATAGCCGAGCTTGCGGTTGCGTTCCCAATTGGTGAGCACGGCCGCATCTCCCATTTCCGAGCCCGTTGCCGCGGTGGTGAGCACCACGCCAACCGGAATCAGCCCTTCAGGTGCCGGTTTGCCGGTTTCGATGTAGTCATCCCACAAATCCTCATCGTCACCGATGCCGGAACCCAACGAAATGAATTTCGCGCAGTCGATTACCGAGCCACCGCCAACGGCCAGAATCAGGCCGACGCCATGCTCCTTGACCAGTCGTACGCCTTCCAGCGCTTTGTCCAATCGCGGGTTCGGCGTAACGCCGGGCAGCTCGATGATTTTGCGCCCGGTTCCTGCCAGCGCAGCCATTACATCGTCATAGGCACCGTTGCGTTTAATCGATCCGCCGCCATACACCACCAGAACGGCGCCCTCGACACGCTCCACCTCCTGTGCGATATGGCGCGCCTGCCCTTTGCCGAAGTAGATCTTCACTGGGTTATGGAAAATGAAATCTCGCATGCGTAACTCCTTTGTTGTGCTGATGTTTCCCTGAGAACAGCTTATCTTCTCCTGCCGCCGATATGTTCACCGT
>OKSF01000865.1_pt1 | contig 27489 bp, 27 predicted proteins | sample 1606061 | NCBI WGS metagenome assembly OKSF01 (sample SAMEA3541567, study PRJEB24748) | human gut metagenome | biome: human gut; feature: human-associated habitat; material: faeces | place: China | collected 2012
TTGGCAGCCGGGCTGCCGCGGTGCTGGAAGGGCATTAATCATCGTTTCCCTAGGCTAGAAGTTGCATCTAAGCCATACTGGCGCATTGTATAGAACCAAGGCTGCCGCAGTCATGCTCCTGTTCTGATTACCAGTCTGATTGGCACTGCTCCAAAACTAACGTTACTGGAGTAGAATCCCGTGCGTCGTCACCCTACTTCGTCGCGCCGCAGCCGGCGCAGCGGTAGCCCGTCACCTGCTGCTCGTAGTGGCCGGTTGCGTCGTGGTGCTTGGTGCCCGTCTGGACCTTGACCTTCGTGGTGCTGTATGAGCTTTCGTAGTCGTGCTCCGAAGCATCATGATTCATGTACTCGTCAAGCGAGTCGAAGAGCTTGCCGCAGTCGACGTGGGGCTTCACGACATTGCCATGCTCGTCTTTAACACCCGCCGCCCCATTGCATCTGTACTTGACCACGGTCGAGTACACGGGCTCGTCCCACGCGGCCGAGTCCTGGACCCAGGTGCTCTGGTAGACGGGCTCCCAGGTGTGCGTGTGGGTGGCGTAGAAGGCGACGCCCTCGCCCCTCCAGCCCAGGGGCTGGAGCGACTCGTACTCCGCCCTGTCCGTGGTGAGCAGGTGGGTGCCGACGGAGGCGTAGGGGTTGAAGAGCCGGTAGACGGGGTCGCCCTCCGCGGGGGCCTCCCAGGCCTCGCCCTCGCCCCTCCACCCGAGCGGCTGGAGGGAGTCGTACTCGCCCCCGTCCGTCGTGAGGAGGTGCTGGCCGTCGTAGGGGTTGTAGAGCCTGTAGAGCGCCGCGCCCCCGGCGAGCGCCTCCGCGGGGGCCGCGAGCGCCGCCGCTATGGCCGCGGCTGAGGCGAGGGCGAAGACCCTGCTCCCCACCCGAACCGGATGACCCTGCTTGCGTCCATGCCTCATGGTGCCTGCCTCCTGTCCTGGACGCCGATGTTGCGGCCGGTAGCGCGATGGCCGGCCGTACACATGCCCATGCTATCGCTCCGGGACCCGTCCGCCTACTTCGTCGCGCCGCAGGCCGGGTTTGATTACCAGCCAAATTGGCACTGCTCCAAAACCAACTTCGTCATAGACCTCACGCAAAGCGACATTTCGAGGGACGCAGCCATGACACAGGTCGCGTGGGTGCTCGAGGACGAGAGGGTTAGCAGGGTCGCAATCATCAAAGGAGGAGCCCCATCTTAATGAGATGAGCCGAAGGTCTGCGAATGGGCGACTAACCCTCGCTTTCTCCAGCTCTCTCCAAGTATATCCAAAACTTCCCGCTCGTCCAAACTGCAAGGAGGCCGGATTCTGGTTCCGGAAATCGAGGTTCGAACCCCAGGAGGAAAGCCAGATACGGCCAGGCAGAGCTTGGTAAAGCAGGCAGAAGCGCGCTCCGGGAGCGCGTGGGCGGGAAGCCCATGTGGGTTCGAGTCCCGCGGCCGCGACCACCATCTAAGCAGTTTGATTACCGGTCAGATTAGTACTGCTCCAAAACGGGCCTGGTCTTCGTCTCATCGCACGTCGGGGCGCGCCCAGGCGAGCCAGCGCAGGCTGTTGCAGGACAACAGCTGGCTCAAGCGCAGGCCGGAGCGCGAGACGGCCTACGGAAAGGACAGCAATGCCGTGAGCGTGCGCCCGCGTCTATCAACACAAGGACGGGGGTGTCACGGTCAAGGAGATCTGCACTAGCCCAGACGGCGGTATGATAGGCACGTGCGTAAACGGGTTCGATGGCATGGCAACGAAGACGGACTCGTTCACGATCCACTACTCCAAGCGCGGGGCGCACGTAGTCTCGGCTACCCCGTCGTGGGAGGCCAAGAGAGATGCACGTAGAGACTGAATTCAAAGAGGCGTGCAGGTACTTCCTGCGGCACGGTCGCGGGGCGTTCTACACGGATGACGGGGCTATGGTGTCGGGCGACTTCGCAAACTACGAGAGCGAGACAGACTCCCCGAACGGCATAGCGAACGTTTCGATACTGACGGCGCCAGGAACAGTCCAGGACGTCTACGAGGACGACTTCGTGCGTGCGACGTTCCCCGACACAGGCGGTGCCGACGACGCCGGGAAATGACCCGCACCCACTGGCATAGCGTCGGGCGTAGCGCAACGCAGAAAGTAAGAAGAACGACACGTACGGGCCGCCCCTCGGGGGCGACCCTTCTTGCGCCCGTTACCCATGCCAGACCATCCACGGTGACGCCCGGCCAGCGCAAAAGGGCCGCCACAGCCGCGCAGGGAAGCGCGCAAACAAACCGTGGATTGGAGCAGGCATGGCAGACGAGCAGGAACCCAAGACCGAGCCCGAGGCGGAGCCCGAGCCCAGGAAGCCGGAGGCGGAGACAGGCGGCGACGGCATCAGGGATAGCCACGGCCAGGAGGGCACCTCCAAGGCCAAGTACGAGCGCGAGCGCCGGGAGTGGGGAGGCCAAGGTGGCCGACCTCCAGGCGAGGCTCGAGGACAGGGCGGGCGACGATGACCGCGTGTCCAAACTCGAGGCCGACCCCAGGGCGATGCGGGAGCGCCTGGAGGACAAGCGCGTAACCACTAGGCTCACGGCGGCCGGGTGCGTCAACGCGAAGGCCGCCAAGGCGGTGCTCGTTTAATTGCCAGCCAGATTGGCACTGCTCCAAAACCGTGGCCATGCGGCCGCTTGATATGACGAGGGGCGCCGTGCGGCGCCCCAGGTTGTCGATGGCTTCCCGCCGAGGGCTCGAACCCCGATCGCACGGACCAGAGCCGTGAGTTCTCACCGTTTTGAACTAGCGGGAAGTGTGGTGTAGGTGCATGAAAATGGCCGCCTCCGATGGAAGCGGCCAGGCGCGTGCGTCTGTGTCCGATGCGTCTAGGGGACGCCCGGCATGAAGCTCGAGACGTGCCCCTTCACGGTCTCCTCAATCACCCAATCACTGTGCCGTATGGAATGGTGTCGCTCACGAACCTGGCGTCACCGAACTCCTTCCTTGAGGGCGTTCTCGTCTATTGAGCGAATCTCGGAGTCCTCCGGTGTGCGCCCAAGTCTCACGTAGGCGCTCTCGACCGCCGAGATTGCGCGGTTCACGACGGCGCGTGGAACACCTGACCCGTCGTACATTGCGGGGTCACCGCACTGCGAGTCGATGAGGTAGTGATTCCCTTCGTAAGGCACCTCGAACACGATCGTTCCGCTGTAGAGCCTGCGCATCCTTATGGTCTCGCCCCCTCCAGGGGCAGCCTTACCGCGAGCGCGAACAGCTCAGGGTCGCGCTCCCTTAGTCCGACTGGGTCGCCGTATAGGCATTGCAGCTTGGATGCCAGGCAGATTTGTACTGTTCAATTCCTGAGCCTCAGTTCAATCGTTGCTTACTGGGCTCTCCTTTCGAGAGCGAGCCGAATCACAACATCGCGCCACACATTCGTCGCCCGAATGTGTGGCGAACTGCACGGGATACAGATTCGGATGCGAATGTGTAGCGCCATGCCATCGAATGTGTAGCGGCGACCCTTAAGCTTGTTGCGAGCCGCTGCCGGCGCAGGCGAGAAGAACGCGCGCCAGGAACGCCGCCGCGCCCCCACAAAAAGGGAGGCCCCAACTTGGGGCCTCCCTGTCACATCAACGATGAGTTCGCGAAACCGTTCTCGCTGTTTCTCGCGCAGTTAGTCCAGGTCGCCGAAGTCCGTCTGGAACGAGGCGTTGCCCGTAGCGGTAGAGCCAGCGGAAGCACCGGGCACGGCAGGCGCGCTCACGGCAGGACGGGCGGCAGGGGTCGCCGCAGGCGCCGCACCAGAGCCGTTGGGAGCCGTGGAGAGCGGCTGCTGCGGGAACACGGAGTCCGCGTCGTCCATGAAGTGCTGCAGGAGCTTCTTGTACTCGCTACGGAAGTCCTCACGGGACTGCTTGAGACGGTCAATCTCGTCCAGCTCGTTCTGCTTCTCGGCGAGCGCCTGGCGAATGACCTCGCGAGCCTTCTGGTCGGCCTCGTTGCGAATGCGCTCCGCGTTGTCGCGCGCGTCGGCAACAAGCTTGTCGGCGCTCTGCTGAGCAACGATAAGCACGCGAGAGATCTGGCTCTCGGACGCGGCAAGGTCATCCTGCACCGCGGGGGTGGGGGCGACCGTCGTGACCTCCATGCGCTCGGGGGCGGCGTTGAGCTGCTCCTCGAGGCTGGCAACCTGCGCCTGGGAGGCAGAGAGCTGCTGCTCGGCGGTGTTCAGGCGACCCTTGAGGTCCGCGATCTTCTGCAGCATCGCGTCAACCTCGCTGGAAATCTGCTCGAGGAAGGCGTCGACCTCCTCGGGGTCATAGCCGTGCTTCGAGGGAGAGAAGGTCTGCTGCTCGATATCTGCTGGTGTGATTGCCATCTTTGTCCCTTTCACTTCGACTCGTCGCCCCGGGCAGCGCCCGCCAAGCGGCAATGACGTTACAAAAGTATAGCCAGAAGCAGGCGCTCTATAGCCTCAAGAGCGAATATCGCCACAATGGGCGAAAAGTCTATACCGCCGAGCGGCGGGATGAAGCGCCTGAAGATGTTCAGCCACGGCTCCACCAGCATTCCAATAGCGCCACGAAAGTCATCGAGCGCACCGGAGCCCCGCGGAATCCACGAGAGGACGCACCAGATGATGATCAGGATGTTGTAGATGCGGAAGAGCTGGGCAATTACGTTGGCTATCGTGTAGTTCAAGTGGTCCTCGCTGTCAGTCGTCGGTAGTCTTGCCGCCTGCCGCCTCCGAGAGCTCGCGGGTACGACGCAATGCCGCGTCGACCCCCGCACAGGCAACCTCAAACATACCCGACTCCATCGCCCGCAAACCCGCGGCCGTCGTGCCGCCGGGAGACGTCACTTTCTCCATATACGCACGAGGATGCTCGCCCGACGCCAGGAGCTGCTCGGCCACGCCACGCATGGTTGAGAGCACGAGCTCGCGGCAGGCCACAGCGGGAAGGCCGCGTTCCACGCCGGCACGGGTGAGGTCGTCAACGAGCAGAGCCACGTACGCGGGCCCACAGCCAACCACGGCGCCTTCGGCGTCAAGCTGGTCCTCTCGCAGCACCACGGCGCTTCCCAGGGCCGAGAAGATCGCCAGTGAGAGGTCCAGGTCCTCCTTGGTGGCACGGGAGCCCGGGCAGACGGCAGTCGCGCCAGAGAGTACCTGCACGGGCAGGTTGGGCATGGCGCGCACCACGCGAGATGCCGCAAGCGCAGACTCGAGAGAAGCCACCGAGATGCCAGCCGCAATGGAAATCACCAGGCGGCCGGCAAGTCCCTCCGTGTGCTCCGCGAGGACCCCAGGCAGCACCTGCGGCTTCACCGCCAGCACAACCGCATCAGGGTCCTGGGCGAGAAGCTCGTCGTTGCTGGTGAAGGTCTTGATGCCAATCTCTGCCAGCGGCGCAAGTTTGCCCGCAGAGGGATTGGCGACAAGAACGTGCTCCGGTGCCGCGGCGCCAGAGGCCACAAGCCCGCGCGCGATGGCAGCGCCCATGGAGCCCGCGCCAATGACGCCTATGACCTGCTCGATCTTCTCGGCCATGGCGCTTACGCCTCGAGGTCGCCGTCGGCGACGAGCTTGTCGATGTCGCCCTGGGTAAGCTCGATGCCCGCCGGCAGCACCGCAAAGACGCGGTCGCCCAGCGCCTCGACCGAGCCGGCAACGCCGTAGCTCAGGCCGTAGCAGAAGTCGAGGATGCGCTTGGCGGTCTCGATATTGGTGCCCTTGAAGATGAGAATGACGGGCTGGTTGGTGCGCACGCGCCTCACCACGGACTGGACGTCGTCGTACGAGACGGGACGCAGCACGTAGGGAGGAAGCTGGCCAGAGGTCACGCGCGTGGAGGAGCCGCCGCGGTTTATCTCCGTGGTAGCAGCAGGACTGCTCGGCGCGGGAGGCTCATAGGAGGGCCTATAGGTGGGCTCGGGCGGCTCGACGTAGCTGGGGCGCGGGCGCGTGTCGCGCTGGTCGGCGTAGCCGGCGGCAGGGTTCTGCGTCACCGGGCGGCCAGAGCGCGTGTAGACCGAGACGCTCTCTGCCTCGGGACGCGAGGTGTTGCCCAGAAGCTTGGTCGCGCTGCCCGTGGGGCGGCGGTCGCCGTAGCCTCGCTCGCGGTCGCGCTCGCGCTGCTCGTCGTCGCCGTCGTAGTAGTCGTCCTCGTAGTCGTCGTAGTCGTCGTCCCTACGGAAACGATCCCTGATGTTGTCGAGGAAGCCCATGATTCCCCCATCCATTTTGCGGGGTCCAACACCCCGCACCATTGCCAGATTAACCCAGAACGTAGCTGGGGTCGAACACTGTTCTGCCAAGTCGTACGATCGTGGAGCCCTCCTCGACCGCAATCGGGAAGTCGTCGCTCATGCCGCAGGAAAGCACCGGCAGCTCGAGGCCGCTGCGGCTGGCCAGCTCGTCGCGAAGCTCGCGCAGGCCGGAGAAGGTCCTTCTCGCCGCGTCCATGTCGTGCGCCGGCGCCATGGTCATGAGGCCGTGCACGCGCAGGGCGGGAAGCGCCAGGATGTCGTCGAGCGCCGCGCGGACCTCGTCGGGCGAGAAGCCTGACTTGGACTCCTCCCCCGAGACGTTCACCTCGAGAAGCACGTCGCTCGTCACGTCGTGGCTAACGCCACGCTTGGAGATGGCCTCGGCCAGGTGGAGCGAGGACACCGAGTGGATGAGCGTCACATTGCCCACGACCTCGCGCACCTTGTTGGTTTGCAGGTGGCCGATCATGTCAAAGCGGGCGCCATCCATCTGGGGGTATGCAGCAAGCCCCTTGAGCTTGCGAACGAGCTCTTGGGGACGGTTCTCTCCAAAGGCCAGGTACCCCGCCTTCCAGGCAAGGTTGACCTGTGGCACATCGACGGTCTTCGAGACGGCGAGAAGCTCCACCTCCGACGGGTCGCGCCCAGCGCGAGCGGCAGCCTCCGCGATGCGCTGGAGGATCTCCTCCCTGCGCTCTGCGAGAAACGCCGCGTAGCTCTCGTCCTCTGTCTCGTCCATCTAGACCAGCTCCAATTACCTTGATGAAACCCCACGCCCCACGCAGGCGCTTACGCGCTACTCCCCCGGCATCACTGCCAGCGCGCCATGCCGTCCGCACGACCCGTGCTCGGCCCGGTACGAGAAGAACCTCTCGGTTGCCGAGGCGGTCGAGGCGCCGCAGCAGGCGATGGAGCCACTTGGCACCCCTGCGCCCACCAGCGCCGCCTTGACTGCGGCTCCCAGGTCGAGGTTGCGCTCTCCCCAGATGACCTCAGGTCCAAACTCCGCCGAGAAGCGCGCGGCGAGCTCGGGAGAGACCTCGTAGTCCTCGCGCCCGATGTGCGGGCCCACGTAAGCACGAACTTGCGAGACAGGCGAGCCAGTCTCCTCCGCAAGGGCATGTGCCGCCTTGGCGCTTATCCGCGCGATGGTTCCCCGCCAGCCGGAGTGCGCCACGGCAAAGCCGCCAGGTGCCACGAGAATCACGGGCACGCAGTCCGCAAAGCAGAGCAGCACGGGCACGTTGGTGGCGGTGCAGACAATCGCATCCGCGCCGGATGCGGCGTCAGCCTGCGCAGCATGGACAGCATCCGCGTCCGAGGAGCGCACGGTGACGATCCTGTCGCCGTGCGCTTGGTGCGGGTTCACGAGCGCATCCATACAGCGTTCCGCCCCCAGGGCGCAAAGCGCGCGACGGCGGTTCTCGGCCACGCAGGACGGGTCGTCTCCGCAGGCGCTCCCCAGGTTGAGGGAGGCATAGTTGCCCGTGGAGACACCGCCCGTACGCTCCGTGAACGCTAACGCGACCCCCTGGGGGACAGTAATGTCCCCCAGAAGGGTCACGCCGTGCGACTGGTACCTTGTGAGCGTGGGCTCGGACATGGCGCTAGATGCGGCTACGCTTCAGGAAGTCGGGGATGTCGAACTCCTTGTTGTCACCGCTCGCAGCGGGGGCCGCAGGACGGCTCGCGGGAGCCGGCGCCGCAGTGTAGGGGCGCTGCTTGGACTTTGACGCCTGGGACTGCGGACGCGCCACCGGCATGGTGGGCAGCGTGGGCTGGATGTTGGCGTCATTGAAACCGGTGGCAATGACGGTGACGCGCACCTGGTCGCCCAGGGACTCGTCGACGACGGTACCAAAGATGATGTTGGCCTCGGGGTCGACATTCTTGGCAACGAGGTCGGCGGCGTCGTTGATCTCCTGGATGCCAAGGTCCTTGTTGCCGGCAATGGAGAGCAGCACGCGCGTGGCGCCATCGGTGGACGTCTCAAGCAGCGGGCTGGAGATGGCCTCGGCAGCGGCGTCGGTTGCGCGGGAGTCACCAGAAGCGGTGCCAATGCCCATCATGGCCGTGCCTGCGCCCTTCATGATGGTGCAGACGTCTGCGAAGTCGAGGTTGATGAGGCCAGGGACGGTGATGAGGTCCGTGATGCCCTGGGTGCCCTGGCACAGCACGTCATCGGCCATGCGGAAGGCCTCGAGCATGGTGGTCTTCTTCTCGGAGAGGTCGAGCAGACGGTCGTTGGGAATCACGATGAGCGTGTCAACGTTCTCGGAGAGGTTCTTGATGCCCTCGGCGGCGGAGTTGTAGCGCTTGCGGCCCTCGAACGAGAAGGGCTTGGTTACGACGCCCACGGTAAGGGCGCCAACGTCGTTCTTGGCGATGTCGGCAACGATAGGTGCCGCACCGGTACCGGTGCCACCACCCTCGCCTGCGGTGATGAAGACCATGTCGGAGCCGGCGAGCGCCTGCTTGATCTCGTCCCTGCTCTCCTCGGCAGCCTCCTGGCCAACCTCGGGGTTGGCGCCAGCGCCCAGGCCCTTGGTGATGTCGGTGCCAATGTGGACCTTGATGTCCGCGTCAGAGATGGCGAGCGCCTGCGCGTCGGTGTTGATGGCGACAAACTCGACGCCGCGGATGCCCTCCTCGATCATGCGGTTCACGGCGTTGGTGCCGCCGCCGCCCACGCCAACAACCTTAATCACGGCGAGATAGTTGCTGGGGACCTCGGTGTCCTTCATCGTTTCCTCCTCGTTGGCGGCGGCCCTGTGCCAGCGCCCTTGCTGGTGCGTTCGTGCTTCGCTCATGTGACGTTTTTCGTCCAGCCCCTGAAAAGCGCTGGTAGAAACCCTAAACCTCAGGTTAAGCCAGATGCTCCCCACGAAGCGACGTATATTTGCACATTGGGTGTGCCCTCGTCAAACACTTTGTGCAAACGGTGAAAACCGCAGGTAAACGGTACCACTTTGTGGGCCAGAAACCCTCCAGTAAAGCTTGAGACTAAGGCTATTTGCCTAGTTCGAGCTCTTTGTCGACGTTCCGGTAGAGGTTGTGGTACCGGTGGTGGAGGTGCCGCTTGAAGACGTTGAGCCAGTGGTCGACGTACCCGAGGGCGACGTGGTGCCACTCGTCGAAGAGCCCGTCGACGCCGTAGTGTCACTCGTCGTGGTGCTCGTGGTCGTCGAGTCCGTCGTCGTGGAGCCACCGGTGGCGCCCGTTCCCGCTGTCACGTTGGTTGAGTCAATCCTTCTGTATGAGGGGCTCGAGGGTACGCGCACGTTGATGTAGGTGAGCTCGTCTGGGTACTCGGCAAGCAGGCTCTTCACGACCTCCTCCTTGGACGAGATGTCCGTAGGCGAACCCAGGGAGACCTCGACCCCGCTCGAAAGGACACACGAGATGCTTGCCTCGCTCGGCGCCGTGAAACTCACGATCTGGGATGCAAAGTCGGACGAGAAGCCGTCCAGATAGCTACGAACCGCGGCAATCACTTCATCGGTGGCCTTGGAGCCTGCCACCGGATCGACGGTCGCGGGGACCCCTGTGATGAGGATGGCGCCCACGGACGTGGCCTTCTCAAGGGCTACATCATCTGCGGACTGCTCGTCTGAGACATCCAGGTTCACAGGCTCGAGCCAGACCTCCCCCTCGCCCAGGTACCACGCGACGCTTCTCGAGCTCATCACCACGACGGCCTCGACCGTGCGCTCGGTAACAGAGATCTTGAGCTTATCGGGAAACTCGCGCTCCACGCTCACCGACTCCACCCAGGGGTTCTTCATGAGGTTTTGGGTGATGGCGTTGGTATCAACGTTGAGAAGAGTCGTGCCCTCCTCGACCTTGGCGAGCTTCTGGATGTCATCGGCACTCACATGGTCGCTAGCCACGGCGTCGATGGAGGTGATCTGGAAGGTCGAGGTATTGCTCAGCACGAGAAACGCCACGCCGAGAACCGCAGCGACGATGGCCACAGCCACCACGACGCGCATCACGATGCCCATGGCGTCTGCGGTGCGTACCTGCCGGGCACGCGCCTCTCTGGCCTCCCTGCCGCTCTGGGGACGGGATGCTCGCTGTGGGTGCAGCACCGACGGGCGTGCCTGCGCTGTCCTTGGGGCCGCTGCGGGCCTGGGCGTGCGAGACGCGCGCGGCATCCTCGGCGCGGAAGGCTGCCGGGAGGAGCGGGACGCACGGGTACGCGGTGCGGAGGTAGGGCGAGAAGGCCGCGTGGAGCGCGATGAGCGCCCCTGCGTCGACCTCTGCGTCGCCTTGCGCGAGGTTGGCCTTCTTCTGTCGTTTGACGCCATGCCGTGCTCTCCCTATGCCCCAAACCCGAGCAGCTTGACCTCGGGCTGGAGGTCGATCTCATACTTGTCGCGAACGGCGTCGTGGACATGGCGCATGACCTCGACCACGTCGTGGGCGTGCGCGCCACCGTCGTTAACGATGAAGTTGGCGTGGACGTCAGAGACCACGGCCCCACCCACGCGGTAGCCCTTGAGGCCGCAGGCCTCGATCATGACAGCCGCAGAGCGCGAGCCGGGATTCCTGAAGACCGAGCCGCAGCAGGGCCTTCCCATGGGCTGGGACTGGCTGCGACGGCGCAGCCGCTCCTCCACATCGCGCGCGATGGCGTCGTGGTCTCCCGGCTGGAGGCAGAAGGTTGCCTCAAGGACGATCTCGGTGGTGGGCAGCGAGGTCACGCGGTAGCCCCACTCGACCTCGGAGGCCGCATGGCGCACCAGCCCCTTGCCCGGCCGCAGGCTCACCACGTCCTCGATGACGGCGCCAACCCACTCATGCCGGGTCCCCGCATCCATGGAGACGGCACCGCCAACGGTGCCGGGGATGCCCGCGCAGAACTCGAGGCCGGTGAGCGAACGCTTCATGGACTCGGAGACGAGCTTGGAGAGCTGTAGCGCGGCGCCAGCCGTCACGCGCCCGTCATCGGCAAAGCTCATGCGCGAGAACTCGCGGCCGAGCGTGATGACGCAGCCGTCGTAGCCGGTGTCAGCGGCGAGGATGTTGGAGCCCTTGCCCATGACCACCCAGGGCACGCGCTCCTCGCGCAGGACCTCGACGGTCTTGAGCAGGGCCTCGTAGGTGTTCGCGCACACGAAGAGCGCGGCTGGGCCGCCAATGCGGTACGTCGTGCGGTGCGAGAGCCGCTCGCCGCGGATTACGTCCGCGTCGATGGCTCCCGACAGGCTCATGTATGCGTTGAAGACGCTCACGCCTACCGCTCGTCTCTCTTCTCGTCACGCTCGTGCATGGCGGCGATGAACGCGGGGCCAATCTGGGTGACGTCGCCCGCGCCCTGCGTGATGAGCAGGTCGCCCGGGCGGCAGGTGTCGCAGAGGTTCTGGATGAGCTCGTGGCGGTTGGGGATGTAGGCCACGTCGGCCACCGTGCCCGCGGCTTCGACCTGGGACGAGACGGTCTTGCCGGAGATGCCAGGGATGGGCATCTCGCCCGCTGAAAAGACGTCCATCACGCGCAGGACGTCCACCTTGTCGAAGGCGTGCGCAAAGAGCGGTTCAAGAGCCTTGGTGCGGCTGTAGCGGTGCGGCTGGAACACACAGACAATGCGGTCAAAGCCAAGCTGCGAGGCAGCGTCCAGCGTGGCGGCAATCTCGGTGGGATGGTGGCCGTAGTCGTCCACCACGGTGACGCCGTCAATGTCGCCAACGTGGGTAAAGCGCCTGCGCGCTCCCTTGAACTCCGAGAGCTTCTCGGCGGCCTGGGAGACGTCTGCCCCCAGAACGTCTGCCACGGCGATAGCGGCCGTCGCGTTCGCCATGTTGTGGCGGCCGGGGTTCGACTTGATGGTCACGTCGACAGAGGCGCCGGAGGGAGTCTTCACCGAGAAGCGCATGGCCAGGCGGTGCGGTGCCAGGCCCTCCTCGGGCGTGCAGACGTAGTCGTTGCCCTTATCAAAGCCATAAGTCACCACATGACGACCGGTCGAGCGGGCAAGCTCCACGTAGTGGGGGTTGTCACCGTTAACCACAACGGTACCCTTCTCACCCACCAGGCCCATGAAGGTGCAGAAGGTCTTCTCGATGTTCTCGAGCGTGCCGTAGTGGTCGAGGTGGTCGGCCTCGATGTTGGTGACCACCACCACGTCGGGGTTGAGGTAGAGGAAGGAGCCGTCGGACTCGTCCGCCTCGCACACAAAGTAGCCGCCCTCGCCGTTCCTGCCGTTGGTGTCGTAGCCCTCGACCACGCCGCCAATGAGGAACGAGGGGTCCCAGCCCAGGCGGTCGAGCATCGTCGCGATCATGGACGACGTGGTGGTCTTGCCGTGCGTACCGGCAACGGCCACGGTAATGGCGTTGTTGGAGAGGTACGACAGCATCTTGGCACGGGGCCAGATGGGAATGCCCAGCTCGCGGGCATGAACGACCTCGGGGTTGGTCTCGGGGATGGCGCTCGAGGTGACAACGACCTCGGGCGAGACGCGGTCGATGGTCGCAGCGTCGTGGCCAATGGTCACGTCGATGCCCGCATCCTCGAGCTCGCGCACGTAGTGGGAGCTCTTGAGGTCAGAACCGGTGACCTTGCAGCCGCGCTTGTTGAGCACGAGGGCGATGCCGCTCATGCCCGCACCGCCAATACCCACAAAGTGCGCGCTCGCGATGCTCTTGCCCTTCTCGGCGGCATCTGCGCCGGGCTTCTCCACGATGTCTGCCATGGCTACCCCTTCCAAAGGTGCGCGGCGAGAAGACCCGCCGCGGAAACTGGTTCGCCTAACCCATTTACTCTAGCCGATGGACGACCCGTCGCGGCCCACGACGGCAAGCCACCACGGACTCCGCAGGCGCGTCTATCGCCCTGCGGCGCGCTCCACGACGTCTGCCAACTTGGCTGCCGCCTGGTCCTGGCCCAGGCCGCGCGCGCTCGCGCGCATGCGCTCGCGCCTCTCGCCATTGTTCACCAGGTCGAGAAGATCGCGGGCAAACTCGTCACCATCGATGGTGTCATCGGCAAAGAGATCCGCTGCGCCAGCGTCCACCAGGTAGTGCGCGTTGGTGGTCTGGTGGTCGCCCGTTGCAAGCGGGTAGGGCACGAGCACGCTCGGCACGGCAAGCGCGGCGATCTCGGCGATGGAGGAGGCACCGGCGCGCGAGACCACGAGGTCTGCCGCCGCGAGAGCCTCTCCCATGTTGGAGATGTAGGGTACGACCTGCCAGCGCTCGCGCTCGGCATCCGCAAGGTGGAGCGAGGACACAACGTCGTCGTAGAGCTCCTTGCCCGTGGAGTGCACCACGTAGAGCTCGGGATTGGCAAGCAGGCGCTCCTTGAGGCGCACGATTGCCTCGTTCACGTGGCTCGCGCCAAGGCTGCCGCCAAAGACCAGAAGCATCGTGGCGTCCTCGGGGATGGAGAACGCCGCACGGCCGGCCTCGCGAGAGGCGCCAAGGACGCTCCGGCGCACGGGGTTGCCCGTGAGCACAATGGCGTCATCGTTGTGGACGTGGCCCTCGAAGGCCGCGCGCGCCTGAGGCAGCGACACGCACACGTAGCGCGCGTGGGGTGCAAGCGTCTTGTTGGCAAGGCCCGGCACCGAGTTCTGCTCGTGGAGCACGTAGGGGATGTGCTGCTTGCGGCAGCGGTCCATGAGGGCAAGCTCGACGTAGGCACCAAACCCAACGGCAACGTCCGGCGCGCCCTTCTCGGCAAAGACCTCCCCCACGCGCGAGGATGCCTTGCCCTCGCGCACAATGGCCGAGACGAGCGTCCAAGGGCGGGACCGGTCGAAGCCGGTCACGCGGATGGGCTCCAGCTCGAAGCCAGCCTGCGGGACGAGCGTGCCCTCGAGCTTGGCGCTCTGGCCAAAGAAGCACACGTGGTGCCCGCGGGACGAGAGCTCCTCGGCCAGCGCGAGCGCCGGGTTGATGTGACCCGCAGTACCTCCGGCGGCGATTGCCACCTCAAGACTAGTTCCTGCCACGCCTGCCATCCCCTCTTCCGGATCCACGCCCGCGGAGCCTTTCCGCGGCGCTGGGGCCGAGGTCTATACGTCCGCCTTCGTACCTGCCTTGCCTGCTGCTCCGGCCGTTTGAGCCGCCCCGCTGCCGTGGCTGCGGGCGTCCCTGCCCTCCGCCGTCGACCATGCGCAGGCCAGAGCCGGAGCCCCCACGTTCGCCACGCTGCCGCGAGGAGCGCGGCGTGGGACTGCCCACAAGCGAGATGCCCGGGCCGGCTGCGGGCGCAGCGCCCCGTGTCCCATCGTCGCCATCCGCAAACTGCCAGGACTGGCGGCTGCGGTCGTGGACGGTCTCGGGCAGCGTCGAGCGCTTGGACACCGAGACGATCATGCCCACGAGCATGAGGCAGCTCATGATCGTGGAGCCGCCATACGACACAAACGGGACGGGCTTTCCCGAGAGCGGGATGAGTCCCAGCACGCCGCAGACGTTCACGAGCAGCTGGATGATGATGAGCGAGGTGCAGCCGGCGGCGATGAGCCTGCCGCACATGTCCGGCGCATAGCGCGCGATGCGGAAGCCCGCCCAGGCAAGGACGCCAAAGGCGGCGAGAAGGCCGAGCGTACCCACAAGGCCAAGCTCCTCGCCCACCACGGCAAAGATGAAGTCGTTGTAGGCCATGGGCAGGTAGGAGTACTTCTGCTTGCTCATGCCAATGCCCACGCCAAAGAGCCCGCCCGATCCAAAGGCATAGAAGCCCTGGATGAGCTGGTAGCCGGAACCCGTTGGGTCACTCCAGGGGTTGAGGACGGCAACAATGCGGGCACGCGAGTAGTCATCCTTGAGCGAGATCGCGAGCACCCCCACGATGCCGACTCCAAGCACAAGCAGAATCCAGCGACGATCCATGCCGGCGAGGTAGCCCATCACGATGAGCGTGGCGCCAATGATGAGCGTGGAGCCCTTGTCGGGCTGCAGCAGGATGAGCGCGAGCGGCACGCCCACAAACACCGCAAGGTTCTTCACGAACTCCGTGAAGCCCATGACCTGCTCGTCGTAGTAGCGCTCGGCGAGGTCGGCCGCCACGAGGATGATCGTGATCTTGGCGAACTCGGACGGCTGGAGCGTGAAGGGCCCAATGGCGATCCAGCGCGTGGCGCCATAGGCGTCCGCGCCCGCTATGGGCAGAAAGATGGCCAGCAGCAGGAGGATGGTCAAGATCCAGATGATCCTGACCAGCGTCTTTCCCCAGAGGTGATAGTCGCTCTTGGCAATGAACACGGCAAGGCCCGTGCCAAGCGCAGCAAAGATGAGCTGGCGCTTGAGGTAGTAGGCGGGGTCGTTGCCCAGAGCCTCGGACGCGAGCGACGTGATGGACGAGGCCGAGTAGACCATGAGGAAGCCAAAGCAGGTGAGGATTACCACCGCAGCAATGAGGATGAGCCGCGGCTTCATGAACCTCTCGGGCACGCCAAGGATGGTCTTCTCGACCGAGGAGCGCCCGGCACCCCTCCCCTGGCCGCCACGCCTGGTGGAGGTGCGAGACCGTCCTGCGGCAGAGCTTCGGTATGTGGACGCCTGGGCCACTAGCACAGCCTCCCCGCGGCCACGCGCTCGGCAGCAAGGTGCTTGAAGAGCTCGCCGCGCTCCTCCATGTTGTGGAACTCGTCGAAGGACGAGCACGCGGGCGAGAGAAGCACCACATCGCCGGCCTGGGCGCGCCCGCAGGCGGCCGAGAAGGCCTCGCGCAAGTGCGGCTCTCGCACGACCTCAAGCCCAGAGCCCGAGGCGGCGACCTCGTCCTCCAGCGCGCGGGCAATTCTCTCTCCGGCGGCGCCGTAGCACACGGCAACGCGGCAGCGAGCGGCAACCGCGTGCGCCAGTGAGGTAAGGTCGGTGCCCTTGTCGTGGCCGCCCAGAAGCACCACGATGTTCCCCGGCCTGAAGGCCGTGAGGGCCTTCTCGACCGAGTCCGTGTTGGTAGCCTTGGAGTCGTTCACAAAGCGCACGCCGGAAACCTCGCCGCAGGGCTCGATGCGGTGCTCGAGCGGCGAGAAGGCGAGAAGCCCGCGGCACACGTCCTTATCGGCAACACCCAGCTCGAGCGCCACGGCCGAGGCCACGAGGGCGTTCTCCTCGTTGTGCTCGCCCTTGATGAGAAGGTCGTCGGTGGGGACAAGGACGTGCTCGGCGCCGTCGAGGCGCACCACGAGGCGGCCGTCGCGCACGAAGGCGGCGCACGGCGTACCGGGGTCCTGGCGCACGTCCACGCGGCACACGCGCAAGCCCCGCGCGTCGAGGCGGCCAATCACGGCGCGGCACCAGTCGTCGCCGTCAGAGACCACGGCAAGGTCCCCCGCCTGGAGGTTGGCAAAGATCTTCTCCTTTGCCTGGGCATACGCCTCCATGCTGCCGTGCCACTCCACGTGGTCCGGCGTGACGTTCATGAGGCAGGCGACGTGCGGGTGCAGAAGGCGCGTGGTTGCCAGCTGGAAGCTCGAGAGCTCGGCTACGAACCACGATCCGGGCTGGCGCTCAGCAAGGCGGCTCGTGATGATGGTGCCGATGTTGCCCACGGCCTCGGCGACGCGTCCGCCCTCGCGCAGGAGCGCCGTGGTGAGCGTGGTCGTGGTGGTCTTCCCGTTGGTGCCGGTGATGCCCACCCAGTTGGCGGGGCTCTCGCGCCAGGCAAACTCCGGCTCGCCAATGATCTCCGCCGAATGCGCGGCCGCCGCCTGGAAGAAGACGGACCCCACGGGGATGCCCGGTGAGGCTATGGTCAGGTCAAAGGTGCCCTCGACCTCCTCGGTGCCCAGGACACAGCGAACGCCCAGGCCCTCAAGCTCATGCGTAACCTCGCCCTCGTGCGAGGAGGCGCCACCAAAGAGCGTGATGGAGGAGACCCTCTCGCCAAGCCCCACCAGGTAGCGGCAGACGGCCTCGCCCGTGTGCCCTATGCCAAGAACGGCGACGTTGCCAAGACGCGCCGAGGAGTTGCTGTCCTGCATGAGATGCCCCCTAGCCAAGCTGGAAGTACAGCGCAAAACCAAGGACCGCGAAGGCGGCCGAGACAATCCAGAAGCGGATGACGACCTTCGTCTCACTCCAGCCCTTCTTCTCGAAGTGGTGGTGGAGAGGAGCCATGAGGAAGACGCGCTTGCCCGTGGTCTTGAAGCTCACAACCTGGATGATCACCGAGAGCGCCTCGACGATGAAGAGCCCGCCCATGACAAGCGAGCAGATCTCGGTCTTGGTGAGCACGGCAAGCGCGGCGAAGGCGCCACCCAGGGCCAGTGAGCCCGTGTCGCCCATGAAAATCGAGGCGGGGTAGCAGTTGTACCAGAGGAAGCCCACGCAGGCACCCACGATGGTGGCAGCAAACACCGAGAGGCCAAGCTGATCCTCGTTGTAGGCGACCATGGCCATCACGACCATGACCACCAGCACCGTGCCTCCGGCGAGGCCGTCCAGGCCGTCGGTGAGGTTGACGGCGTTAGAGAGGCCGGCCAAAAGCAGGAAGACGAAGATCATGTAGAGCCAGGGCACGCGCACGCCGCCGATGGTGGTGGAGAGCACGCCCAGGTCAAGCGTTGCGCCACCGGGGAACTCGATGGTGGGAGCGATTCCGCAGTAGTTCACCGCAACCAGGCAGAAGATCACGCAGACTATGGTGAGCCCCACCATCTTCTGCGAGGGTGTGAGGCCCAGTGAGCGCTTGTGCGCCACGGACTCGATGTCGTCGAGAAGGCCCAGCGCACCCGTCGCGAGCATGGCGAAGAGCGCAAGGAAGAGCATGGGCGACCAAGGCGCCATGAGAAGCGTGGTCACCACCACGCCGAGAAGGATCACGATGCCGCCCATGGTGGGCGTACCCTGCTTCACGAGGTGTCGCTTGGGACCGTCGGCCCTCACCTGCTGGCCAAGCCCCTCGTGGCGCATGAGCTTGATGAAGAAGGGCATCACCACAGCGGTGATGACGGCGGCAACGCCTGCCGCAAGAAGCACCTGATAGCTAGGGTATGCGGGATTTCCCACAATGAACATCAGCGAAGCACTCCCCTCGCGAACGCATCCAGACCGCAAGAACGAGACGCCTTGACCAGCACGAGGTCGCCCCGCGAGAAGACGGGGGCGAGCGTCTCCACGGCAGCGTCAACCGTGGGGAAGAGCTGCAGGCGATCCTCGGAGGCGCCCATAGTGCGCGCCGCCTCGGCCATCTCGCCGGCAAGGTCCCCGCCAATGAACACAAGCATATCAAGACCCTTGGCCGCGGCATAGGCGCCCACGTAGCCATGGAGACGGCGCTCCTCGCTGCCAAGCTCGCCCATCTCGCCCAGCACTGCCACGCGCATGCCTGTGGCATCCATCTCGGAGAGGACGTCGAGGGCGGCAGCCATGGAGGCGGGGCTCGCGTTGTAGGAGTCATCGATCACGCGCACGCCGCGCGGGGACTCCGAGACTGCAAGGCGCATGCTCGCGGCGGGCATCGCGGCCATGGCGTCTGCGGCAACGTCGCGGTCAAGGCCCAAGGCCTCAACCACAGCCATAACGAGAAGGAAGTCGGGCACAACCTGGCGACCGGGAACCGAGGGCGTGACCCGCCTGGACCAGCCATCCCTGCAGGCGACGGTGAACGACGCCTCGCCCGTGCCGGTGAGCTCGACGTTGGTGGCGCGCACATCGTCGCCCTCGCGCTCGCCCACGTAGGCAACGGCAACGCCTGCGGGACGCGCAAAGTTCTCGGCGATGAAGGGCGTGTAGTCGTTGGCGCTCGTAAGCACCAGCAGCGGCTCCACGCCGCCCGACGCCACCATGCCCGAGACCACCTCGGCCTTGGCGCGGGCGATGTTCTCGCGCGAGCCGAGAAGCCCAATGTGGCTCGTCCCCACATTGGTGATCACGGCAAGCGTGGGTGCGCAGCAGGCGGCCATGCGACGGATCTCGTTGGGATGGTTCATGCCCATCTCGCAGACGAGGACCTCGGCGTCATCGGGCGCCGAGAGCACCGTGAGCGGTAGGCCGATGAGGTTGTTGAGGTTGCCCTGGGTTGCGTGGACGCGCCGCGCGCTCGCGATGCCCGCGCGAAGGAGGTCCTTGGTCGTGGTCTTGCCCACCGAGCCAGTGACGCCCACCACGAGCCAGTTGGGGTGACGGGCGCGCCACTCGTGGGCAAGACGGAGCAGGAACTCCTCGGCGTCGTCGTCCTGGGGGCGCACGACGGCGCAGCCGCGCTCGTGCGCAAGGGCGAGCAGTGCCGCATCTGGCTCGCGCGTCACCACGACGCAGGAAGCCCCCGCCTCGACGGCGGCAGGCGCAAAGTCGTTGCCGTCGACCTTCTCGCCGAGGAACGCCACAAAGACGGAGCCCGCGCCAACCTTGCGAGAGTCAATCTCGACCGTGCCTTCGACGCGCGCAGAGGGCGCGCCCTCAAGCAACTGCGACCCCGTGGCAAGCACGAGGTCTGCGATGTCCATGGAAAGCATAGGTTCCCCCTGACCTAGTTGGATGTCGACGCGGTGGTCGTGGAGGCATCAGGAGAGATGCCGAGGTCCGTGACAGCCGCCTCCATTATCTGCTTGAAGGTGGGCGCCGCCGAGGAGAGAGCCAGATGCGGCGTTCCGTTGAGGCCAACGTAGACCAGGACGTCGGGGTCGTCGGCGTTGGCAAAGCCGCAGAGCGATGCCACGTACTTGCCCGCCTGGTAGCCGCCGGACTCGCTTGCCTGCTCGCCCGTGCCCGTCTTGCCCGCGATGGTATAACCGTCGACCTGGCCGCGCTTGCCGGTGCCGTCGGTCATGACCGAGGTCATCATGTCGGTGAGCTCGTCGGCAGTGGTCTTGGAGATAACCTGCTCGCCCGTGGGCCAGCTGACCTCCTCACCGCCATGCGAGACAAGGAAGTGGGGCGTGGTGGGGATGCCGTCGTTTGCAACAACGCCAAACGCGCGCACGATCTGCACCATGGGCACGGCAAGGGCCTGGCCAAACGCCATGGCGCCAAGCGTTGCTCCCGTGTAGTTCTCGTAGCTGGTCACGATGCCCGTCGCCTCGCCCGGGTAGTCGATGCCCGTGGTGTGGCCGATACCAAACTTGTCCACGCCCTCGGCAAAGCGCTGCGCGCCAATGACCTCCTGGGCGAGAAGCGACACGCCTACGTTCGAGGAGCGCACGAGCATGGTGCGCACCGTCATGTCCTCGGATCCGCTGCGCGGCTCGTCGTCGGTCACCCAGTCGTCGCCGGCGAGAATCTGCACGGGGACGCTGTAGACGCTATCGGCGTTGAAGAGGCCATCCTCGACGCCAATGGCAACGGTCAGGATCTTGAACATCGAACCCGGCTCGTACGACGCGGTCACAGGTTTGAGCGTTAGGGCGGCGGAGCTGGTGTTGGCCAGGTCGGAGAGCTTGGCCAGGGGCGTCGAGCAGGCAGCGTATATCTCGCCAGTCTTGGGGTTTGTCACCATGACCGAGCCGGAGTCGGAGTCGTAGTCCTCGACGGCCTGGGAGATGACCTCCTCGGCCTTCTCCTGGATGTCGATGTCAATGGAGAGGACCAGGTCCTCACCGTTCTTTGCCTCGGTAATCTGCGAGGTGCCGCCGGCAATGGGCGTGCCCGTGAGGCCGGTCTCAACGATCATCTGGCCATCGGTGCCCGAGAGGACGTCGTTGTAGTAGTACTCAAGGCCGGTCAGGCCGTCGCCATCGGAGCCCACCACGCCCAGCACCTGGCTTGCCACGTCACCATAGGGGTAGACGCGCTTGGTGTCGTCGAGGTAGTAGACGCCCTTGAGCTTGGCGTCCGAGAGCTGCTGCTTGATGGTGTTTGCGACGTCGGTGTCCACCTGGCGCCGCACGTAGGCGAAGGTTGAGTCGGTCGTAAGCGCGCCGGTGTAGTCGCTTGCGGAGCCGCCCAGGTTTGCCACAAGGATCCTTGCCACGCCCGAGGGGTCGGTGACCTCCTTGGGGTTGCAGTAGATGGTCTTGCAGTCCACGCTCATGGCAAGAACGTTGCCGTTGCGGTCGTAGATGGTGCCGCGCTTGGCATGGAGCGTAATCACGTTTGTGCGGTGCTGCTCAGCCTCATCAGAGAGGTTCGAGGCGTCGATCACCTGGAGCCACACGAGGCGCCCCACCACAACGGCAAAGACAATCATGAGGACAAGGAAGATCGTGCGGGTGCCGTTGTCGAAGCCACCAGGACCCGACCCGCCCGGCCTTGACGCGCGGGCACGGTAACGGGCACGAGAGGCCTCGTCATACGAGGCCTCCGGCATTCCACGCCGCCCTTGGCGGCTCTGTCTCATGCTCTCTCTCACGAGGGAGTAGTCTACGCCTCGGGCGAGGCCGTATCGGTGTTCGTCACGGACTGCGCAGCATCCCCATCCGCCGAGGAGGCGGAGGCGCTGGCAGAGGTGGCGTCAGTCGACGCGGTGGCCACGGAGTCGCTGGCAGACGAGAGGTCAACCACCTCTCGGTTGGTGGAGAGGGTCATGCCGTAGTTCTGCGTGGCAATGCGGCTGATGCGGCTGGACGAGGAGAGCACGGACTTCTCGACCTGAAGGTCCTCGTTGAGCGTCTGCGCCTCCTTGATCTGGGAACGCAGCGCCGAGTTGGCCTGGAGCGTCGAGACGGTTGCCGTGGAGAGCGCCACGCGGCAGGCGCCAAGTGCGAGAAACACGAGGGCGCAGACGACGACCGTGCGGACGCGGTGGAGGAACTGGGGGCTCACGCCTGCGCGGGCGCGGGCGTCGAGTCCGCCACCAGTGACGACCGAGAACGACGGGCGCTGCTCGACGCGTTCGTCGCGGCGCTCGCGGCTCCTCTCGGCTACGTCCATCCTGACGGCCTCTGACCCCTGATACCTCATTGCTGTCCCTTGTCTCCCGGCTATGCCGGACGTTGTGCGTACTGGTGCGTTGGTGCTTCGTTGGTAGTGCGTTTAAGCTGCGTTTGTGGTGCGTGCTGCTTCGTTTGTGGTGCTATGCAGACGACCTTGCGGTCGGGTGCGACTAATTCGCGCTCTCGTGCGTGACGTCGAGCTTGACGGCAACGCGCATGAGCGCGCTTCTCGACCGTGGGTTTGAGGAGACCTCCTCCTCGCCCGCGACGAGCGGCTTTCTGGTCTTGACGTCGACTATCGGCACGTGGCCGCATACGCACACCGGAAGGTCCGGCGGGCAGATGCAACCCTGCGAGAGCTCGGAGAAGACGTGCTTCACGATGCGGTCCTCGAGCGAGTGGTAGGAGATGACGCAAATCCTGCCACCGGTGTTTGCCCATCGAACGGCAGCGCGAAGGCCTTGGTCGAGGGCGTCGAACTCGTGGTTCACCTCGATGCGCAGGGCCTGGAAGGTCTTGCGTGCAGGATGACCACCGTGACGGCGGGCCGCGGCGGGTATCGCTCGCTTAATCACGTCGACAAGCTGGAAGGTCGTCTCGATGGGCGCCTTCCCGCGCGTCTCCACGATGGCGCGGGCGATGCGTGCCGCGTACTTCTCGTCGCCATACACGCGAAGGATTCGGGTGAGGTCGGCTTCGTTGTAGGTGTTTATGACCTCTTGTGCGGTTGGGGTGTCTTTCCCCGAATCCATGCGCATGTCTAGGGGAGCGTCCTCGTTGTACGAGAAGCCCCGTTCCGGAATGTCGAGCTGAGGGGAAGAGACCCCCAGGTCGAAGAGGAAGCAATCCACACCGGGGACCCTGGCGCCAACAAGCAGCTGGTCAAGGTCGCCGAAGTTGCCCTTGAGCGGAAGGAACTCCGCCTGGGGCGCCTCCCGCGAGAAGCGCTCGGTCGCCGCCTTCAAGGCCATGTCGTCTTGGTCGATGCCAATGGAGAGGCCGTCCGGGGCGATCCTTTGCGCAAGCGCGATGGAGTGTCCGGCCCCGCCGAGGGTGCAGTCGCAAACGACCTCTCCCGGCTTGGGGTCGAGCTCGGCGAGGACCTCGTCGAGCATCACAGGTACATGCCGATATTCGGATGTCAAGGCGCTCACCCTCCCCTTGCCTACTCGCCAAAGAGAAGAGACTCGAGACGGTCCACCGCGTCGTCGGAGGCGAACTTCTCGTTCCAACGATCGGCGTTCCAGATCTCGAAGTGGTCGCCCGCGCCGACGATCATGAGGTCGCCGTCGAGGCCCAGGCGCTGGCGCTGACCGCGGGTCGTCTCGTCGATCTTGCCAAGGGCAACGCGTCCGGCGGAGTCAATCTCCACCGTGGTGGCCATGGCGTTAAGACGAAGCAGGGTCTCTGCGTCGTTGCGGCTCCTGGGATCGAGGTTCAGGCTGTTGACCCATGCCTCGAACGCCTCGGGGGTGTAGCCGTAGAGCGCATCCTTGCGCGGGATGAGCTGCACGAGCTCGCCAAACTGCTTGCGCAGGATGGCAGGAAGGGTGACACGGGACTTGGAGTCGAGGCTGCGCTGGTACTGACCAGTCAGCATGTCGCCCTCCTCTCGTTGCCGCTCGCGCCCACGTTTGAACGTGAACAAACTATAGACCAAATCCGACACCTAGCCACACCTAAAAACACTTTGCGACACACAAGGGTGAATTTTTGGGCTGGACGGTTCGAGGGGGCTTTCGGAGGAGGGCGCAAGGGGGCTGCAATGGCCCCAGATGTTGTGGTTGGCTGCCGCACGAACACAACTCTGTCGGCGAGAGGAACGAACACCGGGAAACGAATTGTGTCGGTGGGGTGAAGGTGGCGGTGGGACAAAGTGTGGGGGTGGGTGTGGGGCGATGGGGCCCCGCGGCCGTGGTCCGGCGGGGCCATGGCGGCAAGCACCTCTCGGCCTTCGTCTCAGTTCTTTATCGGTTTCTGAGGTTCGCCTCCGCATTACCGCAGGTAATTATCGGCGCTGTTCTCAGATACCGATAAAGAGCGCCAAGGAGCCAAGCCTCTCCCCCGGGTGGCCGGGGCGCTCTCGTCGCTCGGGCGGCCGGGCCCCACGCGGCGCCGTATTGCCGGGAAGCTCCCCATTATTGAACGATTTTCTTGGCGAGAAAGTCATCTGCCCAGTTGGTGGCAATGACTCTGCGAAAAAACGCGCAATAATATCTGCCCAAGGTCATTGCACCTGGAAACCTGCGACTTAATTGCAGCCCATAGGGTGCATCGTCGAGAAGATGCCCAGGTAGATTGGCTGTGATTCTCTCACGAACTTCTACTAAGTCGCAGGTTTGCCGGGAGGCCCCACCGAGGACGGATGTGGCGAGAGGTCCGGCAGCGAGAAGCCCGGCGCCCCACCACTCGGGCGCCCTACCGCCTGGGGTGGCCCGCCCTACTCGCGCACGTGGGCGCGGGGGTGCGCCGCCAGGTACACGCCGCGCACGTGCGTGCGGTCGACGTGCGTGTAGAGCTGGGTGGTCGAGATGTCGGCGTGCCCCAGGAGCTCCTGGACAACGCGCAGGTCGGCGCCGCCTTCAAGCAGGTGCGTCGCAAAGCTGTGTCGCAGCGTGTGCGGATGCAGCCCCTGCACCCCCACCATGCGGCCTGCGCGCTCCACGATCGCGTGCACAGACTGCCGAGAGATGCGCCCGCCACGCTGGTTGAGAAAGACCGCCTGGGTGGGCGTGCGCCCCACGAGCCCCGGGCGCCACTGCGTGAGGTACTCCCCCATCACACGTGCGGCCGACCCCATGATGGGCACCACGCGCTCCTTCGACCCCTTGCCAAAGACGCGCACGACCTCCTTGTCCAGGTGCACGTCACGCAGGTCGAGCCCGCAGAGCTCCGAGACGCGCAGGCCGCAGCCGTAGAGCGTCTCCAGGATGGCACGATCGCGCTGGCCGGCCGCCGTCTTGGGGAACGGCTGGTCGAGAAGGGCCTCGGCCTGCTCCACGCTCAGGACGTCGGGCAGGCGCGCTGGCTTGGCGGGCAGCGGCAGGTCGGCCGTGGGAAAGTTCTCGCATATCTCGTCCGCCACCATGAAGCGGTGGAAGCCCTTGATGGCAGAGACCGCGCGCTCGACGGAGGCGGGCGCAAGCCCCACATCCACCAGAGCCGCGACATGCGCCTCTATCGCCTGGCGCGTCACGGCGTCGGGGCTGGTAATGCCCTCCCCCTCTAGCGCCGAGAGGTAACGGGAAAGGTCGCGGCCATAGGCCGCGACCGTATTGGGTGATGCGTTCCTCTCGATGGAGAGGTAGTTGAGGTACTCGCGCAGTGCGCGCGAGAGGTCCATCGTGTCCATGAGCCGGCAGGGCGGCAGCCGCTACCTGGGGTTCACGTCGTGACGGTCGACGCCCTCGTGGTGAGCGATGGCCGCGCGGACAAACTCGCGGAACAGCGGCGCCGGCTTGGTGGGACGGCTCTTGAACTCGGGGTGGGCCTGGGACGCAACAAACCAGGGGTGCATGGACTCGGGAAGCTCGATCATCTCGACCAGGCGGTTGTCAGGCGAGAGACCCGAGATGACCATGCCCGCATCGGTGAGCTGCTTGCGGTAGGCGTTGTTGACCTCGTAGCGGTGGCGGTGACGCTCGTAGATGAGCTCCTCGCCGTAGGCCTCGGATGCGAGCGTGCCGGGAACGACCTTGCAGGGGTAGGCGCCCAGACGCATGGTGCCGCCCTTCTCGGTAACGTCCTCTTGGTCGGGCATGAGGTCGATCACGGGATAGGTGCACTCGGGCTCAAACTCGCTGGACATGGCGCCGGGAAGCCCTGCCACGTTGCGAGCAAACTCGCACACCGCCATCTGCAGGCCCAGGCACACGCCCAGGTACGGAACCTTGTTCACGCGAGCGCGGTTCGCCGAGAGGATCTTGCCCTCGGTGCCGCGCAGGCCAAAGCCGCCGGGGACGAGAATGCCGTCGTAGCCGGCGAGCTCCTCGTCCACGTTCTCCTCGGTGAGCTCCTCACCGTCGACGAGCTTGATCTCGACGTGGCGGTCGTAGTAGACGCCGGAGTGGTGCAGGGCCTCGATGACAGAAAGGTAGGCATCGGGCAGCTGGGTGTACTTGCCAACCACGGCGATGCGGGTCTTCTCGGGCAGGGAGTTGGCCACGTGCATGGCGTCGGTGAAGTCGTTCCAGTCGCTCATGTTGCGCTCGCGCGGCTCGAGGCCCAGCTTCTGGCAGACCTTCTCGTCAAAGCCCTGCTTGGCGAGGTGCATGGGCACGTCGTAGATGGAGGGGCAGTCGGAGTTCTCGAAGACGCAATCCTCGTCCACGTCGCAGAAGTGCGCGATCTTGGCACGGATGGAGGCGTCGACCTCGTGGTCCGAGCGGCACACGATGAAGTCGGGCTGGATGCCCATGGAGCGCAGCTCCTTGACGGAGTGCTGCGTGGGCTTGGTCTTGACCTCGTGCGCAGCGGCGATGTAGGGAACCAGGCTCACGTGGATGACCAGGGTGTTTCCGGCGCCCTTCTCCTTGCGGAACTGACGCATGGCTTCGACGAAGGGCTGACCCTCGATGTCGCCGATGGTGCCGCCGAGCTCGGTGATCACGATGTCGGCCTGGGTCTGCTCCTCGATGCGCAGGAAGCGGGACTTGATCTCGTTGGTGACGTGGGGAATCACCTGCACGGTACCGCCGAGGAAGTCTCCCGCGCGCTCGCGCTGGATGAGCGACTGGTAGATGAGGCCGGTGGTGAAGTTGGACTCACGGGTGAGGTTCTCATCGATGAAGCGCTCGTAGTGACCGAGGTCGAGGTCGGTCTCCTTGCCGTCCTCGGTCACAAAGACCTCGCCGTGCTGGAAGGGGCTCATGGTGCCCGGGTCAACGTTGAGGTACGGGTCGGCCTTCTGCATCATGACCTTGTAGCCGCGGGCCTTGAGCAGGCGGCCGAGCGATGCCGCCGTAATGCCCTTGCCGAGGGAGGATACGACGCCGCCGGTCACGAAGATGTGTTTTGTCATGTGGGTTTGCCTTCCCGTAGTGAAGCTGCCGTTTCTACGGGTCTTTATTCTAGCGCGAGAACCTTGCGGACGTGACACCGCTCACCGACTGCACACGGTTGTTCAGGTGGTTAGACCGAATAAACAGATTCGAGCCCTCGCTTCGCCGCAGCGCGTGGTTTTCAGGGAGGTCGCAAGTGATTGGGGTTGCGGACGATTTCTTGGACCATCCTACCCCGCAAGCCCCCTGTGCCTAAAATTTGCGGTTGCCGGCCCTTTTTGGGCGAATCGCCGAGTACGAAGCCTCTAACTTCTTACAGAGCCGCAGGTAGGGGAATGGCACCTCTGGGGTGATACTAAGCGGAACCCCGAATTTTTTCCCGGCAACCGCAAATTTTGGGCAGGCTGCATCCGTTGGAGGGCAAGAGGGGGGTGCGGACTCGAAGTTGGACCACGGGGTGGTCCGGGACTGGAGGTCCGCA
>OKSF01000875.1_pt1 | contig 27258 bp, 15 predicted proteins | sample 1606061 | NCBI WGS metagenome assembly OKSF01 (sample SAMEA3541567, study PRJEB24748) | human gut metagenome | biome: human gut; feature: human-associated habitat; material: faeces | place: China | collected 2012
CATTGGGCAAGAATAACCATTACATTATCTTATTTGACCGGACTGCCGGTCATGAATTAGCACGGCAAAAGGCAACAGCTGTTGCCCGTCCGGATGTTGCCAAGGTTTACCCGCAGGTCATCAATGCACAAAACGCTGGTTTTAATGTTAGCTTCTCATTGGCTAATGTGGACTTAAATCATGAATTACAAGTTATTAGTCGTTACAGTGATGTCCAAAATGGTGAAGGCAATAATGTTAATTATTGGTATGCTCCAAAGAAATTTACCCCAAACAATACCAGCAATCAAGGCAACCTTGATAACTTTAACCTTAGCAATGGTGAATTAACAGTTGCCGGTTGGCACGCTACTGATTATTCTCAAGTAGAAAGTAACCACTACCTAATTCTTTTTGATAAAAGTAACAATACTCAAGTTGCTTCAATCAAGGTTACTAATGTTGCGCGTCCAGATGTAGCGAAGGCTTATCCCGCCGTTCAAAGTGCTGGTCAATCTGGGTTTAATGCTAGTTTTGGTAAAGTTAGCCTGACTCCAGGTCACGCTTACCAAATCGTTAGCCGTTATTCAACTTTAGCTGAAGGCAACGGTGATAATGGTCAGAGTAAGTTTACTGATATCTGGTTCGCCCCAGTAACCTTAAATCAACAGGCTTACAGCATTGATAATTTCAGTGCGACTAAAGATGGCTTTAATGTAACCGGTTGGGTAGCTAGTGACCAGGCCATTAATAAGCAAAATCCATACTTGATTTTATTAAATAATGGCAAAGAAATAGCGCGGACTAAGTTAAACTTAACTGCTCGTCCAGATGTTGCCAAAGTCTACCCAAGTTTGTACAACTCGCAAAAGAGTGGCTTTAATGTTAATTTAAAGGTTGACCCGGCAACGGCAAATGGTACCTTAAAGATCTTGCTTCGTTTTGCTGGATCAACAGATGGTAATAGTAATTACAGTGATCAAGCTAGTCAAGATTATCCAACAAATATCGGGAATTTTGATAATGTTCAAGTGACCGCTAGTAATATTACAGTGAGTGGTTGGCGAGCAAGTAACTTAACAACGAGCAAGCCATATGAATATTTGATTGTTCTTGATAATGGCGGTAAGGAACTTTACCGTCAGCAAATTACTGATAAAAATATTACTCGTAACGATGTTCAAAGTGTTTATTCATATGTTTTAGGAACTAATAAGTCTGGTTTTCAGGTTACGTTACCAACTCAGGCAAGTATGATGCATAAAGTGGTTAAATTAATTAACCGTTTAACAGATGACCCAAATGGAAACGGAAATTATATTGATGTTTACTCTGGTCCAGTGTCAGTATTTTCTGGTGCCCAAACGGAAGGAAAGAAGACAACTACTTATAATGCTGACGGTCAAATCATTGCAGTATATAATGATGCTGAGGTAATCAGTCAATTGCCAGAATTACCAACAGGGTGTGAGATTACAGCAGTTACGATGATGTTGCGCTATGCAGGATATAATGTAAATAAGGTTCAATTAGCAAACGAAATGCCTCGTAGTAATAATGGTGATTATGGATTTGTTGGAAATCCGTTTAGTCCAAGTGGTTGGTGGATTTTTCCTACTGGTATTGCGCCAGTTGTTAACAAGTATGTTGGTCACAGTGATATCATGACTGGGGCTTCAATGGAACGAATTAAGGATAAGTTAAATCAAGGACACTTAGTTGTTGCGTGGGTTGCTAATGTTAATGGTTTTGTCAATCATGCGTTAGCGTTAACAGGCTATGATGCAAGCCGATTGTTCTACAATAATCCATGGACTGGAAGAAAAGAAAGCATGACTTATGGTGAATTCTATCAGCATTGGAACGCGGATAGACAACGAGCAATTAGTTATTAAGATTAACTTTAATTGGTAGCACAAATAATCAAGATGGTTTACAATAAAGTGTAAGATATATGATCCTAAACGGAGGAATTATTAAATGAAAATAAAACGACTTTTACTAAGCAGCTCTGTTTTATTAATGACAACTTTAGGCTTAGCTGGTTGTGCAAGCAGTACAAACAAATCTGCTTCTAGTGACAGTTCGTCTAAAGTCAAGACTTCAAAAGTAACTGAGAGTCATAAAAACAGTACAAAAGAAAATAATTCTGCAAACTCTAGCAGTAAAAAGAATTCATCATCATCTAAGGTTAGTGATAATGATGTAGCCAAGATTGATTCTAACAGCAATTCAAGTACTTCTTCGCAAGGAAGTAGTGCTAAGTCCAATGCTTCATCGCAAACATCTACTAAGGCTGCTAACGGAACGGCAACTTCTGCTGGTCAACAGTCTACAAGTGGTACTAAGGCCAACCAAAGCAGTAATATTCAACTTGGTCTAAGTGATGTTGCAGTTTGGACAGATGAAAATGGTGTAACTCACCATGTTGATAGTGATGGTATGGATCGTCAGACTACAAATGGAAGTAACCAAATTACTTATAACGACTGGTCAGGTGATTTACCAAGTAACGCAAAAGTTGTTCAAGCACACTAATTTAATATGAAAAGAATGTACAAGTATAATTCTGGTACATTCTTTTTTATTAGATTTAATTTTTGTTACTTGCGTGCTAAAATAAATTGATTTACTAAGAATATAGGAGAACAATTAAATGGAAACAAAAAGACATTTTAAATTGTATAAAAGCGGGAAGCAATGGATAACCGCTGCAATTACTACGGTAGCAGTATCTACTGGAATATTAATGGGGGGGGTAGCGAACGCTGACACGGCGACCCCTACAGACGATCAGTCAATTACAACGACGACAAATTCATCAACAGCTAATGATGAAAAGCCGGAGCAGCCATTAAAGACTACTGATTTGGTAAAACAAGATGGACAGCAAGAAAACGGTTCAATAGAAAAAGTAGCATCAAAAGCTAATAATACTGATTTACAAACATCTAATTATGATCATAATGATAATGGTAGCTATGGTGCTTTTGATTCTGTAACAGTTAATGATAACCAGCTTCATGTGGCCGGTTGGCAGGCTACTAACCAAGCTAGTCAGTACGGTAATAAAAATCGTTTCTTAATTGCAATTGGACATAATGAACAGGGACAACAAACAGAATTAGGACGAACAAAATTAGATAGTCAGACAATTGTGGCTCGTCCTGACGTAAAGAACGTTCATAACGTTTACAATGCTGAAAATTCGGGCTTTGATGCTAACATTAAGTTAGATGTAAATAAGCTTCAAACTTACCGTAATGCCATTCAAATTATTAGCCGGTACAGCGGATCAGCTGATGGAAATAGTCAGTATATTGACTATGTTTCAGCACCGGTTGTTTTAAATCGAGATAATAATGCCTGGCTTGATGAAATGAAGGTAACTAATAATCAGCTTCACGTTTCTGGGTGGAATGCTACTAATAAGGCATTAGGTAAACAAAATCACTACCTTATTTTATTTGATCGTACCCTTGGTCATGAGCTTTCACGAGTAAGAGTTAATGGAGTAGCTCGTCCTGATGTTGAGGAAGCATATCCACAAGTAATTAATGCAGATATTTCAGGATTTGATGCGAACTTCTCATTATCAAATATTGACTTAACTCATCAATTACAAATCATTAGTCGTTATAGTGATGTAACCAACGGTGAAGGAAATAATGTTAATTACTGGTTTGCCCCACAACAACTAATGCCTGCTAATCCAGCTAATCAAGGAAGTCTTGACCAATTTAATATTAGTAAAGCGGGAGAAGTAACAGTTACCGGTTGGCATGCGACAGATGCATCGAGTGTAGAGAATAATCGTTTCCTAATCCTATTTGATCAAACGGCTGGGCATCAAATTGCTTCTCTAAAGATTACTAACGTTGCTCGTCCAGATGTTGCTAAAGTATACCCAAATATCAAGAATGCTCAAGATTCGGGATTTAATACAACATTTAAAGTAAATCCTAGTGATATTATTTATGGTCACCAGTATTCAGTTGTAAGTCGTTATTCCACTGATCCTAATGGTAATGGAAACGATGGTAAGCATATGGATTACTGGTCAGCACCGATCACTCTAAATCACTCAGCAAATAATATTGACCAGCTTGGTGTTACTGATAAAGGACTTCAAATTAGTGGATGGATGGCAAGCGATGCATCAGCTAAACAATCCCATGCTTACATTTTAGTAATGAATAATGGCAAAGAAATCACTCGCCAAGAAGTTAAGTTGAGTTCACGTCCTGATGTAGCAAAAGCTTACCCATCAATGTACAACAGTGAATTAAGTGGCTTTAACACAACGATCGCACTTCCTAATGATATTGCTCAACTGAATAACTTACAATTGCTTCTTCGTTTCAGTACCGCAGCTGATGGTAATCCATATCTTAACCAACCCGTTACGGACCAATGGAGTGGGAAATATAATTTAACTGCTAATGAAGGTAGTTTTGATTATATCAAGGTTAATGGATCAACGGTTGAAGTCCAAGGTTGGCATGCAAGTAACTTATCAGCCGCAAAGCCATACCAATACTTAATTGTTCTTAAAAATGGTAAAGAAGCCGGTCGTTCACTAATTATGGGCTCTGAAGGGAAGCTTGGTCGCCCAGATGTTAACCGTGTATATCCTAGTATTTTGAATAGTGGACAATCTGGCTTTGAGGGTTCAGTAGTCTTAGCTAATAACCTTAGAAATACTAAAGTACAATTAATTCACCGCTTTACTAATGATCCAGCTGGCAATGGTAATTATGTTGATTTAACTTCACCAGTGTTAACGATTGATAGTAACTATCAGACTGGTATCCTAAATATTAATTCAATACGTGCTAAGCGTGATATGACTGCTCAGCGGATTGCTCAAAAATTAATGGCTCAGCGTCAAGCAAAAGTTTTATATGATTGGACAAATCAAGATAATAATTATCAGGAATTAGCGATTTATGATATTGCTCAGGAATTAGCACAAGGCGACGTTAATAATGATGCTCAAGTTATTGCTAAAAAACTAAAAAATAATGCCTTACTTGATGGTAAAGTAGTATCTACAGCTATTTTTGATCTTCCCAAGACAATGGATTATGATCAAATTACTGATAACTTTATCAATAATATTCCTAATAATTCAATTGTAAATAATAGTGTTGTTGGTGTTGGAGTAGCTAATAATAACTTAGCAATTGTTCTCTTTGCACCCGGTACCAGTACGGCCACAGAACAAGCTACTTCTAAGTTAACTGCTCAAATTTCAGATGTATACAAACATGCAGGAGTTACTGTTGATGTCAAAAACGGGCTCACAAAAGGGGTAAGTGTTGATAGTACAGATTTAGGAACAGCTCTTATACAACCAAGTGTAATGTTATTAAAGGGTGATAAGGGGACTGTAATTAGTCTTGATACACTTAAGACCATTTTTGCGGCCTTACCAGGAAATACAACCGCCCTAGAAGGAACAAAGAATTATTATAACGGAAATGATGCTTACCATTATCAATTCTGGCTTGATGGTCAGAGTGCAGACGATAAGTTAAATAACTTCCTTGCTTTAAATAAGAATGCTAAGTATGGTGACCAACTAAAGGTAAATTACACGGCAACGCTTGTATATGGTTCTGAGACAGGATCAAATACTGAAAATATTGATGAGACACCAACTAGCAAAAAGTCTGCAGATGAAGTTTCATTAGCTTACCAAAATGGAACTGAAACAGGTGCACGTTATGAGACGGTAAAAGTAAATCCAATTCCAAATATGAAACAAGATACAATTCGTGGTGTTGATGTATCTAGTTATCTTGCATTGGTTAAAAATGGGGTTCAATTCTATGATTTCAATGGTCAGCCAGCGGACTTAATGAAGGTCCTTTCTGATGCTGGAGTTAACTACATCCGAATTCGGATGTGGGTTGATCCATATAATGCTGCTGGTGAATCATATGGTGGTGGAATCGATGATGAAGCGACTGTTCTTCAAATTGCTGAAGACGCTAAAAAGTACGGAATGAAAGTCCTACTAGGATTACATTACTCTGATTTCTGGGCTGATCCTGCAACTCAATTAGTGCCAAAGCAATGGAAAAACTTAGATGATCAAGATTTAAATGCTGAAGTTTACCTTTATACGAAGAAGCTTGTCAATGACTTTACTAAGGCTGGTGTTAATATCGATATGGCCCAGCTTGGTAACGAAATTACTAAGGGGATTCTTGGTGTTCATGATGAAAAATTAGGAGCTAATATTTGGCAAACAGAACCACAGGCAAGTCGAATTACTAGCTTATTAAGTTCAGCTTCCCGTGCTTTTCGTGAGGCTGCTCCAAAGACTCAATTAGCGGTTCATATTGAAACACCTGATATGCATAATTATGATATGATTATGAACTCGCTAAAGATTCATGGTGTTGACTACGATGTATTAGGTTCTTCTTACTATCCATTCTGGGGATGGGGTGGTAATAATCCTGATAATATTGCCAATGTTGAAAAGATGGTCAAAGATAAGTATGGTAAGAAGTTTATGATTGCTGAAAGCGGTTGGCCATTTACCCTCCAAAACTCTGATGGAACACCAAATAATGTTAGCTGGGAGCCAGGTCACTACTCTGTAAGTCCACAAGGCCAAGTTGATGAAATTTCAGCAATGTACAAAGCAGTATTAAGTAACGACAATGGACTCGGTGCCTTTTACTGGGAACCAGCGTGGATTCCGGTAAAAGCCGGTTGGGATAACTGGGAATACAACAAACTGATGGGAGATGTTCAAGGCACTGGTTGGGCATCAATCAATTCTCGTGGTTATTACCCCGACTCTAAGATTATGTACCAAGGTAAGTCTGCTTCAGGTGGTACTTCATGGGACAATAATACGTTGTTTGATGATCATGGCTACCCACTTCAGTCACTAATGATGTACAAGGGCTTCCTAAATGGTTACCAATCTCCAGCAAGTGTTACTAGTAGTTTCACCGCTAAAATCAATGCCTTATATAAGACTGACGGTGTTGAGTTAACTAATCCGCTAAAGATTGGTGATGGTTTAGACATAAATGGTATCTTTAGTAAGGATGGACAGCAACTACTAAATGGAATTGAAAATACTACAATCAGTGATGCCTCATTAAAAGCAATCTTTAATGACCTACAAGAAGGAATTAAGAGTCAAACTTATACTGATAAAGATGGCAATAAGTATCATTATGAATTCTGGCTTGATGGTAACAACGCTACAGATAAGTTAAATAATTTTCTTACATTAAATAGTAGAGCTAAGTACGGTACTCCACTGACTGTAAATTACAGTGCTACATTGGTTCAGGATGAGCAAGTCGAAATGGCAACATCATTTATCAAAGCAACCGTTTCAGAGGTATATGGATTAGATGGTGTAACTATTGATTCGCCATTAAAGATGGGTGATTCATTACCAAGTACTGATTTAGCAGTCATTCAGAAAGCTGTTGATTCTGCCTTAACTGGTGAAAAAGGTGCGGTAATTAGCAGTCAATCATTTAAAGACTTAGCAAAGGCTCTCCCGGGAATGTATGGTTCTACAGGTGCCTTATCTGGTAGTAAAGTCTATACGATGAAAGACGGCAACCAATATCACTATGAATATTGGCTAAAGACTGATGATTTACAAGGTGCAAATAAAGATGCTAAATACGGTGATCCAATTATTGTAACTTACTCAGCATCATTAAAATGGATTGATCCTAAAACTAAGTAATTGATCAAAGGTAGTTTCTCCTAAAAGGTGAAACTGCCTTTTTAGTAAAATTGCTATATTGCAGGACTTTTACTAAAATGTTACAAGAGTTATTAAATAATCTTAAATTATGGTAAATATTTCTAAGCTTCACAAACACTGTAGTAATGTAGTATTATACAAAAGTATGTAAAAGTTATGATATGGAGAGAACAATGAAAAATTATGACTATCTAGTAGTAGGTGCTGGCCTGTTTGGGGCTACTTTTGCCTACGAAGCAGCTAAACGAGGTAAGCGCGTTAAAGTAATTGAAAAGCGCGATCACATTGCTGGTAATATCTATACAAAGGAAGTAGACGGGATTCAAGTTCACCAATATGGTGCCCACATTTTCCATACATCTAATAAAGAAGTTTGGGAATACGTTAATCAATTTGCGGAATTTAACCGCTACACGAATAGTCCTGTAGCTAACTATAAGGGGCATATGTATAACCTGCCATTTAATATGAATACATTCAGTGAAATGTGGGGAGTTCGTACGCCGAAAGAAGCAATGGCTAAAATTAATGAGCAACGGCAAGAAATGGCTGGTAAGGAACCAAAGAACCTTGAAGAACAAGCTATTTCTCTTATTGGCCGCGATATCTATGAAAAGTTGATCAAGGGCTATACTGAAAAGCAGTGGGGACAAAAGGCAACTGAATTACCTGCCTTTATTATTCGGCGTCTCCCAGTGCGTTTGGTATATGATAACAACTACTTTAATGACACCTACCAAGGGATTCCAATTGGCGGTTACACCCAGATCGTTGAAAAGATGCTTGATAGCGACTTAATTGATGTTGAGACTGGTGTGGACTTCTTTGATCAAAAGGCTAAGTACCTTGAAGATTATCCGAAAATAGTATTTACCGGGATGATTGACCAGTTCTTTGATTATCAATTAGGTGAACTTCAATATCGGAGCCTTCGCTTTGAAACAGAAGAAAAGAATGTCGGTAACTATCAAGGTAACGCGGTAATTAACTATACCGATGCCGAAACACCATATACACGGATTATTGAACATAAACACTTTGAATTTGGCAAGGGTGATAAGGATAAAACGATCATCACTCGTGAATACCCTGCTGATTGGCATCGTGGTGATGAACCATATTATCCAATCAATAATCAACGGAATAACGACCTTTACAAGCAATATACCAAGTTAGCTGACGAAAAGGCTGATAATGTTATCTTTGGCGGCCGTTTAGGACAATACCGTTATTACAACATGGATCAAGTATTACATGCAGCTTTGACAGCTGTTAATAAGGAGTTTGATTAGTAGCCATGAAGGTTATTAAAAATTATTTGTATAATGTGGTCTATCAGATTCTACTTCTGTTAGTACCCTTAATTACAGTTCCATATATTGCCCGTGTATTAGGGCCTGAACTTGTGGGAATTAACTCTTATACAAACAGTTGGATGACCTTCTTCATGCTTGTTGGACAAATGGGAATTGCCCTTTATGGAAACAGGGAAGTGGCCTATCACCGTGATGATCCAATTGATCGGTCTAAGATCTTTTGGGGAATTGAAATGCTTCAGGGAATGACGATTTTAATTGCCCTTGGTGCTTATCTTGCTGCAGTATTACTGTTTAGTACAACCTTTAAGCATTATTTTCTTCTTCAGTCATTCTGGATTATTGCAGCTGGGGTGGATGTCTCATGGTACTTTATGGGAATGGAAAATTTTCAACGAATTGTTTTTCGGAATATGGTTGTAAAACTAGCTTCTGTAGCACTAATTTTCCTCATTGTTAAAGACCATAATGATCTTGGAAAATATATTGCTTTACTAGGTTTATCAAATTTGGTTGGGAATTTAACCTTGTGGCCATACCTTCGTAAAGAAATTAAATGGGTGCCGATTTCCACTTGGCATCCATTTAAGCACTTTTATCCAGCCTTGTTGTTATTTATTCCAACAATTACAACACAGGTATACTTAGTTGTTAATCGACTTATGTTGGGACGAATGTCAACGCAAAATCAATTAGGTCAGTTTCAAAATACTGATCAGATAACTAAGGTTGTTTTAGCAGTTGTTACTGCTTCTGGACAAGTAATGCTCCCCCATATTGCTAATAAGTTTTCTAAAGGGGATGTTAAGGGAATTCGGGAAAGCTTATATAATTCCTTTGATTTTATTACTGCATTAGCTGCACCAATGATGTTTGGTATCATGGCGATTGCTGAACCGTTTGCTCCGTGGTTTTTAGGGGCAGAATTTAATGATGCTGGGCGCTTAATGATGATTGAAGCACCAATTATTTTGTTTATTGGTTGGAGTAACGTTACTGGTACCCAGTACTTAATGCCAATTAATCGAACAAGAGAGTATACTATTTCTGTGACAATTGGAGCTGTTGTCAATATTCTTGCTAATTTCCTGCTCATTGCAAAGTGGGGCGCTAGTGGTGCTGCGTTAGCAACCGATATTTCAGAATTTGCAGTCACTGCGGTACAGTTAATATACATTCGAACGACAATTCGTCGTCGCCGTTTGTTTGCTAGTACGTGGAAGTATTTGCTGAGTGGATTGATTATGTTTATAATTGTGTATCGGTTAGCTGCTATCATTAATATGACAGTAATGAATTTGATGATTGAAGTTATTGTTGGAATAGTAGTATATTTACTTGGAATTATTTTATTGAAAGCACCTGTTGTGGAAGAAGCAATAACATTAATTCAGAAGCGACAAAAAAAATAAGAGTGGAGAATTTATATGAAATATCAATCAGTGATTGTTACGTATAATAGAAAAAATAAGCTTATAGAGGCCGTTAACTCCCTTTTAAATCAAACAGAGAAACCAATAAGGATAATTCTTATTGATAATCACTCAACAGACGGTACAAAACAGTTACTTGAAACTTTGGGCTTCCTAGACAATCCTAGAATTAAGTATCTTCAAATGCCGAAAAATTATGGGGGATCTGGGGGATTTTATTATGGAATTAAAGAAGCAATGAAATATAAAGATTTTGATTTTCTATCTTTATCTGATGACGATGCTATTTATAAGTTCACTTTTTTTGAATTAATTTCTAAATATCAACAAGCGCATCCAAATATAAAAGCCTTTAGTGGAACTGTTCAATACGAAGATGGTACTATTCAGATCGATCATCGAAGAAGAATCTTAGATGATCGGTGGTATCGACAAGATGATATTCCAATTACTGAATATCATCAAAATTTCGAAGTTGATTTACTATCATTTGTGGGATGTGTAATTAGTAGAGATATCCTTGAAAAAATCGGCTTGCCAGAAAAAGACTATTTTATATACTATGATGATACGGAATATTCTTTACGTATCCGAAAATATAGTAAAATCATTAATGTTTCAAATGCGATTATTGTTCATAAAACGCCTAAAAAAGATCCTGCTAAACAGAATGTAATTACATGGAAAAATTACTATGAGTTAAGAAATTCAATGTTGATGAAGAAAAAACATTCTAATTGGAAATGGCTAAGATTTTATTTTTACCAATATTATATAAAATTAAGCATAAGAATTTTGTTTAATAAAGTATATAAAGGACAAAGGAAAGAAGCATTTTATATTTATAATCAAGCTTTTAAAGATGCTTTGAAAAATAGAAAAGGAAAAAATAAACTATTTATGCCCTAATTAATTTGGAGAAAATAATGAATGAAAATACAGTTGCAATTTTAATGTCAACTTATAATGGAGCAAGATATTTAAAAGATCAGTTACAATCTATTATTAATCAGAGCTATAGTAATTGGCATCTGTATATAAGAGATGATGGATCAAGTGATGAAACTGTCGAAATTATTAAATCATATGCAAAAAAAGATAGTAGAATAAGCATTCTTCACGATACCTTAGGTAATATTGGTTCAGTAAGATCATTTTTCTATTTATTAGAACAAGTAGATAGTAATTTCTATATGTTTTCTGATCAAGATGATTATTGGAAACAAAGTAAAATACAGAAAAGCATACTTTTACTAAAACAGCATAATCATAAACGAAAGCCAATATGCGTATATACAAACCTTCAAATAGTTGATGATAATTTAAAAGGAAATGAATTACTATTAACAAAAACTTGGCAAGATTTTCCAAAGCTATTTTTTACAAATAATTTATATGGATGCACAATGTTATTTAATAATTTTTTGAAAGAAAAAATTAAATTCGATCAACTTAACTATGATAATATCTATGTTCATGATTGGTGGTTAGCGTTGGTTTGTGCTATTTTTGGTGAAATTCATTATTTGGATGAGCCAACAATTTTATATCGGCAGCATTATGGTAACCAAATAGGCGCTACTTCAAAAAATATTAGCGTGCTTATAAAAAGATTGTTTAATAAAAGTAAGGATGAAAAGTTATTGCAGAGTACAATTCTTTTTGCTGAAGAACTTGAAAAGTCATATGGTAAGGAATTGAAAAATATTAATATACAGGGATACGTGAAAAATTATGCAATGATTTCGAGTAAAAGTTCTTTCTTTAATAATTTAAAAGTAATACTTAAATTTCCACCTAGATCAGTGCATCTTAGTAAGGAGCTGTTTTATATGTATATTTTAGTCTTTTACTCACGTTTATTTTTCTTGAAATAGGAGAGGAGACAAAGTAGTGGCGTTAAATAAATTAAAGAACAAACGAATATATGGCGAACAATTATATTTCATAGCTTTGTCATTAAGCCTTGTTGCCTCTTTCATAATTAATACGACCTTTATGATTTACTTTAATGTAAAGCATCTGAATTGGATTAATTATTTTTCTTTTGGGCTACTTATGATTAAAATTTTTGTTTTTGATCGTTTTAATATAAAACAGTATTTATCTATTATAATAATTATTTTCTTAGCGGTATTATCGTGGCGAAATACACAAATAAATACAGTTATGATAATATTTGGCTTTATTCTTGGTGCGCAAGGCGTAGAATTTAAAAGGATAATACAACAATACTTTAGAATAAATTTTAGTTTGATTTTGTTGACAATGTTGTATTCTTTGTTAGGTATTATTCGTAATTTAGTTTTCTTTCGAGAAAATATTTTCAGGTATAGTTTTGGAATAGACTATCCTACAGATTTAGCAGCATATATATTTTATTTATGCCTAGCGTATTGTTATTTAAATTATAAGAAAATGAATTTGCAACGTTGGCTTTTGATAATAGGGGTTGCTTTATCCACATACTTAGTTACTAATACTAGACTTGATACTCTATTAATTATACTTATAGTACCAACTATTACTATTGCGAAAAGAGCAAAAGCTACTAGTAATCAGTATTTAAAATTTATTGCATCTTCTTTTTGGTATCTAAGTATAATTCTTCCATATACATTCATCTTATTAACGGTTAATTTTACTTTTAGTAGCCCTATCATGGTTAAACTTAATCAATTTTTTTCAGGTCGACTAACCTATGGGCATCAAGGTTTGAATAGTTATGGAATAACTTTATTTGGTCAAAAAATAGTAGAACATGGTTGGGGAGGAATAAAAGGATTAAAAATGATGCAGCAAAATCCCTTTAATTATTTTTTTATAGATTCATCATTTGTAAGAATGCTATTAATAAATGGAACAATTATAGGAATGATAGCTTTTATCATTTTGATATCTATTTCAATTCATGAAACTTTTAACCATGATTATATTCTACCAGCATGCATATTTTTAGTTGTATTAAGCAGTATAATAGACCAACATATGTTAGAAATAACGTATGATCCATTCATATTATCATTTTTATCGATTGTCAGTAAGAAAGTAAATGGGGGATTTAACCATGACGAAGCAAAGAAATTATACATTGGGTAGTATGAGCAAAATTATAACAAAAAACATTCTAATAATTGGAATTTTAACCATTTTAGGCGCTGTAATAGGTGGCTTATACGCGAATAATAAAAAGACGACGAATTATTTTGCAGACTCTACTGTAATGATAAACGCAGATTTAAACAATACTGATTATAAAAATTCTGCACTTTTAGCAGAAAAAGGAATGATGAAAACATATGAAGAAATTGCAGGCAATCAAGAAAGTATGTTAACAGCCAAGAAGTACTTACCTAAAGAAATGCGTAAATCATTAACTGTTGAGGAAATGATGTCTGCTGTAAAAGTCAATTCTTCACCTGACTCTTTAATACTTAATTTTAGTGTAAAGACAGAAAACAGTACAGATTCTGTTGAAATTGCGAACGCAGTTGCCAAGGCAGCAACACTTATATTGCCAAAATACAGTCAAAATAATAATACTGTCAAAGTTTTAACAAGAGCAAATAAGAAAAACATTAATAGTAATACGACACCATCAGTAAAGAAATATATTGTAATGGGAGCCTCGTTAGGACTATTGGTTGGGCTGATTTTCTCTTTTAGTATTACAACTTGGAAGCATATGTAACTGAGGTGGAAAATGACAACTCCTAAGATTGCAATTTTAATGTCGACTTATAATGGTCAAAAGTATTTAAGTGAACAAATTGAATCAATTCAAAAACAATCCTATTCTAATTGGCGACTTTATATTCGAGATGATGGTTCCACTGATGCTACTATTAATATTATTAAAAGATATACGACTAGGGATCCTCGAATTATATTTTTTAATCAGAACCATATAGAAAATCAAGGTGTTGCTAAATCATTTATGACATTATTAGAGAATATAGAAGCTGACTATTACATGTTTGCAGATCAAGATGATTACTGGAAAAAAGATAAAATTGCAAATACATTAGATGTAATGAAATCCAGTGAGAAAGTGAATGTTAATAAACCGATTTGCGTCCATACTAATTTGACACTTGTTGATTCAAATTTGAAGGGAAATTTATTAATGAATGAAAAAAAAGTATGGTCAACTTTTAAGGAACTTTTATTTGCTAATTGTGTAACGGGATGTACAGTAATGATTAACTCAAAGTTAAAATCATTAGTAGACTTTAATAAATTAAGATTTGTTAATATATATCTTCATGATTGGTGGATTGCTCTAATTGCAGCTGGCTTTGGAAAAGTTGTGTATCTAGACCAGGCAACAATGCTTTATCGGCAACATCCAGGTAATTTGGTGGGAAGTGACAAGCCAGGAACAAAATGGCATAACAAAACCACTAAACATCCATTTAGCGATAGGATAATGCAAACTGTTCGAATGGCTTGGGACTTTTGGAAGGTATATAACGAAAAAATTCAAGGTAGCGATAGACGTTATGTGAAGGAATATGCGAGTCTGGTTAATCACCAAAGTCCATTTTGGAATATGAAAGTTATTTGTATTTGTCCTCCACGAAGACAAACGTTGAAGGGAGACCTTTTTTTTAGCTATTTGATTGTAAATCAATTTAGGATGTTTCAAAGCCTAAATAAAGATGGTGAACAACTTTGAAAAATAAAGTATTTTCAATAATAACGATTGAAAACAATAAGGAAATATTTCAGACATTTAATAAAAATCTAAAGAAACAAAAAGATATAGATTATGAATTAATTGCTATTAATAATGAAAATAATCAATATTCTTCCGCACGTGATGCTTATAGGCAAGCTATATTACAAAGTAAAGGTGAGTATCTTCTATTCTTACACCCAGATATTTACTTTTTAGATAGTTTTGCTTTAAGAGATATAGCTACTAAAGTTTATGAATTAAACGATTTTGGAGTAATTGGGGTTGCAGGCTGTCCTACTGGAAAGAAAAGCTATATAGTAACTTCTATTTTTCAGGGAGAAAGTAGAGAAGCTTTTGGTACAAGGATTAAAAGACCAATAAATGTTCAGACGGTCGATGAATGCTTTTTCATTATGAAAAGAGACATTTATGATAAAATACCGTTTTCTACTATAAAGGGATGGCATTTTTATGCCGTAGAACAATGCTTAAGAGCAATTATTATTGGACAAAAAAACTATGTTATTCCTGCAAGAATATGGCATAAGTCAGCAGGAGCATCTGAAGATAGTAACTATATTAAGACCGGTAAAATAATCGTTAATAAGTATGGTCAATATTTTGATTCAATAAATACTACCATTACTAAATGGTATATTCATGGGTATTTAAAAAAAAATATTTTACCTTGGGTTAAACATTGGAAGAGGATGATGGAATGGAATCTGGGTATAAAAAAATGATATGGAATATTTTTAAAGCATTGTTGATGGCTCTTTTTCTGTCGATTAATTTAAACACAATTGATAAGAATACAGACGCAAAAGCCGACATGTATTTAAAATTAAAACAATATCTTCAACCTTTTTTAGCTATAAATATTCTCACCTATTTAATTTACTTTATAATTTTAATATTACTAATTGCTTATTTAAAAAGAAACTATTATAAAACTAGTCTAGCTTTTAAGTCTTTTTCAGTGCTTTACAGTATAATTTTAGCACTATGTACATGTTATGGTACTATCGCTAGGAAGGGAAACATATTTAATTATTTATATAATCAAAAATATTTAATTATATTTTTGGTCGTAGTAATTACTTGGACTATATTTTTTTATTTAATATTAGAATTCTTAATAACTTATTTTAATAGGACAAAAGCGCAAAAGTTCATTGTTGAAGGTTCTACTATTAACTGGAGAAAATGGTTTTGTATAATTTTGATATGCTGGTTACCATATATAATTATATTATATCCGGGAACTACAAATCCCGATACAATTAATCAGTTGTTAGAATTTTTTAATCATGGTAATTGGGTTCGGGATGATTATCCTATTGCCTGGTATATGGTTCCTAATAATCCATTCACTATTTCTAATCAGCATAATTTTTTAGTAACATTATTTTATGGTATGAATTTTAAATTAGGAATAAGCTTATTTCATAATGCTGGAATTGGGGTATTTATTAATTCTATATTTCAAATAATAGGACTCGTGGCTATACTAACTTATGCATTAGTAACATTCTCAAGACTTGGTATGAATAATCTTTTTTTACGCTGTTTTGGTATTTTTTTCGCATTATTTCCAATGCTCCCAATGATAGGAATGTTTTTAGGAAAAAATGTTCTATATAGTATTTTTCTAACCTGGTCATTTCTCTTAGTTGTAAATGCCTTAGAACAACCAAAATTATTTAAAGAGTCAAGATGGAATATTTACCTATTTCTAAGTTTGTTAGGTCAACTAGCAGTAGAAAAATATGCCATTTATATAATTGCATTTATGGCAATTCTTGTTCCTGTTTTATTTTGGAGAAAGAATTTTACAAAAAAATTAGTTATCACTATGTTAGGTTCTTTGATTGGCTTTTTAGTTGTTCAAGGAGCAATTTTTGAAGCATTACATGTACCTAATGGTGATCCGATAGAAGGTAAATCGGTAATGATTCAGTCTACTGCTCTATATCAAAAGTATCATCCTAATGACATGACAGATTATCAGAAAAAAGTAATAAATAAAGTCTTTGTACGAAAAAACCTGGCTAATTTGTATACACCTGGACTATCTGACCCTGTAAAATCATCAGGTGGAAAAAAAATAGGTTTACAACCAAATGGAAGCTTTAATCAACATCTTAATAAAAATTTTGTTGAAGGTTATCGTTATAGAACTGTAACAGCTAATGATATAAAAAATTATAATAAAGTATGGCTGCAATTAATGTTAAAGCATCCTATGACTTTGTTTGAAGCATTCATGGGGCAAGGATACGGATATCTGGATTTACAAGCAACGCAAGGAGATATTTCAGTAAATACTCCAGCTGATGCATTAAATGTAGCACAAGTTCATCATGAAATACCAATAGGTTCTAAAAGCTACACAATTGATTATACTAGGCACTGTCAGAGACTGAGGAAATTAATTGCTGGTATCTATAATGTTTGTTCTAAAATCCCACCCTTTGCATTTTTATTGAATGGAAATTACTTAATAAATATTTCAGTTATATGTTTTCTACTTATTTTAGGAACCGGTAGGTATGGAAAGGCATTAACAATATTACCTATATTACTTCAAGTGCCAATTTTTATGCTGTCTCCAGTGAATGGAAGCCAGAGATACATGTATCCATTCTTTTTTACAACTTTTATTGTGTTAGGAATAGTTCTTTGCTGGAAAAAAACTAAAAATAAAGAGAGTAGGAAGGATTCTATATGATTAAGATAAAAGGAAAAGGCTGGTGGATTTTTCAATCAATTGTAATTATTTTTGGCTTAAGCATCAATTTTAAATTAATAGAAAATACTAATAATATTGAATATTTAATTGAACGTTTCAAAGTTACCGGTTTAGTAAGTGAAATAGTAATAATTATTATTAGTATATTTAGTATAATTTTATTTCATTCAATGGCTTCTGTGAAAGTAAGCACTAAAATTATTTATTTAGTAATTGCTAGCATATATTCATCCTTTATAATTGTAGGATTGGCGGTAAGTAATTCAGGTAGTATATATTTAATATTTAACTCACCATTAAATATTGTTTTAAGTCTATATTTTTATCTAACTATTCTTTTTGTAATTTATAATTTTCTGTATTGGATATATTCAAAGTTTATAGTTCTTAGTCTTAAAAAAGAAGTATTACTTTCTAGCCCAATAAAAATTTGGTTCTTATTTTTTATTGGGCTATGCATTTGCTGGGTACCTATGTTCTTATTACTATATCCCGGAATTTGGGGTTGGGACGGAATGGATCAAATTAACCAATTTTATAGTGCAACTTCTGGAGAGATAAAGTTTTATTTGACAAACCATCATCCTTATACAACTACTGTTATTATGGGAAATCTATTCAACATAGGATTAAAGCTTTTTCATAATACTAATAAAGCTATTTCATTAGTAATTATATTTAATAATATATATTTAATTAGTTCATTTAGCTATTTGCTATATATAATTTCTAGATATTGTGATAAGCGATATTCTAAATACCTTTTTTTCTTTTTTGCATTTTTCCCAATTTTTTCGTTTTGGGCAAATACAGTTGATAAAACATGTTATTTCTTAGGAGCAATTAGTTTTTTTTATGCCGAATTAGTTTACTTTATAAAAATGGATTACAAGTCATGGAACAAAGTTCATCTTTTTGCATTATTTATAGCGGCATGTTTGGTTGGGCTTACAAGAAACGATGGAATTTTTTATGTACTATTTACATTGATAGGATCTGTTTTTTTGAAAAATTCTATCAATGTAAAGCTAGTTTTGACTGGGGCTTTAATTGGGATTTTTATTTTTAATAGATTTGGTTTACCAATGTTAAAAGTCTTGCCAACTGAACCAATGGAATCAATGCAGGTTCCAATGCAACAGATAGCATTAGCATTAAAAGAAAATCCTAAAAGTCTTTCGCATGAAAATAAAAAACAGTTATCTAAATTTTTAGATGTTGAGGCAATGTCGCGGGTATATACAGCAGATAATTATGATGCAGTAAAGTCCACAATTAAATTTCCACAATGGAGATTTAAAGGGGAATTTGATAGTAGGGAGAAACAATTTAACAATGTTCCCATAGTAAAAGATAAAAAAGAATTATATAGTATATGGTTTAATCTCTTGTTAAAGAATAAGTTACTGTTTTTCGACTCTTTTCTTGTTGGCAATTACAACTATTATTTTCCAACGACTAATGTTAGCCTGATTTGGAATGATCCACCATTAAATGGGGGAGCTTCAAAATATGAATATACAAAGCATATAGATGGATATACTTCTTCAGTAAATCACTTTCAATTTTATTTGAGAAACTTCTTTATGAGGAGTATTATTGTATTGCCTATTTTTAACCTGTTGTTTATTCCTATGCTTTGGAATTGGCTTCTTATTTTTGTTTCAACTCTTCTGTTAATGCAAAATCTAAAAAGATACCTTATTATAGTATTTCCATCTATAATGATCTTTATTGTGATGCTGATGGGACCTGTAAATGGTGCATTAAGATATTGTTTCCCGCTTATGATAATTATTCCAATTTTATTTATTGTAGGAATAACAAATAATTCTAATGGAGAAAAGAAATATGGATAAATTAGCAGTATTAATTCCTTGTTATAATGAAGGAAAAACTATTGAGAAAGTTGTAATGGATTGTAAAAAGGCAATTGCAAATGTGCCTAATAGTGTAGTGTATGTTTATGATAATAATTCAACAGATAGTACTGCAGAATTAGCAAAAAAAGCCGGGGCAATTGTTCGTCATGAGTATATGCAAGGAAAAGGAAATGTAATTCGTCGGATGTTTCGTGAAGTTGACGCCGAATGTTATATTATGATTGATGGCGATGATACTTATCCTGCTGAAGATATTCCTAAAATGGCTAAATATATTTTGGATCAAAAGTACGATATGGTTGTTGGAGATCGTTTGAGTTCAAGCTATTTTGAGGAAAATAAACGTCCATTTCATGGGATCGGTAATAAGCTTGTTAGAGGTAGTATTAACTTTTTCTTCAAGAATGACATTCGGGATATTATGACCGGCTATCGTGCATTTAGTTTTGAGTTTGTAAAATCATATCCAGTTCTTTCTCGTGGTTTTGAAATTGAAACCGAGATGAGCATTTTTGCGACAGTTAATAATCTTGCTGTGAAAAATTATATTATTGAATATCGTGACCGACCTGCAGGAAGCGAAAGTAAGTTAAATACATTCTCGGATGGGTTTAAGGTCTTGCGACTAATTTTCACCCTTTACAGGAATTATAAGCCGTTTAATTTTTACGGATTATTAGCACTACTGCTAGTGATTTTATCATTAGGATTCTTTATCCCTAATGTATGGCTACCATATGAGGCAACAGGTAAGGTTGCAAATATGCCGACCCTAGTGGTATGTGGCTTCTGTTTAATTGCTGGAATAATTTCTTTTTACAGTGGATTAATTTTGGATTCTATTCAACGAAAAGAGCGTCGTGAATTTGAGTTTAGATTACAAGAACTTCACTTTGAAAGAAAAAAAGAAATCAAATAAGCTAGTATTTTAAGATTACAAGTAACCCACTTAAAACTTACTTGTAATCTTTTTGTAATTTAAAAGTGGTACACTAGAGAGCGATTAAATAAAAGGGGAAGGTATATTTTATATTATGGCAAGTGATAGTAATTCAAAAAATAATCAGTTTCGTGTTGTATTACCAGTAATTTTTACATTTGGGGCATCTCTAGTCTTTTTCCAGGGAAATGCTCAGGCTGCAGATGGTAATGTTGCTGCTAATACCTCTGTAACTACTACACAAACCAATAATGGTCAACAGACTAGTGACCAAAGCACTAATGTTGTGTTGGCTTCTCAAGCTGTTCAGACTCATGCCGCTGAACAAGCAACTACTAATACGGATCCAAATAAAGGAGCAGTTGACATTAGTAGTAGTGCTGCTCAAAGCGCTGCTAATGCACCAACAGTTAATAGTCAGCCTAATGTATCGACTACTCAGGTAAGTAATACTCAAGCTGATGCCCAAAATGCTACGTCTTCAACTAATGTTAGCGGTACCGGCAACATTAATACGTCAGGACTTTCTGCACATAATGTTCAATTCCTTGAAAGTATTCATCAGGGCGCAGTTGATGGTTGGAAACAATATGGGGTATTACCGTCATTAACTGGTGCCCAAGCAATCATTGAAAGTGGTTGGGGTCAATCAGGTTTAGCAACTCAGGGTCATAACTTATTTGGTATTAAGGGATCATATAACGGACAATCAGTAACGATGCCAACATATGAGTACTATGGTGGCCGTTATGTACGTATTAATGATGCCTTTCGTGCATACCCGTCAAATTACGAAAGTATCGTAGACCACGGTCGCTTCTTGAAGCAAAATAGCCGTTACAGTAATTTGATTGGACAAAAGGATTATCAAACTGTTACTCGTTTAATTCGTCAAGATGGTTATGCTACTGATCCAGCTTATACAAATACTCTTAATTCAGTAATTCAACGCTATAATTTAACTGCTTGGGACCAAGAAGCCTTTAACGAAAATGTTAACAATGGTCATATTGATAATATTTCAGTCCAAGGTAATAATCTTCAAGTTACTGGTTGGCATGCTTCAAGTAATTATGAACAGGGAATGCACCATTTTATCATCTTGCTTGATGCCAATACTAAAGGAGAGTTATACCGTCAAGAAGTAAATGGTGTCTACCGCCAAGATGTTCAAAATGTTTACCCTAATGCTAAGATTTCTGGTTGGGGTGGTTTTAGCTTAACTGTACCAAACTCTGCAAATTTTGCTGGCAAGTCAATCCAAGTCGTTTCTCGTTATACTAAGAATACAAATGGTGAACCAAATGGCGGTGAAGATATTTGGTTTAATCCGGTTAACTTAAATACTAACGCTGCCTACCTTGACAACTTTAACGTCAATGCTGCTACTAATACTCTTAATATTAGTGGTTGGCACGCAACTGACCAATCAGCAGGACGAAACCATCACTTTATTATTTTATTTGATGCAAGTAAGAACCGTGAGTTAGGTCGTTATGAAGTGAACTCAACGATTCGGAATGATGTTGCTAAAGTTTACAACGTTTATAATGCTGGTAAGTCAGGATTTAACCTTCAAGTAAACCTTAGCCCTGCTTTGATTGGTGATAATATCCAGGTAATTTCTCGTTACAGTAATTCATCAAATGGTGAAGGAAGCTATGTAGATTACTGGTTTGCGCCTAAGACTTTTACTGCTAACCAATCATATTTAGACAAGGTTGAATTTTCTAACAATCAAGTTCATGTAAGTGGCTGGCAAGCAGCTGATAATAGTGTTAAGCAACAAAACCATTTTGTAATTCTTTACGATGCAACAACACATCGTGAAATTGCTCGTCAACGGGTTAATAATGTTGCTCGTCCAGATGTGCAACGTGCTTACTCTAATATTGCTAATTCTGGTCAATCAGGATTTGACATTACCTTTAACTTCAATAAAGCTGCTTATGCTGGACACCAAATTCAAGTAATTTCTCGTTACAGTGATTCTACTAGTGGTGAAGGTAATCGGACAGATGTTTGGTTTAACCCAGTAACAGTTCCAAGCAATAATAAAGGATTCCTTGATAGCTTTGTTGTTAATAATGGTCAAGTAACTGTATCTGGTTGGCAAGCAGCAGATCAAAGTTACAATCAGAAGAACCATTTTGTAATTCTTTATGATGCGACAACTCATCGTGAAATTGCCCGTCAACAGGTGACTAATATAGATCGTCCCGATGTGCAACGAGCATATCCATCTATTTACAATGCCGGAAAATCAGGATTTAAGGCAAGCTTCAGATTAAGTAATAACTTAGTTGGCCATGACATTCGAGTAATCTCTCGCTACAGTGATGCTGCTAGTGGAGAAGGTAACCGAACCGATTTCTGGTTTAACGCTATTAAGCTAGAACGTTTATATTAAAAAAGATTGCTAAGCAGTATTTGTTCAGAGGAGTAGCAAGTGCTGCTTATTTTAATGCCTGAAAGTCTTTATCAACTATGGTTATTTCCATATATAAGTTTGTTAAAGAGTTAGCTATGTAAAAAGATAGTGGTATTTTATCGATATTAGGATACCGCTATTTGTTTTGCTATAATATGAAAAGGCTTACTTTTAAATAGGGAGGATATTTTAGTGGAAAATAAAAAACACTTTAAATTGTATAAGGATGGAAAGAAATGGTGCATTGCAGCTATTACTGTAGTGGGAGTTACTACGGGGATAGTATTTTCTGATACTCAAAGTATTAAGGCAGATACTGCAACGCCTCAAGCACAAACACAACAAGTAGTAGTACCGCAGGCAGCTTCAAATAATAATACAGAGAAGCAAGAAGTTACAGTTGTTCCACAGGCAAAGATTGCGGATAACGGTAGTGGGAATGTCGCTTCGTATGATCAAAATAACAATTTGCAATCATATACGGTTGATAGCCAAATTCATCAAGTGGGAGATACTACTCAGCAAATCCCTGCTAATAATATTAGTACAATTAATATTAATGGTGATCTTTCAGGTATTTCAAAAGATAATCTAAAAACAATCAATACCCAGATTAATCTAAATAGCGGGCAGACTGTCAATGCGTGGGGAACGATCAAGTATCAGGGTAATAGTACATTAGCTTGGCCGAAAAAAGGTTACCGACTAAAACTCTATCAAGATTCAGCACTTTCTAAAAAGTTAAAATTAGAAATTCCATGTAGTGAGTTTAAAACAAATGCCTTTAATTTAAAAGCGAATTTTACTGATCCAAATAAGAGCAATAATGTTGTTAATTCTAAGCTATTCAAGCAAATAACAGATAGCCGTTCCAATTTAAAAGAGAGTATTGTTAAAAAGATGCCTAACTATGGTCAAATAGCAGGGATTCCGATTAACTTAACCATTAATGGTTTAAATATGGGCTTATATAGTCTTAATACTTATCATCAAGATAAGCTTTATAAAATGAATGATGAAAAAGCTAATGATATTGCAATTACTGGTGAGGGTTATAGTCCAGTTACCGGTTTTCAGCAACCTGTAACTGCAGAAAACTTCATTAGTGACTCAGCTTTTTCTAATGTTTCACCAGCTAAAGTTACTCAAGCAACAATTGACCGTTTTAATGAGCTTTATCAGGTAGCTAATGCGTCTGAAAATGATTACTTACGTCTTGAACAACAATATATTGATATTCCATCTGCAATTGATTATTTAGTATTTTCGTTTGCGATTAATAATGCTGATGGATTACGGAAAAACATCTTCTACCTTAGTAAGGATGGCAGTAAATGGGCGTTAATGCCATATGATTTAGATATGTCGTGGGCTAACTCGTGGGATGGTAGTACAACTGATGAAAAAGCGGACTTTAGTCAAACTTTGAATAATTCTGGCAATAAATTATTAATCAATATCTATAATCATCATCGCCAGGATATTATTAATCGCTATAAAGAATTACGACAAAGTGTTTTAAGTACAGGAAACGTAATTACTTTATTTAATCAGTGGTTTGATATTATCGGTGAGAAAAATTATCAAATTAATGATCAACTATGGAACCAATATAATATGGATGGATTATTTACTCATCGAGCTTACCTTCCCAAGCAAGAGTTATTTAAGCAAATAAATTCACGGTTGAAGACAGTTGATAATCTATGGGGAATTTCCACTCCTGATACTGTTATTGAGTTACCGGAAACAAAATCAGTTACGCGGACGATAGAATTGAATGAGCCGAACGGAAATAAAAAAGCTGAAAAACAGGTTGTAACGTTCAAACGAGCTAGTCATTTTAATACTGCTAATGACCAATTAACTACTGCTAGCCAGTGGACAACGGATCAAAGTATTTTCTCAGAATATCCTATTCCGGTAATAAATGGTTATTCTTCATTAGTTAATAATCGGTTAATTGCAAAAATTGATTCACTTCAAGCTAATTCGAATATGGATAGCTCAATCATTAAAGTTAATTATGTAAGTAATAGTTTTGATAAAATTCAAAATACAAATATGGCTTGGCTTGATAATGTTCAGCTAATGAATAATAGTATTCATGTTGCAGGGTGGCATGTTACAAATCAAGTAGCTACTCATCCTTATCATTATATTATCGTTTTTGATAAGACTAATAATAAAGAACTAGGTAGAGTTCAGGTAACGACGCCAGCTTATCGTCCAGATGTAAAACAAGCATATGATTTATACAATGCTGAATATTCAGGCTTTGACGTTACAGTTCCGCTAAATATTAATAACCTTTCAACCTCAAGCGATGAATTGGTTGTTATTAGCCGTTATAGTAACGATATAAATGGTGAAGGTGACTATGCTGAGTATTGGAATCCAAGTATTAAGTTAGATCAAAGCAATAACTCAGCATTAGACGGTTTTGACACATCTGCTGATAATACTCTCCGTGTTACCGGTTGGCATGCGACGAACCTTGCACTCACTAAGCCATATCATTTTGTTATTCTTTTTGATCAGACAACTGGAAGAGAAGTCGGTCGTCAGCGGGTTCTTAATAGTGTCCGAGCTGATGTCCAAAAAGTGTTACCAAATATTGGCAATTCACTATTATCTGGTTTTACAGCTGATTTTGATTTAAATGGTTTAGACCTTAGTCACAACTTGCAAGCTATTAGTCGTTATAGTGATGATATGAATGGTGAGGGCAATTACGTTGATTCATGGTTTAATCCTGTCAAATTAATGCCAAACAAGCAACAAAATATTGGGTATTTAGATAGCTTTAATGTTAGTGACGGACAATTGCAGGTTAGTGGTTGGCACGCGGCGGATATGACTAGCTTGGAAAAGAACCATTATCTAATTTTATTTGATAACACAACTAATACGCAGATTTTATCTCAAAAGATCAGTAATACAATGCGTTCAGATGTAGCTCAAGTATATTCTAATATTCAAAATGCTAACTGGGCAGGTTTTAACGTTAACTTAGGAAAAGAAAATTTGCTTCCTGGACATTCTTATTCACTTGTAAGTAGGTATTCAACTGCTAGTGTTGGTAATGGTGATAGCGGTTTGTATACTGACTATTGGTTTACGTTACCTCAGCAAAACCAACAAGCATATAGCATTGATAATGTCTTTATGACTAAAGATGGGCTTCATTTAACCGGTTGGATGGCTAGTGATTATTCTGTGGTTGCACCAAAAGCCTACTTAATTATTTTAAGTAATGGTCAAGAAATAGGTCGACAAAAGGTAAGTTTAACTGACCGACCGGATGTGGCCAATGTTTATCCAACCATTAGCAATAGCTTGTATAGTGGCTTTGACTCTGTTGTAAAAGTTGATACTGATCGAATGGGTGATACGCTACAAGTTCTTTTAAGATTTACTGGTTCAGATGATGGTAATAGTAACTATTATGATCAGTTGAGTTCAGCCTATTCCACTAACGCTGGCTGGTTCGACCAGTTAATGGTTGATGGTCAGAAAGTTTCGTTTGCTGGTTGGCATATTGACGATCGGACAATTGATAAACCCTTCCAGTATATAATCTTATTAAAGAATGGCAGTGAGGTTGCCCGAGTTAAATTAAATTCAAATGAACAAAACTTAACCCGAGCTGATGTTAAACAGGTATATCCATATATCTATAACAGTGAGAACACTGGCTTTTCTGGCGAGATAACTTCTCCAATTGACTTAGAAAACTCAAATATTCAATTGATTCACCGCTTTACCTCTTCAGATGATGGTAATAGCAGTTATGTCGATTATTATTCACCAGTGTTGAAAAACAAGATTATCTAGGGGGCTATATGTTTTATTTTCTAAAAAGTCTAATTTTTCGGAGTTAATTTGCTAAGAAAATAACTTTAATATATCTAGAACTTACTATGACTTTTTTATGAATTTATGGTTGATAAACGATTGATACCAGATTAAAATACTCTTTGAATAATGTTTTTAGTACTCTATCTCTAAATTCTTGAGGAGGAAATATTTTGGAAATAAAGAAGCACTTTAAACTGTATAAAAGTGGCAAACAATGGGTAACAGC